>Ga0075419_10000190_pt1 | contig 35656 bp, 36 predicted proteins | sample SoiMetdeltSBSDD3_FD_76900 | JGI IMG/M metagenome (GOLD analysis project Ga0075419, IMG submission 76900) | Bulk soil microbial communities from a Populus tree surrounding site in Tennessee, USA - Soil MetaG P. deltoides SBSDD3 | ecosystem: Environmental > Terrestrial > Soil > Tree plantation... | reverse complement strand
GTCGCGTTCCTTGAAGCCGACCTGGCCGTTCTCGAGCCGGTGGATCTTCCATTCCGAGGCCCGGATGGCCTCGCCGGCCTCCTCCCGCGAGAGGCCCATCTCGGTCCGCAGCCGGCGCAGCTGGGCCCCGACCAGCATCCGCTGGACGGTCGGGCCCCCCGGCGCTGTCCTGCCCTCGGTCATCGATCTCCAGTGAGAGGATGCCACACAGTCTGCCATCCAGCCGGAGTTGTCCAGGGCTGTCATTCCGGAGAAGTAGACTCGACCGATGGCGAGCTGGACGGAGATCGAGGCGGCCGCGCCCGAGCTGGCCGGCCGGGCTCGGGCGGCCTTCGACGCCCACAAGCACAAGCTGCTGGCCACCCTGCGTCGGGACGGGTCGCCGCGAATCAGCGGGATCGAGGCCACCTTCGCCGACGGCGAGCTGTGGCTGGGCATGATGCCCGGGTCGCGCAAGGCGCTCGACCTGCGCCGCGACCCCCGGCTGGCGCTGCACAGCGCCTCGCTCGATCCGCCCGACGACCCCACCGCCTGGGCCGGCGACGCCAAGCTGGCCGGACGGGCGGTCGAGGTCGACGACCCGGCGCTGCTGGAGCGCCTCGGCGCCGGCGACCAGGCCGGCGAGGCCCACCTGTTCCGGGTCGACGTGCACGAGGTGGTCCACATCCGGGTCGGCGACCCCGCCGACCACCTGGTCATCGAGCTCTGGCAGCAGGGCAGGGGCGTGCGCCGCCTGCGACGCCGCTAGGGCCAGGGGATCATCGGGGGCCGGCGGCGCGGCCGCCGCGCCCGGTCCCCGGCGGGCAGCTCGACGGTGTGAAACAGCCGCCCGGGGTGGCCGCCGCCTCCAGCACGGCCACGTCCAGCCCGGCCCTGGCCAGGTAGCAGACGCAGACCAGCCCGTTGTGGCCGCCCCCGACGACCACCACCTCGGCCGGGGGCACCGGCTACCCGGTCTCCCGCGACGGCTCGGTGTGCACCCGCCAGCCGCCGAGGCCGCCCGGCTCCAGCGTCCACCCGACCCGCACCAGCCGCTTGGCCCGGGCCACCAGCTGCCCGGGCAGCCTGGCGGCGTTGTTGGTCAGGACCAGGTCGGCCCCCTCGACCAGCCTGGATGCCGCCTCGGGGTCGTCGAGGAGGGCGCCGACCACGGTCGCGGACGAGTACTGCTGCACGATCGCCTCCAGCCGGCGCCGGGAGCGGGCATCGATGGCCAGGACCCCGACCAGGGTGCCGGCCGAGAGGTCGACCAGGGCCTGCATCGCCTCCTCCGAGGCCACGAAGTTCAGCGGCACCACCTGGGCGCCGTCGGGGGCGACCTCTCGGGCCTCGGCCAGATGGAAGTAGGGGGTGAGCAGGACGTTGGCGTTCTTCAGCTCGCCCGCCCCGGCCGCCGCATGCTCCAGCAGCAGCGGCTCGACGGTGACGCTGGTCTCGCGCTGCACCTGGTCCAGCCCGCGCTGGAGGTCGACCGGGTTGCATTCCAGGAACACGGTCCGTGGTGCCGGCTGGAACACATCCTCGGCCACCCGGGCGACCAGCTCCTGGAACTCGGCCCGGTCGCCGCCCACCAGGCGCCAGCGGACGGCCAGGCGGCGGATCGCCGCCTCGGCGTCGCGCACGCCGGTCTCCCCCGCCGGAAGGTCGCGGCGGACCACCGCCCCGCGCCGGCTGGTCGCGGTGACCCAGCCCTGGCGGGCCAGCTCCTGCACGGCCCGGCCGACCGTGCTCGGGCTGGTCCCGAGCTCGGCGGCCAGCGCCCTGACCGAGGGCAGGGCGCCGCCGCGCGGGTAGGCGCCGCGCAGGAGGCGCTCCTTGAGCGCCTCCTCGACGTCGCGGACCGACAGCATCACCGGACCGCGCCGACGTCGTCGAAGACCGCCATGCCGTGCCTCCCTCCACCAGACGCCGGGCGATGTGCTTGCCTTGTGTCAATCGTTCGCCGAGCCTAGCGCATACGGCCCGAGGAGCGACATCCGCGCCGTCATCCGGCTTTTCGGAATGTGGCCGAGGCCAGCACGTCGTCCAGGCCTGGGGTCGACCACTCGTCCACGACCAGGATCCCGGCCGGCTTCAGGTACCACACGCGCTGGAGGTAGCTGGTCTTGGGCTTGCCGGTCCTGGCGTCGACACAGCGGATGCGCCACTCGCGGTAGACGGCGTCCCTGCCGCCGACCTTGGCCGTGCCCCGCTTGGCAGGCCGGGTCGGGGTCACCTCGGCCAGCCCGTCGCGGTCCTGGGGGCAGCCCTCCACCCCGGCGCCAGGGTGCCAGACCTTGTCCGGGTCGAAGGGGGCGAGCTCGCTGGCGATGGCGATCTGGTCGGGGCCGAGCAGCAGGAACCCGGGACAGTCGACCCCGCCCGCGCTGTGCCGGCAGGCCCGGCCGGTCACCACCTCCACGTGGTCGCCGCCGCCGCCGGCCCGCCAGGGGCCGTTGAGCCGCAGCGTCAGCCCCCGGAAGGTCAGCGGCCGCCCGGCCGGACCGGTCTGCCCGGTGGTCAGCGGGACCCGGCCGGTGGTGGTCGGGATGGCCTCGGTAGTGGGCACGGCCGTGGTCGCCGGCCGGGTCGTCGAGGTGGCCAGGGTGGTGGTCGAGCCCGGCCTGGTCGTCGAGGAGTCGACCAGGGCCGGCCCGGAGCCGCCGCAGCCGGCCAGGGCGCAGGCGGCCACCACCGCCAGCGCGACCGTGACCCGGGAGCGCCGTCCTGGCAAGGCGAACCTCGCGCCCTTATGCCGGCTTTCCGCCGGAGCCGTTACCGTCGCCGCCATGATGCAGCTCGACACGCCCGAGCGCGACGCCCCGGCGGTGCTGCGTCTGCCCCCGGCGGCCCTGCTGGTGGTGGCCGGCGTCCCCGGCGCCGGCAAGACCACCCTGCTGTCGCGCATCGGCGCCCCCGGGTCGCTGGTCCTGGACCCCGAGCCGATCCGGGCCCGGCTCCAGCTCCTGCTCGGCCCCCTCCCCTACCGCCTGTGGCGGCCGCTGGTCCACGCCGGGCACGGCCTGCGTGTCCTGCTCGCCCTGCCAGGCCGCCGCGGCCTGGTCGTCCATGACACCGGCACCCGCGGCTGGCGCCGACGCCTGCTGGTCGGCCTGGCCCGCCGCAGCGGCCGCAGCGGCCACCTGCTGCTGCTCGACGTCAGCGCCGAGGCCGCCCTCGAGGGCCAGCGGCGCCGCCGCCGGGCCATGCGCCGTTCCGCCTTCGCCACCCACTGGCGCAACTGGCGCCGGCTCCGGGCCGAGCTCCCCACCCCCGGCCACCCCGACCCCTCAGGCCTCCAGGCCGAGGGCTGGGCCTCGGTCCGCCTGCTCGACCGCCCGGCCGCCGACCGCCTGGCCAGGGTCGTGATCCCCGGCCGCTAGCCGACGTCGGGCGGTGGCCGCGGATGGGCCGGCGGCGGGATCGAGGCCAGGTCCGGGCCCGGGCCGGCCAGGGCAGCAGCCCAGCGCGGCCGCCTCGCCCGTCCTGGCGCCATGGTCCCGTGGCCGCACGGCCGTGGCCGCCGCTGTCTTGACAGCGTGTCTCGCCAGCTTTATAAGAATTTTCTAAGACGTACGGTTTGTGGTGAGTCGTCCGGCTAGCCCGTCTTCCCCCGACGGCCCCTCCAGGAGGTGGCAATGTCGTCGTTCCTTCCATCCCGTCCCGGCGGCCGCATCCGGTCGCTGGCCGTCGGCCTGCTGCTGGCGCTGGCGGTCCTGCTGGCCGTGCCGGCCGTCGGCGTCGCCGGCCCCGCTCGGAGCGGCGGCGCCGACGTGGCCGCGACCGCCGACCGGCTGACCCGGGCCCTGGGCGCCCAGGGCGCCGGCGCCTACCTCGACACCTCGGGCCGGCTGACCGTCAACGTCCTCGGGGCGCCGGCGGCCGCGCAGGTCCGGGCCGCCGGGGCGACCCCGCGACAGGTGACCCGCAGCACGGCCCGACTCGAGCGGGTCAAGGCGTCCCTCGACGCCGCCAGGACCGCCCCGGTCGGGGCCAGCTGGGGCGTCGATGTGGCCTCCAACGCCGTGCTGATCACCGTGCCCGCCGGGCGGGGCGCGGCCTTCGTGGCCAAGGCGCGGACCTTCGGGGCCGCGGTCCGGGTCGAGCGCAGCCCGGCCGTGCAGACCCAGGCCTTCTACGGCGGCCAGGCCATCCTCCACGGCGGGTCGCGCTGCTCGGCCGGGTTCAACACCCGCAGCGGCAGCGGCCGCAACTACGTGCTCACCGCGGGGCACTGCACCAACCTGGGCGGCACCTGGACGACCTCGGGCGGCCAGACGATCGGCCCGGTGGCCGCCTCCAGCTTCCCCGGCAACGACTTCGGGGCCATCCGGATCAGCAACCCGGCCGCCCTCGACCCGCGCGGGGGCGTGCTCAACAAGGGCGCCTTCCAGGACATCACCGGGGCCGGCCGGGTCCCGGTCAACTCCATGGCCTGCAAGACCGGGTCGACCACGGGCACGACCTGCGGGCGGGTCCAGGCCTACAACGTCACCGTGCGCTACGCCCAGGGGACCGTGTCCGGCCTGACCCGGACCAGCATCTGCACCCAGCCGGGTGACAGCGGCGGCGCCATGTTCGCCGGCAGCCAGGCCCAGGGCATCACCTCCGGCGGCACCGTCGGCAGCTGCAGCCAGTCCGGCTTCCAGAGCTTCTTCCAACCCGCCGATGAGGCGCTGAGCGTCTATGGCCTGACCTTGCTCTAGCCGCTCCGGTGGAGCGCCGACCCCTCGGGTCGGGACCCACTAGGACGTGACCCACTCGACCGAGGTGGTCAGCTCCTCCAGGACCTCGGGGAGGGGCTCGACCCCGATCCCGGGGCCGGTGGGGACCTCGAGGTGGCCGCCCTGGAGCACGAACGGGGCGGTCAGGTCCTGGCGGTAGTAGCGGTCGGAGGCCGAGGTGTCGCCGGGCAGGGTGAACCCGGGCAGGGCGGCCAGGGCGACGTTGGCGGCCCGGCCGATCCCGGTCTCCAGCATCCCGCCGCACCACAGCGGCACCCGCCGTTCCCGGCAGGCGTCGTGCAGGCGCCTGGCCTCCAGGTAGCCGCCGACCCGGCCGGCCTTGACGTTGACGATCCGGCAGGCGCCGAGGTCGACGGCGTCGACCGCCGCCTTGGCCGAGGTGATCGACTCGTCCAGGCAGACCGGGGTGGCCAGGCGCGCGGCCAGCTCGGCGTGGCCGACCAGGTCGTCCTCGGCCAGCGGCTGCTCGACCAGCAGCAGCCCGAACCGGTCCAGCCCGGCCAGGTGGTCGGCGTCGGCCAGGGTGTAGGCGGCGTTGGCGTCGACCTGGAGCAGCAGGTCGTCGCCGAAGCGCTCGCGCACCGCGGCCACCGGGCCCAGGTCCCAGCCGGGCTCGATCTTGAGCTTGATCCGCAGGTAGCCCTGGTCGAGGTAGCCGGCGACGGCGTCGAGCAGCTCGGGCACCGTGTCCATGATCCCGACCGACACCCCGGCCGGGACCCGGTCGCGGGTCGCGCCCAGGTACCCGGCCAGCGGCTGGTCCCTGGCTCGCAGCCAGGCGTCGAGCACGGCCAGCTCCAGGGCGGCCTTGGCCATGCGGTGGCCCTTGACGAAGGCCGTGGCCGCGCCGACCGCCCCGGGGTCGAGGTCCCCGGCCACGGCAACGGCCGGGACCAGGAACCGGCGCAGCACGTCGGCGGCCCCGTCGGCGTACTCCGACGAGTAGCGGGGCTCGGCCGCGGCCACGCACTCGCCCCAGCCATCGGCGTCGTCGGTGACGGCCCGGACCAGCAGCACGTCCCGGTGCCGCTCGACCCCGAACGAGGTCCGGAACGGTGTCACCAGCGGCAGCGCGACCCGCCGCAGCTCCACCCCGGCGAGCTTCACCGGGGACCCGCCGGCTCGACCAGGTAGCGGTCGGGGTGGCGCAGGAACCCGGTGACGGTGGCCCCGGCGGCCAGCCGCCGGCCCAGCGCCTCGCGGACGGCCTGGCGCCAGGCCCGCCGCTGCCCCGGGTCGAGCGCCTCCAGCTCCGGCGGCACGGCCACCGTGACCGCCGGCGTGCCGGGCCGCAGGGCCACCGGCTCCAGGCCCGGTCCGACGGCCAGGGCCGCCCCGGCGGTGACCGGCGGCGGCTGCATCGGCCGGCCGGCGCAGGCCGCGGCCACCGCCGGGTCGTCCAGCTCCCAGGCCAGCAGCAGCCGGTCGCTGGCCATGCCGGCGTTGATGGCGTCGGTCATGGGGCCGTAGAAGTCCTCCAGGTAGCCGGTGGGCCGGGCCCCCAGCTTGGCCAGGTTGAACCAGGCGTTGCGGGCCACCAGCGGGTCGAAGGTCCAGGCCGCCACCCGGATCCCGCGGGCCAGGGCCCAGGCCCGCTGGTGCACCTTGAGCGCGAACCCGACCCCGTGGTGCTGGCCGGTGGGCGCGACCCCGGTGATGTGGGAGTGCAGCCCCGGGTCGGGGGGCGCGGTGAAGAACCCGGCGCTGGCCCCGACCATCCGGGTGCCGGCGAACGCCCCGGCGACGTAGTTGCCGGCGTGGGCCAGCGCCCGCAGCAGCTCGGCGGTCATCGGCGGCGGGTTCCCCTGGGCCGGCCGCCAGATCTCCTCGAACAGCCGCTGGGCCGCCGCGAGCTCCCGGTGGCCGTGCAGCTCGTGGATGACGACGCCGGCGGCGGCGGCCGCGGCCACGGCGGCGCTCGTCGCCTCGGGTGGGTCGGGCGCGGGTTCGGACATGGTGAGCGGATGCTAATCGGTGGGCCCGGCAAACGCCTCGCGTTCCACTCCCACCCTGCTCAGGCTCGTCTCTGAAGGCCGCCCAGACCTCCGGCCGTTCGCCACCCAGCACTTCACCCACGACCAGATCGTCGACGCCTACGGCGTGTTCGCCGACGCCGCCAGGACCTGACGCGCCGCCGAGGTGGCGGGCGGCCTCACTGGGTCGCCGTGACGGTGCAGCGCCGCAGCTCCTCGACCGCCTCCGGCGGGCCCTCGACCGTCACGCCGCTCGGCTCGCCGGTGCCCTCCCGGTTCCACACCCAGCGCAGCACGGCCGCCGGCGGGCCGCTCACGGTCACGTCGGCCGGGTCGTCGCCGGCGCCGTCCTCGACGGCGAACCGCCCCGGGCCGGTCCGCACCCGCCAGGCCGCGCCGTCGGTCCGCAGCGTGTAGGTCCGGCCCGGCGAGCCGGCCAGGATGTCGGTGAAGTAGTCGCCCCACTCGGCGACGCTGTACGCCACGAAGACCTTGAGGAGCTCGTCGATGCCGTCGACGGCGAGGTCGGCCGGGACCGGCGTGACCGGCTGCCCGGTGCCGAGCTCGGCGTCGATGCGGTGGATGACCGTCTCGTGCGCCATCCGCCGGATCCAGAAGCCGACGGTCTGGTCCGGGGTGTACCAGGAGCCGGCCGGATCCTCCGGCTGGTGGGCGGCGAACTCCTCGACCAGCCCGGCGTAGGCCAGGTCGAGCAGCGCGAGCGGCGCCTCGTCTGCCAGCTCCTTCGGCGGCCACGGGTCGGGCTCGGCGCCCTCGCGGATGGCCAGGGTCTTGTGCAGGTACACCTCGCCGACGTGGCGGGTCAGGTCGGCGACGGTCCAGCCGGGACAGCTCGGCACCGCCGCGGTGGGGTCGGTCGGCACGACGGCCCGCAGGCGGGCGAAGTCGGCCGCGAGGCATTCGAGCAAGCGGGAAGTCTCCATGCCGAACAGTTCAGCACATGCTCACGGGTGGCGTCAGACCCGGTCCAGGCCGACGTAGTTCTCGGCCAGGCTGCGGGCGGCCGCCTCGGAGGTGGCCAGGTAGTCGAGGCGGGCCCGCTGGATGCGGAGCTGGAAGGCGTCGTCGCCGGGGGCGCGGTGGAGCAGGCCGGTCATCCAGGTGGAGAAGTCCTGGGCCCGCCAGACGCGGCGCAGGCAGGTCGCCGACCAGCCCTCCAGCGGGTCGGTGGCGCCGGTCCGGTACCAGCCGGCGAGGGCCTCGGCGAGCACGCGGACGTCGGCCACGGCCAGGTTCATCCCCTTGGCGCCGGTCGGGGGCACGATGTGGGCGGCGTCGCCGGCCAGGAACAGCCGGCCGAAGCGCATCGGCTCGACCACGAAGCTGCGCATGCCGGTGACGCCCTTGTCGAGGATCGGGCCCTCGTCCAGGGTCCAGCCGTCGTCGGTGGCCAGCCGGGCCTGGAGCTCCTCCCAGATGCGGCCGTCCGGCCAGTCCCCGATCGGCTCGTCGGGGGCGACCTGGAGGTACAGGCGGGTGAGCTCGGGCGTGCGCATGCTGTGCAGGGCGAAGCCCCGCTCGGAGGAGGCGTACACGATCTCCTCGCTGGAGGGGGCGACCGCGGCCAGTACGCCCAGCCAGGCGAAGGGGTAGGCCCGCTCGAACACGCGCCGGGCCGCCGCCGGGACGGCGTCGCGGCAGACGCCGTGGAAGCCGTCGCAGCCGGCGACCACGTCGCAGGCCAGCTCCTGGTCCTGGCCGCCGGCCCTGAACCGGACCGTCGGCCGGTCGCCGTCGACCCCTTCCAGGCGCACGTCCTCGACCTCGAACAGGACCTGGCCTCCGGCCTCCAGCCGGGCCCGGATCAGGTCCTTGACCACCTCCTGCTGGCCGTAGATGGTGATCGACCGGCCGGTCAGGTCGGTCAGGGGGACGCGGTGGCGGCGGCCGCTGGAGCGCAGCTCGATGCCGTGGTGGACCATGCCCTCGCGGTGCAGCCGCTGGGCGACCCCGGCCGCCTCCAGCAGCTCGACCGTGCCCTGCTCCAGCACCCCGGCCCGGACCCGCTGCTCCACGTGCTCGCGGCTGCGCAGCTCCAGGACCACCGAGTCGACGCCCTCCAGATGCAGCAGGTGCGACAGCAGCAGCCCGGCCGGTCCCGCCCCGACGATCCCCACCTGGGTACGCATGGCCGCTCCCTGGTTACGATGCCCCGCAGGGAGGGAGGATGTCATGCCACCGTCGTCGCCGCCTGAGGGGTCCCTGTTCGGTGGGGTGTTCGGCCGGGGGCGGGTCGCCGCCGAGGTCGGCGACCGGGCCTTCCTCCAGGCCATGCTGGACGCCGAGGCCGCCCTGGCCAGGGCGTCGGCCAAGGCCGGGCTGGTCCCGGCCGAGGCCGCCGAGGCGATCGCCGCCGCCTGCCAGGCCGGCCGGTTCGACCCGGCCGAGCTCGGCGAGCTGGCCGCGGCCGCCGGCAACCCGGTGGTGCCGCTGGTCCGCCAGCTCGCCGAGCGGCTCCCGCCCGAGGCCGCCGGCCACGTCCACCAGGGCGCGACCAGCCAGGACGTGCTCGACACGGCGGCCGTGCTGGTCGCCCGGCGGGCGCTGGCGCCGCTGCTGGACGACCTGGGCGGCGCCGCCGACGCCTGCGCCGGCCTGGCCGCCGCCCACCGCGACACCTTGATGGCCGGGCGGACCCTGCTCCAGCAGGCGGTCCCGGTGACCTTCGGCCTCAGGGCGGCCGGCTGGCTGGTCGGCCTGGACGAGACCCGCCGGCGGCTCGCCCAGGTCGACCGCGACGAGCTGGCGGTGCAGCTCGGCGGGGCTGCCGGGACCCTGGCCGCGTTCGGCGACCGCGGCCTGGTGGTCCTCGGCGACCTGGCCGCCGAGCTCGACCTGGCCGAGCCGACCGTGCCCTGGCATGCCGTCCGGGTGCGGCCGGCGACCCTGGCCTCGGCCCTCGGGACCTGTGCCGGGGTGCTGGCCAAGCTGGCCCGCGACGTCGCCCTGCTCGCCCAGACCGAGGTGGCCGAGGTCCGCGAGGGCGGCGGGCCGGGACGGGGCGGATCGTCCGCCATGCCGCACAAGCGCAACCCGGTCGCGGCCGTGGCCGTGGCCGCCTGCGCCGCCCGCGTGCCCGGCCTGGTCGCGACCGTGCTCGGGGCCATGGCCCAGGAGCACGAGCGGGCCGTCGGCGGCTGGCACGCCGAATGGGAGCCCCAGCGCGACCTGCTGCGGCTGGTCGGGTCGGCCGCCGCCTGGTCGCGGGAGCTGCTGGAGGGCCTGGAGGTCGACCCGGCGCGGATGCGGGCCAACCTGGACGCCACCGGCGGGCTGCCGATGGCCGAGGCGGCGGTGGCCGCCCTCGCCGGCCCGCTCGGCGGGCGCCGGGCCCGCGAGCTGGTCGACGGGGCGGCCAGGCGGGCCGCGGCCGGCGGCCGCCCCCTGCGCGACACCCTGCTGGAGGCGCCAGAGGTCGCCGACCAGCTGGGCCCGGCCGGGGTCGAGGCGGCCCTCGACCCGGCCCGCTACCTGGGCTCGGCGCAGGCCCTGATCGACCGGGCCCTGGCCGCCCACGGGTAGGCCAGCTGCCTCGACGCCGCTACGCGGGCGGGGGGCGGCGGGCCAGGGCCCAGGTGACGGTGACGGCGGCCCAGACGGTGGTCTCGCCCGGCTCGGTGGCCGGGCCGGGCCGGGCCTCGGCGGCCAGCAGGCGCATGGGGCGGGCGTCGGGGGGTGGCGGGGGCGCCTCCTTGACCTCGAGGACCGGGCCCAGGGCCGCGCCGGCCAGCCGCGCGTACTGCTCGGCCCTGGCCACGGCGTCCCGCCAGGCGGCCTCCCGGGCCGCGGCCGCGACCGCGGCCGGGTCGCCGACCACGAACCCGAGCCCGTGCACCCGGGCGGCGTCCCCGCCGGCCGCGACCGCGGCCGCGGCCACCTGCCCGGCCTGGGCCGGCCGGGCCAGGCGGACGGTGAGCCGGGCGCCGGCCAGGTACCGGACCGGGCCCTGGCCCGGCTGCCGCGACTCCCAGTCCTCGTGCAGCTCCAGGCCGCCGGTGGTGCGGCGGTCCGGCTCGACGCCCTCGGCGTCCAGGGCGGCCAGGACCCGGTCGAGGGCGAGCCGGCAGGCGTCGAGCGCCTCCGCCGGGGTCGACCCGCGGGTCTCGACCCCGAGCTGGAGCAGGGCGGTGTCGGGCACGGCGGTGGCCGCCCCGGTCCCGGCCACGGTCACGGTGGCCGCACCGGGCATGGCGGGCCCGCTCACAGCAGCCCTCTGGTGGTGGCGCCGTCGACCAGCAGGGCGGTGCCGCTGACGAACCGGGCCGGGTCCGAGCACAGGAAGCACACCACCTTGCCGAAGTCGGCCGGGTCGCCCACTGGGCCGCTGAGCTGTCCGGCCTGCCGGGCCCGCTCGGTGTCGTGGGTGCCGGGGCAGGCCAGGTTCAGGGTGATGTGCTCCTCGAACAGGTCGGCGGCGGCCGTCTTGGCCCAGGCCCACAGGCCGGTCCGGGCCGTGTTGGACAGGGCCAGGGTCGGGATCGGCTCCTTGACCGACTTGGAGGTGATCAGGCAGATGCGGCCCCAGCCGGCCGCCCGCATCGGCGGCAGGGCGGCCCGGACGAGCCGGATCGAGGTGAGCAGGTTGGCCTGGAGCGCGGCCAGCAGCATGTCGTCGTCGACCTCCAGGGGGCGGGCCGGAGGTGGCCCGCCGGCGTTGGCGACCAGGACGTGCAGGGCGCCGAAGCGGTCCAGGGCGGCGTCGACCAGGCGTCCGGGGGCGGCCGGGTCGGTGACGTCGGCGGGGATGGCCAGGGTCTCGCCGGGCATGGCCTCGGCGGCCGCGGTCAGGGCGGCCTCGTCCCGGGCGCACATGACGACCTTGGCCCCCTCCTCGCTGAGGGCCCGGGCGGTGGCGCGGCCGAGGCCCTTGGACGACGCGGTCACCAGGGCCACCCTGCCCTGCAGGCCTAGGTCCATCGCGTTGGGGCCTCCTCGGTCAGGACCAGGTCAGGGTGGCGCGGTGGCGCCAGTACCGGTCGGGGGGTTCGGCCAGGGCGGCCAGCTCCTCCAACTCCGTTGCGTGGAGCTCGACGTGGGGGGCGGCCAGGTTGGACTCCAGCTGGGCGGGGGTGACGGCGCCGGAGAGGACGACGTCGGCCCAGGGGTTGGCGAGGACGACGGCCAGGGCGACGGCGTCGACGCCGACGTCATGGGTGGCGGCGATGCGGGCGAGGACCTGGGTGGCCGGGCCTCGGCCATGGGGGGTCAGGCGGCCGTTGGCGACCGCCTCCTTGACGATCACGCCCCAGCCGGCCTGGCCGACCTCGGCGAGGGCGGGGCCGGCGGAGGGCTCCAGCAGGTTCCAGGTGGCCTGCACGCAGGCGAAGGGGGCCTTGCCGGCGCTGGTGAGCTCGAGGGCGCGGCGGATGGTGGCGGCCTGGGCGGGGCCGCTGGAGGACATGCCGATGGCCAGGCCCTGGTCGCGGAGGCGGCCCAGCTCGTCCAGGACCGGGCGGTCCTCGAGGACGCCGCTGTCGAGGGTGGCCGAGTGGATCTGGTAGAGGTCGAGGTGGTCGCCGAGCAGGGACCGGCTCTCGGCGGCCTGGCGGGTCAGGGCGGGCAGGGAGTGGTCCTTGACCTCGTGGGTGTCGGCATCCATGCGCCAGTCGCCGACGTAGCTGTAGCCCCACTTGGAGCCGACGGTGACCTCGGAGGGATCGAGGTCGCGGGACCGCAGCCAGGAGGCGAGGAACTCTTCGGCGCGGCCGTAGGAGCGGGCCGCGTCCAGGTAGCGGACGCCGGCGGCGAAGGCGGCGTCCAGGACCTGGTGGCAGCGGCGCTCCAGGGCCTCGACGTCGCGGGCCGGGCCGAGGTCGGCGTCGCGGCCGAGGTCGATGTAGGCGGGGCGGCCGAGGGCGGCCAGGCCGAGGCCGACCGGGGTGACCCCGAGGCCGGTCGCGCCGAGGGGGCGGGGCTGCACCGCCCGGTCAGGCGTTGGCCAGCGACGTCCCCGCCGACTGGAGGTCCTCGCAGGCCTGCACGACCCGGGCGGCCATCGACCCCTCGGCCTTGGCCATGTAGGTGCGCGGGTCGTAGGTCTTCTTCACGCCCACGTCGCCGTCGACCTTGAGCACGCCGTCGTAGTTCTTGAACATGTGGTCGGCGATGGGCCGGGTCAGGGCGTACTGGGTGTCGGTGTCGACGTTCATCTTGACCACGCCGTAGCCGATGGCCTCGCGGATCTCGGTCAGCAGCGACCCCGAGCCGCCGTGGAACACCAGGTCGAACGGCTTGTCCTTGCCGACCTTGTCGCCGACCGCCCGCTGCAGCTCGGCCAGCAGCTCGGGGCGGAGCTTGACGTGGCCGGGCTTGTAGACGCCGTGGACGTTGCCGAAGGTCGCGGCCAGCAGGTAGCGGCCGCGCTCGCCGGTCCCCAGGGCGTCGGCGGTGCGCAGGGCGTCCTCGGGGGTCGAGTAGAGCTTGTCGCTCATCTCCCCGACCACGTCGTCCTCCTCGCCGCCGACGACGCCGATCTCCATCTCCATGACGATCCTGGCCTTGGCGCACTCGGCCAGCAGCTCGGCGGCGATCTGGAGGTTCTCGTCCAGCGGCACCGCCGACCCGTCCCACATGTGCGACTGGAACAGCGGCTCCTCGCCGGCCGCCACCCGCTCCTGGGAGAGCCGGATCAGCGGGCGCATGTAGTCGTCGAGCTTGTCCTTGGGGCAGTGGTCGGTGTGCAGGGCGATGTTGACCGGGTGCTTGGCCGCGACCACGTGGGCGAACTCGGCCAGGGCGACCGCGCCGGTGACCATGTCCTTGAGCCGCTGGCCGGACAGGAACGCCGCCCCGCCGGTGGAGACCTGGACGATGCCGTCGCTGCCGGCCTCGGCGTAGCCGCGGATGGCCGCGTTCAGGGTCTCGGAGGAGGTGCAGTTGATCGCCGGGTACGCGAAGCCGCGCTCCTTGGCCCGGTCGAGCATCTCGTTGTACACGTCGGGGGTGGCGATGGGCATGATGGCGCTCCTCGTGCGGGGGCCGGCGTGTCGTGGAACAGTATCTTCCCAGGAACCGTGTGCGGATACCCCGGGTTCTTGATCGTTCCACCGGCGGCGCTCCCCGAACCGGGTCGGGCGGGCGCCGCCGTCAGCCGGCCTCGCCCTCCACCAGTGCGCGCAGACTCTGGTGCTCCTCCCGGCAGGCCAGGCAGCCGGCCAGGTGGGCCCGGAGCCCGGGGAGGTGGGCGTCGGGGTCCTCGCCGGCCAGCTCCAGCTCGACGCAGCGGTTCAGCCGGCCGTCCGGGTCGGCCATGGCCAGCCAGTCCTCCGGCGGCCGGGGCAGCTCGCGGTGCCGCCAGGCCATCCGCCGGGCCTTGGTCGACGCCTCCAGCAGGGCGAACTTGTAGGCCCAGGTGGTGAACCGGCTCAGCCCCCGGAAGTCGTCCAGGCGGGCCAGCACGCCCATCATGCGTCGTCGGCCGCCTGGGTGGCCAGGTCGTGGCGCTCGGCCGCCCAGAAGGTAAGACCGGCGGCCACGGCGACACCAAGCACCTCAAAGGCAGATCGCAACTGCTGCACCGAGGAGGTGCCCCATGGCCGCAGTCCCCGACCGGGCCCGGCAGGCGTTCCGGATCCTGCACGTCGCCTTCTGGTCCTCGGCGACTACTTCGACGTCGCCCTGCGCGACTTCGGGCTCTCGCTGGCCGCCCTGGCCCTGGCCCTGGCCCGGCTGGCCGAGGCGTTCCCGGCCGGCTCCGCCGTGCCGCGGCCGACCGGCAGCGCGCGTGACCGGCGCCGCCGACGAGGGCCTGGCCGACACCCCGCGCCGGGTCGCGGCCGCCTTCGCCGAGCTGCTCACCCCGCCGCCGTTCAGCCCCACCACCTTCCCCAACTCCCAGGGCTACGACGAGCTGGTGGTGGCCCGCTCCATCCCCTTCGCCTCCCTGTGCCAGCACCACCTGCTGCCATTCTGCGGCGTGGCCCACGTCGGCTACCTGCCCGGCGACCGCATCCTCGGCCTGTCCAAGCTGGCCAGGGTGGTGGAGCTGTTCGCCCGCGACCTCCAGACCCAGGAGCGGCTGACCGGCCAGGTCGCCGGCTGGCTCCAGGAGCGGCTCGACCCCCGCACCCGGGCCGAGTTCCTCGCCCTGGCCACCACGATGAGAGGATGAGGCGTCCGCCGTCGCCGCTGGAGGACGCCCGTGATCGACCGCAGACGCATCGAAGCCCTGCTGGGGCGCGAGCGCCAGACGTACGCCGAGCGGCACCCGCGCAGCCGGGCCGCCTACCGGGCCGGGGCCAACCTGCTCGGCAACGTCCCCATGACCTGGATGAACAAGGCCGCCGGGCGGTTCCCGGTGTACCTGGCCGAGGCCAGGGGGGCGACCGTGGTCGACCTGGACGGCCACCGCTACGTCGACCTGTGCCTGGGCGACACCGCGGCCATGGCCGGGCACTCGCCGGAGCCCACGGTGGCGGCCGTGCGGCGCCGCTACGCCGAGGCCGGCGGGGCCACCGCCATGCTGCCCACCACCGACGCGGCCTGGGTCGGGGCCGAGCTGGCCCGCCGCTTCCAGGTGGCGCGCTGGAGCTTCAGCCTGACGGCCACCGACGCCAACCGCTGGGCGATCCGGCTGGCCCGGCTGGTCACCGGCCGGCCCAAGATCCTGGTGTTCAACTTCTGCTACCACGGCACCGTCGACGAGAGCCTGGTCACCCTCGGCCATGACGGGGCGGCGGCGCGCGAGGGCAATGTCGGCCCCCCGGTCGACCCGGCCGCCACCACCCGGGTGGTCGAGTTCAACGACCTCGACGCCCTGGACCGCGAGCTGGCCGCCGGCGACGTGGCCTGCGTGCTCATGGAGCCGGCCCTGACCAACATCGGCATCGTCCTGCCCGCCCCCGGCTACCTGGCGGGTGTGCGCGAGCTGACCCGCCGCCACGGCACCCTGCTGGTCAACGACGAGACCCATACCCTGTCGGCCGGGCCCGGCGGCTGCACCCTGGCGTGGGACCTGGAGCCGGACCTGGTCACCGTGGGCAAGGCGATCGCCGGCGGGATCCCGGCCGGCGCCTACGGCCTCTCGGCCGAGGTCGCCGAGCGGGTCGCGGCCCGGCACGACGCCGACCTGATCGACACCGGCGGGGTCGGCGGCACCCTGGCCGGCAACGCCCTGTCGGTGGCGGCCATGCGGGCCACCCTCGAGCAGGTCCTCACCGAGCAGGCCTTCGAGCACATGATCGCCCTCGGCACCCGGTTCACCGACGGCGTCCGGGGGGTCATCGACGCCTGCCAGGTGCCCTGGTCGGTGGTGCAGCTGGGGGCCAGGGCCGAGTACCGGTTCACCTCCCCGCCGCCGTGCGACGGCGGCCGGTCGGCGGCCGCCGGCGACGACCAGCTCGACGACTACCTGCACCTGTACCTGCACAACCGGGGCATCCTGCTGACCCCGTTCCACAACATGGCCCTGATGTGCCCGGCCACCACCGCCGCCGACGTCGACCGGCACACCGAGGTGTTCGGGGCCGCCGTGGCCGAGCTGGTCGGCGCCGGCCCCCTCAGCCCGCGGCCTTGATGTGCGCCAGGAGCTGGTCGCGGACCTCGGCCGAGCGCTCGATCGGGGGGCAGTGGCCGCAGTCGTACACCACCTCCTGCACCGACCCGCCGCCGGCCTGGTAGCGGTCCAGCATGGCCCGGGTCTGGGCGATCTGGGGCTGGGGCGGGAACACCTCCATGCCCGGCCAGCCCGGCACCACCTCCAGCCGGCCCAGGGTGCCGAAGTCGAACATCGACTCGTCCGAGATCACCTGGTCCTGGTCGCCGCGCAGCCACAGCACGGGCGGCTTGACCTGAAGGTCGGCGAAGGCGCTGGTGTCGCACCACTTGCCGGAGAAGGCGTTGTTGACCCCCGAGTCGCCGGGGGCCACCCCCGGCCAGTTGGGCGAGGCGGTGGCGTCCCCCGGGTAGCCGGTGTCGCCGACCGCGGTGAGCAGCACCTCGGCCATGAGCTCGTCCTCGTCGGGGGCCTTGTAGGCCGGCGACCAGAAGAAGGTGCGCATCACCACCCGGGGGCTGGAGGCCGGCTCGTCCTCGGAGTCGTCGCCGGCGGCCATGCGGCGCACGAAGTCGGGGTTGGCCGTGCCCCCGCCGGTCCCGGCCCAGTCCTCCCAGCAGGGCGTCCCCTGGATGTCCTTGCTGCCCCCGAACCCGTAGGGGGCCAGCGGCGCCACCAGGGCGATGCTGGCCAGCTGGTCGGCGTGGTCGATGGCGTACTGCTGCACCACCCCGCCGCCGTTGGACCAGCCGGCCAGGTGCAGCCGCCCGGTCCCGGTCCAGCCGAGCGCCTCGACCAGGGCGTGCAGGTCGTCGCTCCAGTCGCGCAGGCCGCGGGTGGCGTCGACCGGCTTGCGCTCGGTCCGGCCGAAGGAGCGGAGGTCGGGCGCGACCAGCCGGTAGCCGTCGGGGAAGCCGTCGGCCAGGTCCTGCCAGAACCGGCCGGTGGTGATGTTGCCGTGGACCAGCAGCACCGGCACCCCGTCGGTCGGCCCGCTGACGAAGCAGTGGGTGCGGATGCGGCTGGTCTCCACCATCACCTTGTCCATGCCCGGCCTCCTCGGTCCTCTCGTGACCCGTAAGGTAATGGCTGGAGCGGTCGGGAGGGGAGGGCCGGTGGGACTCGAGGTCGAGGTCGAGGCGGGCCAGGTCGGGTTCGACGCCGGGCGGCTGGGCCGGATCGACCGGCACTTCGCCCGCTACGTGGACGACGGGCGCCTGCCCGGCTGGCTGGTCCTGGTGAGCCGCCGGGGCAGGATCGTGCACCTGGCCACCTGCGGCCGGCGCGACCTGGAGGCCGACCTGCCGGTCGAGCTCGACACCCGCTTCCGCATCTACTCGATGACCAAGCCGGTCACCGCGGTCGCGGCCATGCAGCTGTACGAGGAGGGCGCGTTCTCGCTCAAGGACCCGGTGGCGGCGTTCATCCCCTCCTTCGCCGACCTGGCCGTCTACCGCGACGGCCCGGCCGCGGGCCCGCGGACCGAGCCGGCCACCCGGCCGCTGCTGGTCTGGCACCTGCTCACCCACACCGCCGGCCTGACCTACGGGTTCCACCACGCCCACCCGGTCGACGCCATGTACCGGGCGGCCGGGTTCGAGTGGGTCCCCCCGGACGGGTCCGACCTGGCCGCGTGCTGCGACGTCTGGGCCGGGCTGCCCCTGCTGTTCGAGCCGGGCAGCGAGTGGAACTACTCGGTGGCCAGCGACGTCCTCGGCCGGGTGGTCGAGGTGGTCAGCGGCCAGCCGCTCGACCGGTTCTTCGCCGAGCGGATCTTCGGGCCGCTGGGCATGGGCGACACCGGGTTCTGGGTCGAGGGCGAGGCCGCCGGCGAGCTGGCCGCCCTGTACGCCGCCGGGCCGGACGGCGGCCGGGCGGTCCGGTTCGACGCGCTCGGCGCCCGGGCCCTGCGCCGGCCGTCCTGCCTGGACGGCGGGGGCGGGCTGGTCTCGACCGCCGCCGACTACCACCGCTTCAGCCAGGCCCTGCTGCGCGGGGGCGAGCTGGACGGGGCGCGCCTGCTCGGCAGCCGCACCCTGGCCTACATGGCCCGCAACCATCTCCCTGGCGGGGCCGATCTCGAGTCGTTCGGGCGGCGGCTGTTCGCCGAGACCACCTTCGACGGGGTCGGCTACGGCCTCGGGTTCGCGGTCCTGCTCGACCCGGTCGCCAACAAGGTCCTGTCCAGCGCCGGCGAGCTCGCCTGGGGCGGCGCGGCCAGCACCTTCTTCTGGGTCGACCCGGCCGAGCAGCTCACCGCCGTCTTCATGACCCAGCTGGTGCCCTCCAGCACCTACCCGCTCCGGTCCGAGCTGCGCCAGCTCGTCTACCAGGCCCTGGTCGACTAGGTGTTCCGCCTCGCGCCTCCGGCCTGGAAGCCGGTCCGTTAGCCGAACTCACGGGCGGGGTAGACCCTTGGTGAGGACGACGGTCGACTCCAGGCACCAAGCGGCATCCCGGTGGAGCGACCCTGCACCACCGAAGGAGCGATCCGCATGGAGCCCACCGCCCAGCTTCCTGCTCTGCTCGCCGCGCTCATGGCCTGCGTCATGCTGGCCGGCTTCATCGAGGCGATCTCCGCCAACCGCAAGGTCCACGACGACCGCCGCCGGTACCAGCGGCGGATGAAGCGCAACCACGGCGCGTCCCGGCCTGAGCGGCGGACCCGTCCGGACGCCTAGCCACCCGGCTGGGTGCGGTCAGCTGTCCACAGCCCCGGGGTGCGGGGCCAGGCGGGACAGGACCGGGGGGAGGGGGCCGGGGTGGACCACGCCCAGGCGGGAGGTGGTCCGGGTCAGGGCGACGTACAGGTCGTTGGCGCCGCGCGGGCCGCCGGCCAGGATGGCCGCCGGGTCGACGACCACCACCGCGTCGAACTCGAGGCCCTTGGCCTCGGCGACGGTGAGGACGGCGACCTGGGCGTCGAGGACCGACGGGCCCTGGCGGGCGGTGGCCGCGGGCACGACGGTGGCGATGCGGCCGGCCAGGCGCTCGGCCCGGCCGGCGGGGACCAGCACGGCCAGCTTGCCGTCGCCGGCCGCGGCCACCTCGGCTGCCACCACCTCGGGCAGCCTGGCCTCCAGCTCGTCGGGGTCGACGCCCAGGTGCCAGGGGGCGGTGCCCGCCTCGCGGGCCGACCGGGGCGGCTCAAGGCCGGCGTCCAGGGTGGCCAGCACGTCGGCGGCCACGGCCATGATCTCGGCCGGGGTGCGGTAGTTGACCGTCAGCTGCTCGACCCGCCACCGCCCGGCGGCGTGCGGGTCCAGGGCCCTGGCCCAGGAGCCGGGGCCCCAGGGCGCCCCGGTCTGGGCCATGTCCCCGACCACCGTCATCGAGCGGCTGGGGCTGCGCCGCATCAGCATGCGCCAGGCCATCGGCGACAGCTCCTGGGCCTCGTCCACGATGACGTGGCCGAACACCCAGGAACGGTCCTGGCTGGCCCGCTCGGCCAGGCCGCCCGAGGCCCCGCGGACGCGCCAGCGGCCGGCCAGCAGCGAGGGGTCGAGGGCGCTGGTGTCGCGGGTGTAGCGGGCCGCGTCGCCGATCGTGGTGCCGGCCAGGACCTCGCGGGCATAGGCCAGCTCGGCCCGCTCCTGCTCGGCCTGGCGGGCCTCGGCCCGGCGCGCCCTGGCCCCATCCTCGCCCAAAAGCACCGCCGCCTCGTCCAGCAGGGCCACGTCGGCCGGCGTCCAGCCGGGGTCGGCGCCGCCCCCGGCGCCCGGGCGCAGGAGCAGCTCCCGCTCGGCCGGGTCGAGGGCGGCCCCGGACGCGGCCAGGCGCTCGCGGGAGCCGAGCAGGCCGCCAACGAGCTGCTGGGGGGTCAGCCGGGGCCAGAGCCGGTCGACCGCGGACCGCACCGCCGGGGCGGCGGACAGCTCGGCCCGGATCTCGTCCAGGTCGGGGTCCAGCAGCCGCTCGTCGGGGAACAGGTCGACCAGCAGCTCGTCGTCGTCGGGCAGGTCGACCTCGGGCAGGTCGCGGGTCAGGGCGGCCACCATCTGGTCGGTGAGGGCGGCCACCACCTCGCCCCGGAAGGTCGACCGGGCCTGGTTGTGGGGCGCCCCGGTGGCCCGAGCCCGGCCCCGGGCCCGCTCGCAGGTCGCCGGGTCCAGGCGCAGCCGCTGGCCGCCGACCTCGACCACGATGTCGGCGTCGGGGACCCGCTGGCGGTCGGTGATGGCCGCGGCCAGCACCTCCACCATCCGCGGGTCGCCCTTCACCGCGGCCGCCTCCAGCGGCTCCTGGCCGCTGGAGGTCACGCCGGGGAACAGCCCGCCCACGGTCGACAGGAGCACGTCGGTCTCGCCCAGCGACGGCAGCACCTGCTCGATGTAGCGCAGGAAGGTCGGGTTGGGCCCGACCACCAGCACCCCGCGCCGGGCCAGGCGCTGGCGGTGGGTGTAGAGCAGGTAGGCGGCCCGGTGCAGGGCCACCGCGGTCTTGCCGGTGCCCGGCCCGCCCTGGACGACCAGGACCCCGGGCAGGTCGGAGCGGATGATCCGGTCCTGCTCGGCCTGGATGGTGGCCACGATGTCCTGCATGCGGCCGGTGCGGCTGGCGGTCAGGGCGGCCAGCAGGGCCGCCTCGCCGGTGAGGCCGTCGCGCTCGGCCTCGGTCAGCGACTCGGGGTCGAGCACGTCGTCCTCGATCCCCAGGACGGTGCGACCGCGGGTCCGCAGGTGCCGGCGGCGGACCACGCCGGCCGGGGCGGCCCAGGTGGCCCGGTAGAACGGCTGGGCCGCGGGGGCGCGCCAGTCGACCAGCAGCGGTTCGCGGTCGTCGTCGAGCAGCCCCAGGCGGCCGATGTACAGGTGGCTGCCGTCGGCCCGGTCCAGCCGTCCGAAGCACAGGCCGTGCTCGGCCGCGTCCAGCTGGGCCAGGCGGCCGCTGTGCCTGGCCACGAACGCGTCCCGGTCGACCCGGGCCTGGACGTTGCCGCCGCCGTCATAGCCCAGCGCCCGCTCCAGCTCGGCCTGGGTGCGCTCGCGCAGGGTGTCCAGCCGCCGGTACAGCAGCGACACGTACGCCTGTTCCTGTTCCAGCTCAGCGGCGAGATTCTGCATCTTGACAAGAGCCCCCATTCACGCTACGGTTGATGCGGCGGATCAGTCGTCCTTTTTAGGCTGCTTGCACAGAGAATACCTACTGTAGCAGCGCACGCCGCCGGGTACTACCCCCCCCCAACCCTTGCCCTTGTGGTCGCGGCGCGCGCTCAGTCCAGGGCGCCGAGGGCGTGGGCCAGGATCTCCAGGCCCTCGTCGGCCTCGGCCTCGGTGAGGATCAGCGGCGGGGCGATGCGCAGGACGTTGCCGTACAGGCCGCCCTTGCCGACCAGCAGGCCGCCACGCCTGGCCTCCTCCTGGGCCCGGGCGGCCAGGGCCGGGGCCGGCGTCCTGGAACCGGGCTCGACCAGCTCCAGGGCCCACATCAGGCCCTTGCCGCGCACGTCGCCGACGGCCGGGCGGCCCTCGGCCAGGCGGCCCAGCCCGGCGGCCAGCCGGGCCCCGACCGTGCGGGCGTTGCCCTGGAGGTCGTGGGCGGCCAGGTAGTCCAGGACGGCCAGGGCGCCGGTGGCCACCAGCGGGTTGCCGCCGAAGGTGGAGATCGAGTTGGCCGCGACCGCGTCCATCAGCTCGGCCCGGGCCACCACCCCGCCGATCGGCAGCCCGTTGCCCAGCCCCTTGGCGAAGGTGAGCATGTCCGGGACGATCCCGTGCGCCTGGTAGCCCCAGAAGTGGTCGCCGGTGCGGCCCCAGCCCGTCTGGACCTCGTCGGACACGAACAGGATCCCCTGGGCGTCCAGGACCTCCTTCATCGCCCCGAACAGGCCGTCGGGCGGCAGGGCGAAGCCGCCAACGCCCTGGATGGGCTCGGCGATCATGCAGGCCACCTGGCCGGCGGTGGTGGTGTCGATCACGTCGCGCAGGTCGTCGACACAGGCCGCGATGTAGGCCCGGTCGTCCAGGTGCCCGAACGGGCTGCGGTAGCGGTAGCCGCCGTGGACGTAGCTGACGTTCACCGGCGTCAGGCTGGACGCCGACCACGACCGGTTCCCGGTGACCCCCATGGCCGCATAGGAGCGGCCGTGGTAGCTGTTGCGCAGGGCCAGCACCTGGTTGCTGCGCCGGGCCGTGGTCGCCAGCAGCAGCGCCGCCTCGTTGGCCTCGCTGCCCGAGTTGGTGAAGAACACCTTGGCGTCGGGGATCCCCGACAGCTCGGCCACCCGCTCGGCCAGCTCGACCTGGCGGCGGATCAGGTACAGGGTCGAGGTGTGGACCATCCGGCCCGCCTGCTCCCGGACCGCCTCCACCACCTCGGGCGGGTTGTAGCCGATCATCGTGGTCAGGATCCCGGCGAAGAAGTCGAGGTAGGTGACGCCCTCGCCGTCGACCACCCGGCACCCCTTGCCGTCGACCAGCTCGATCGGCTGCTCGTAGTAGAGGGCCATCCAGGACGGCAGCACCTTGCGGTGGCGGGCGAGCAGCTCGGCGTGCGACATGACCCCTCCGCTGGGACCTGGACGATGTGCTTGAAGGAGGATAACGCCATGACGACCGGACCCCACGCCCCGCGGGCGGCGATCGTCCGCCCGCCCTCCGACGCCTTCGCCCGGGCCATCTCCAGCACGGGGGCGACCATGGACCCGGCCCGGGCCCGGGACCAGCACGCCGCCTACCGGGCCGCCCTGGCCGACCTGGTCGAGGTGGTCGCCCTCCCGGCCGACGAGGAGCTGCCCGACGCCTGCTTCGTCGACGACTGCGCCGTCGTGGTCGGCGGCCGGGCCCTGCTCACCCGACCCGGCGCCCCACAGCGGGCCGCCGAGCCCGAGCGCCTGGCCGCCACCCTGGCCCGGCTCGTCGACGACCTGCGGCGCATGACCGCCCCGGCCACCCTGGACGGCGGCGACGTGCTACGGCTGGGCCGGACCCTGGTCGCCGGCCGCTCCCGGCGGACCAGCCAGACCGGGATCCACCAGCTGACCGGCTTCGCCGAGGCCGGCGGCTGGCGGGTCGAGGTGGCCGCCGTCCCGCCCGGCTTCCTCCACCTCCAGAGCGCCGTCACCGCCCTGGACGAGGACGCCGTGGTCGGCACGGCCGAGCTGCTCGAGCAGCCGGCCCTGCGCGGCGTGACCAACAAGGTGGTCGTGCCCCCCGAGGAGGCGGCCGCCGGCAACTGCCTGGCCGTCGGGACCACGGTGGTGCTGCCGGCCGGCTGCCCGCGGACCGCCGCCGCCGTGGCCGCCCACGGGTTCGAGGTCCGCGAGGTCGACCTGAGCGAGTTCGCCAAGGCCGACGGCGGCGCGACCTGCCTGTCGCTGCTCGTCTAGCCCGACCAGCGCATCGCGCTGGTCGGAGTCTATGGATCGTCGGCCGTAGGCCGACTCCATGCCGTCGTTGTGACCAGGTCCGGCTTGACCTCGGCGGCGAAGCCGCCGATGCGGTCCTCCAGGCCGGGCTGGTTGTGGCCCAGGTCGACCACGAACCCGTCCGCGCCCGCCTCCAGGTAGTCGTTGAGCTGCTCGGCCACCCAGCGGGCGGGCCCGGCCACCATGTGCCGGCCCCGCTCGTCGGCCGCCTCCTCCTCGAGCCGGTCCTGGACGGCGACGGCCAGCCGCAGCACCACCCGGCCCTCGGGGACCTCGGCCCGGAACGCGGCCGCCATCGACCGCAGCTCCCGCAGCGGCAGCGCCACCGGGTGCCACACCCCGGTCTTGGCCGCCCGCCGCAGCGTGTGCCGCGAGGTGCCGGCCACCCACAGCTCCAGACCCTCGGGCCGGCTCGGCCCCGGGGCCAGCCAGGCGTCGGACACCGGGAAGGGGCCGTCGGCCACCACCCGGCCGGGGGCCTGCCGCAGCAGGTCGCCGACCAGGTCCAGCCACTCGTCCAGGCGCCGGCCGCGGTCGCCGAACGAGGCGCCCAGGGTCTGGAACTCCTCCTCCATCCAGCCGGCGGCGACCGCCGTGACCAGCCGCCCGCCCGACAGCACGTCCAGGGTGACCAGCTGCTTGAGGGTCAGCAGGGGCTCGCGCTGGGGCACGATCAGCGCCGAGGTGCCCAGCCGCAGCCGCGTGGTGCAGCCGGCCAGCCAGCCCACCGTGACCAGGGCCTCGGCCACCGTGCCGTAGATGCGGGCGTGGCGGGACGGCGCCATCACGTGGTCGGTCATCCAGCCCGAGTCCAGCCCCGCCTCCTCGGCGGCGACGGCGGCGGCGGCCAGGCGCCCGGGGTCGAACCCGTCGCCGTAGTTGGGCAGGACCACGCCGAGGTGGGGACCGTCCATGCCTCCAGGCTACCGCCAACCGCGTAGCCTGAACCCTCGGCCCCGGACCCGGAGTGGACATGCAGCGGAACGTGTTCGTGTTCGACCTCGACGGCACCCTGGTCGACAGCGTCTACCAGCACGTGCTGGCCTGGCAGGAGGCGATGGAGGACGCCGGCATCGAGCTGTCGGTGTGGCGCATCCACCGGCGCATGGGCATGAGCGGCGGGCTGTTCGTGGGGGCGCTGCTGCGCGAGCTCGGCCGGCCGGTCGAGGCCGAGCTGGTGGCCCGGCTCCAGCAGGCCCATGCCCAGGCCTACCGGCGCCGGGCCGGGCAGGTGCGCCTGCTGCCCGGCGCCCGCGAGCTGCTCGCCCACCTGACCCGGGCAGGGGTGCCGTGGGCGGTCGCGACCAGCGGGCTCAGGACAGCGGCCGAGCCCACCCTGAAGCTGCTCGAGGTCCCGGCCGGCGTCCCGGTCGTCACCCGCGACCAGGTCGAGCGGGCCAAGCCCGACCCCGACCTGTTCCTGGCCGCCGCCGAGCGCCTCGGTGCCGACGTGGCCGACGCGGTCGTGGTCGGCGACTCGGTCTGGGACCTGCTGGCGGCCCGGCGGGCCCGGGCGCTGGGCGTCGGCCTGCTGTCGGGCGGCTACGGCCGCGAGGAGCTGGAACGGGCCGGCGCCTACCGGGTCTACGACGACCCGGCCGACCTGCTGCTGCACCTCGACGAGGTCGGGGTCCGGGACCCGGCCGAGGACTGACCTTAGGCGCCGCTTACCTGTCTGCCCGTACCGTGGCGGGGTCAGGGCCGTCGAGACAAGGAGGCTCGCTTGCCAGAAGAGCCGATCGCGGCGGCGCGGACGGGATGGCGGCCTTGGCGCGCCATCCTCGTCGCCACCGTGCTCGCCGGGCTGGCGGTGGTGTTGTTCGCCACCAGTGCGTTCAGCAGCTCCGGCAGGTCGCCTGACTCGAGCGGCGGCTCGCCCGCCGTCGAGCAGGTCCAGCAGTCGCCCGGGCACAGCGGGCGCGACTGCCCCAACAAGTCGGGGCAGCAGCGTTCCACCACCCCGAGCGACGCCAGCCTGGACGTGTAGCGCCGTCCACCTGACGGGAGCGCCCGGCCGCAGCCTGGCCGGGCGCTCCTTCCTGCCTGGCAGGGTGGGCCCCGGGCTGCTCAGCCACCCAGCCGCGCCCGCACCCGGCGCATGCCGGCCAGCCAGCGGTCGCGGTCGGCGGCCCGCCGGCGCTCGAATTCGGCGACCTCGGGATGGGGCAGGATCAGGAACCGGCCGTCGGCCAGCCCGCGCACCACCGCCTCGGCCACCTCCCCCGGTCCCAGCAGCGCCCCGGCGGCCAGCACCGAGCTGCCCGCGCCCATGCCCGCGGTCATGGCCGTGCGCACCCCCTGAGGGCACAGGCACGACACCCCCACCCCGGCGTCGCCCCAGCGGATGGCCAGCCACTCGGCCAGGGCCACCGTGCCGTGCTTGGTCACCGAGTAGGGGGCGCTGTCCATGTTGGTCAGCAGCCCGGCCGCCGACGCGGTCAGCAGCAGCTGCCCGCCGCCCCTGGCCGCCATCCGCGGGGCCAGCGCCCTGGCCAGGTACACATGGGCCAGCACGTGCACCGCGAACGACCGCTCCCAGTCGCCGTCGCCGCCCAGGTCCGGCCCCAGCGCCACTCCGGCGTTCGAGCACCACAGGTCGACCGGCCCGACCTCCTCCTCGACCCGGTCGACCAACCGGGCCACCGCCGCCTCGTCGGTCACGTCCAGGGCCACGCCCAGCGGCGCCGGGCAGGCCAGGGCGGCGGCCACCCGCTCGGCCCCCGGCCCGTCCAGGTCGGCCACGACCACGGCCCGCGCCCCCTCGGCCGCGAACCGCCCGGCCAGGGCCCGGCCGATCCCCCGGGCGCCACCGCGGTGATGACCGCGCGCGCGACCGCTCCCTGTAGGTTCGTGACTGCTCTGCCGGCTTCAGCCGGCAGCTTCTCAAGCCGCGGAGGCTTGACCAGAGCCCAGCCCGGCCCTGGTTGCGATGTTGCGTGCCCCGTTGACATCGGCGTCTATCGGCCCGCAGTCGGGGCAGACTACCGTGTCCTGCCGGGACCTGGCGCATCTGGTCCCGCAGGCGTGGCAGTCGATCGAGGTGTAGGCGGGGTTCACGAGGATGACTCGCCGTCCGGCGCTTTCAGCCTTGGCGGTGAGGATGGCCGTGAACTGGCCCCAGCCGGCATCGAGGATTGCCCGGTTGAGTCCGGCCTTCTGCGCGACCGTCCGGCCAGGTGCTTCGATGGTGCCGCTGGCCGAGGCGGTCATGTTGGCCACACGCAGGTCTTCCAGCGCCAGCGCGTCGTAGGCGTCGACGAGGGCGCGCGCGGTCTTGTGGTGGAAGTCGCGCCGGCGGTTGCGGACCTTACGCCACTCCTTGGTCAGTACCCGCCGTAGTCGCTTGCGGTTCCCGGAACCGGGCTTGGCGCGCTCCTTACGCCGCTGCAAGTCGGTGAGTGTCGTCTGGGCCGTGTCGAGGAACCGGGGGTTGGCGACCACTTCCCCGTCGGAGGTCGTGAGGAAGCGGACCACACCCACGTCGACGCCGACCGCCCGGCCTGTCGGCGGCAGCGGCTCGGCCTCGGTCTCCACCACGACGATGACGTACCAGCGGCGGTACTCCCGCTTCAACTGGAGCGTCTTCACCCGGCCCGCGACCTGCCGATGCTGCTTCACCTTCAGGCGACCGACCGCCTGAAAGGTTGCGTGCCCCCAGCGGGCGCCCTCGACCGGCTTCCACCTGGCGCCGTCCCCGGCGACGAACAGGACTTGGTCGAACCGCTGGTAGGGCTTGAACCGGGGGTAGCCAGCCTTCTGTCTGGCCCGGACACTCCTAAAGAAGGCACCGAAGGTCGCATGCAGGCGACGGAGGGTCTGCTGCTGGGCGGTGAACGAGTGCCGACCCTGCCCGTCCGGATCAGCCGCGCGGATCTCCCGGAGCTGTGCCGACTGATCGCCGTAGGAGACGCTCACCTGTTGCATCCGCCACGCTTCCCGCCGTTCCTGGAGGGCGGCGTTGTACAGGTCGCAGTGGTCGCGCAGCAGCCTGACCGCTCGGCCCTCTTGCGCCCGGGTCGGGTAGGCACGCAGCTTGTACGCTCGCTTCACCTGCACCGGGTTCCTGTAGTCGGTGTGGGTCACGGTCCCGGGCTGTTGACCCAGCGCCGGGACCACTCTCGTCAGCATATAACCTGGCGCCGACAGCCTTACTGCTGCACCCGATTCCCCTGCCGAACGAATCTGGCAGTCCCCTCGGGAGGAAACGTTCGCATGCAACGCTACGGCATCACCGTCCCCTTCGACGGCATCCCCCTGGCCGACCAGCGCGACCTGTTCGCCGAGCTGCCCGACCTCGGCTACACCGACGTGTGGTCCTCGGAGGTCGACGGCGCCGACGCCTTCACGCCGCTGGTCCTGGCCAGTGCGTGGGCGCCGACGCTGCGGCTCGGCACGGCCATCGCGCCCGTGTTCACCCGCGGCCCGGCCACCCTGGCCCAGTGCGCGGCCAGCCTGGCCGCGGCCGCCCCCGGCCGGGTGGCGATCGGGATCGGCGCCTCCTCCGACGTGATCGTCGAACACTGGAACGGAACCGCATTCGACCGGCCGCTGCAGCGGGTCCGGGACACGGCCCGGTTCCTGCGCGCCGCCCTGGCCGGGGCCAGGGTGACCGAGCGCTACGAGACCTTCGCCGTCGACGGCTTCCGGCTGGGCCTGGTCCCCGACCCGCCGCCGCGGCTGCTGGTCGCCGCCCTGCGCCCGGGGATGCTGCGGCTGGCCGGCCGCGAGAGCGACGGCGCGATCCTCAACTGGCTCGCCCCCGGCGACCTCGCCACCGTCACCCCGTACGTGCACGCGGCCGGCCCGGGCCGGGAGATCGCGGCCCGCATCTTCGTGGCCGCCACCGCCGACCTCGACCAGGCCCGTGGGATCGGCCGGCGGGCCCTGACCGCCTACCTCAACGTGCCCGTGTACCGGGCCTTCCACGAGTGGCTGGGCCGGGGCGAGCGCCTGGCCCCGATGTGGGACGCCTGGGCGGCCGGCGACCGCCGGGCCGCGCTGGCCGCCATCCCCGACGAGGTGGTCGACGACCTGGTCGTCCACGGCCCCCCGGAGGCCTGCCGGGAGCGGCTCCAGCAGTACGTGGAGGCCGGGGTGGCGACCCCGATCCTGGCCCTGCTGCCGGTCGGGGGCGACGTCCGCCAGACCGTCCGCGGGCTCGGCCGTGCCGCCGGGTGACACCCGCTACAGGGTGGTGAGGCCACCGTCGACCGGCAGGACGGCCCCGGTGACATAGGCGCCGGCCCGGCTGGCCAGGTACAGGGCCGCCCCGGCCATGTCCTCGGGCCGCCCGATGCGGCCCAGCGGGGCCGCGGCCGCGATCTGGTCGCCGAAGCGCCGCAGCGTCTCGGCCATCATTCTGGACTCGAACGGCCCCGGGGCGATCGCGTTCACGGTGATGCCCCGTGGCCCCAGCTCCCGGGCCAGCACCCGGGTCAGGTGGTGCAGCCCGGCCTTGCTGGCCGAGTAGGCGTAGGTCGGCATGGGCGGGACCCGCAGCCCGTCGATCGAGCCCACGTTGATCACCCGGGCCGGGTCGTCCGGCGCCGCCCCCGCCTCCAGCAGCGGCAGCATCGCCCTGGTCAGGAAGAACGGCGCCTTGAGGTTCAGGTCCAGCACCTTGTCCCAGGCGGCCGCCGGGTGGTCCTCAAGCGGCGCCCCCCAGGTCGCCCCGGCGTTGTTGACCAGCACCTGCAGCCGCCCCTGGCGCTCCCCCACCTCGGCGGCCAGCCGCCGGCACCCCTGCTCGTCCGACAGGTCCGCCGGCAGGGCCAGGCACTCCCCGGCCCGCGACAGCTCCTCGGCCGCCTGCCGGCACGCCTCGGCCTTGCGCGAGCTCACATAGACCCGCGCCCCACCCTCCACCAGGCCGCGGGCGATCATCAGCCCGATGCCCCGGCTCCCCCCGGTGACCATCGCCGTCTTGCCCTCCACCGAGAACAGGTCGCCCATGCCGGCTCCTTGGAATCCGCTTCTCCGGTCCCCCTATGATTGGCCGCGATGACCGTCTCCTAGTGTGGGACTGGCGCGGGCAGGTCGGGACCATCTGCGCGGCTTCTACTTCGACGCCTGCGGGTTCACCCCGACCGACGCCAGGCCTGATCGAGCTGTAGCGGGAGGGACGATGGCACGGTTCGTGGAGCTGCGGCGGCACACCGACAACGACGGCGACGTGCTGACCCCCGACGGGGTGGCGGCGGCGCTCCGGCTCGGGACGAGGCTGGCGGGAGGGTACCGGGTGGCGGTGTCGACCGGCGCCCAGCGGGCCACCCAGACGGTCGGGTGCCTGCTGGCCGCCCTCGGGCAGCCGGTCCCGGACGGGGTGGTGGTCGAGCCCGGGCTGCGGTCACAGCGCGAGGACCGCTGGCGGGCCCTCTACCAGGAGGCCGGCAGCGGCGAGCTGGAGGCGATGCGGTCGGCCGACCCCGCCTTCGTCTCCGAGGAGGCGGCCGCCCTCGGGGCGGCGCTGGCCCGGGTCCTGGGCCGGCTCGGCGACGACGACCGCGCCCTGGCCGTCGGCCACAGCCCCACCAACGAGGCCGCCGTCCTCGGCCTCACCGGCCGGCTGGTCGCCCCCCTGGCCAAGGGCGCCGGGGTCCTGATCACCGAGGACCAGGGCAGCTTCGGGGTCGAGGCGCTCGACCCCTGACACGTGTGGCGCTCGGGTCCCTCGCCGCCCGCGGGCCGACCCGACCCCAGCCGCCCTGGCAGGACCCACGGGGTCGCCGGCTGGGCCGTTGTACCCTTGGGGCATGGCCACCCGCAAGATGGTCCTGGATGTCGCTGGTCGAGAGGTGACCGTCAGCAACCCGGAGAAGGTGTATTTCCCCCGGACCGGGCATACCAAGCTCGACCTGATCCGCTACTACCTGGCCGTGGCCGAGGGGGCGCTGCGTGGGGTGGCGGAGCGGCCCATGGCCCTCAAGCGGTTCGTGAACGGGGCCGAGGGCGAGTTCTTCTTCCAGAAGCGGGCGCCCGAGAAACGGCCCGAGTGGGTCGGGACCGTCGAGCTTAAGTTCCCGTCCGGGCGCAGCGCCCACGAGATCGTGGTCCGGGACGCGGCCCAGCTGGCCTGGGTGGTCAACCTGGGCTGCATCGACCTCAACCCGCACCCGGTGCGGGCCGACGACCTCGACCATCCCGACGAGCTGCGGGTCGACCTCGACCCGATGCCGGGGGTGCCGTGGGCCGACATCCTCCAGGTGGCGCTCGTGACCCGGGAGGTCCTGCAGGACTTCGGGCTGGTCGGGTGGCCCAAGACCTCGGGCTCGCGCGGCTTCCACGTCTACTGCCGCATCCGGCGCCAGTGGACCTTCCCCGAGGTCCGGCGGGCCGCGGTCGCCCTGGCCCGCGAGGTCGAGCGGCGCGCCCCCGAGATCGCCTCCAGCAAGTGGTGGAAGGAGGAGCGCCACGGGGTGTTCCTCGACTACAACCAGAACGCCAAGGACCGCACGGTCGCCTCCGCCTACTCGGTCCGTCCCACCCCCGACCTGCGGGTGTCGATGCCGCTGGCCTGGGACCAGGTCCCCGACTGCCGGCCCGAGGCGTTCACCCTCGACACCGTGCCCGCCCTGGTCGCCCAGGCCGGCGACGCCTCCGAGGGCATCGACGACCAGGCCGGGTCGCTGGCCGCCCTGCTGGAGCTGGCCGACCAGCACGAGGCGGCCGGGTTCGGAGACGCCCCCTGGCCGCCGCATTTCGTCAAGGCCGAGGGCGAGCCGGCCCGGGCCCAGCCGTCCAAGCGCCGCATGCCCGAACCGGCCGTCCGCGAGGGGTTCGTGCCCCCGCCGGCCCCGGGCAAGACCGCCGGGCCCACCGGCCGCCGGCGCACCACCATGCCGCTGATCGAGGTGGCCAGGGCGGCCACCGAGGCCGAGGCCCGCGAGGGCCTGGAGCGCTGGAAGGCCCGCCACGGCGAGGTGTGGCCGCTGCTCGGCCCGACCGACGTGCTGGTCGACTCCATGCGCGGCCGCAGCACCGTCTGGTACCGGATCCGGCTGAACCTCCGCAACGTGCCCGAGGACCGCCGGCCCCCCCAGGAGGCGCTGGAGGTCGACTACGACCCCTGGGTCTTCCGGCCCGGCCGCTGACCGGCCGCCGGCTCAGGCAGGGCCGCCCTCGAACAGCAGGCCCGTGATGTGCTCGGCGATGGCCATGGAGGAGGTGGCGGCCGGGGAGGGGGCGTTGCGGATGGCCACCACCCGGCCCTGGCGGCTGACCCGGAAGTCGTCGACCAGGGTACCGTCGCGGGCGACCGCCTGGGCCCTGACCCCGCTGCGGGCCCGCAGCAGGTCGGCGGGCCGCAGCTCGGGGACGTAGCGGCGGGCGGCGTCGCAGAACGCCCGCCGGCTGAGCGACCCCACCACCTCCCGGACCCCGGTGCGCCAGTGGCGGGCGGCCATGCGCCGGAACCCCGGCCAGGCCAGGGTCTCGGTGAGGTCGCCCAGGCGCAGGTCGGCCCAGCGGTAGCCCTCCCTGGCCAGGGCGAGCACGGCGTTGGGGCCGACCAGCACCCCGCCGTCGACCCGCCGGGTCAGGTGCACCCCCAGGAACGGGTAGCGCGGGTCCGGGACCGGGTAGACGAGCCCGTTGACCAGGCCGCGGCGGTCGGGGGCGAGCTCGTAGTACTCGCCCCGGAACGGCACCACCCGCGGGTCGCCCTCGTGGCCGGCCAGGCGGGCCAGCCGGTCGGTGTGCAGCCCGCCGCAGATCACCAGCTGGTCGAAGGCCAGCCGGTCGCCGTCGGCCTCCACGGCCACCCCACCGGCGTCCTGGGTGATGCGCCGGACCGGGACGCCGGTGCGGATCTCGGTCCCGTGGGCGGCCGCGTCGGCGGCCAGCCGCCGGGTGACCTCGCCGAAGTCGACCACCGCGGTGTGGGGCGAGTGCAGGGCGGCGATCCCCTGCACGTGCGGCTCCAGCTCAGCCAGCTCCTCGCGGCCGACCATCCGCACCCCCGGCACCCCGTTGGCCAGGGCCCGCTCGTGGATGGCCCCCAGCCGGCCCAGCTCGCCGTCGTCGAGGGCGACCACCACCTTGCCGCACTCGTCGTAGGCCAGGCCGTGGCCGGCGCAGAACGCACGCAGCAGCTCCACGCCGCGCCGGCACAGCCGGGCCTTGAGCGACCCGGGCACGTAGTAGAGGCCGGCGTGAACGACCCCGCTGTTGCGGCCCGTCTGGTGCTGGGCCAGGGCCGGCTCCTTCTCCAGCACGGTCACGTCCACGTCGCGGCCCATGGCGGCGATGCGGTGGGCCAGGGCGACGCCGACGATGCCGCCCCCCACGATCCCGATGCGTCTGACCGCCATGCCCGGCAGTCTACAGTCCGAGCTGGTGGCAGGGCCGGCGCAGCTCAGAAGGCCCCCTGCCGCCGGACGACGGCGCCGAACGTCTTCAGCAGGATGTACAGGTCGAGGGTGGGCGACCAGTTCTCGATGTAGAACAGGTCCAGCCGCAGCGCCTCCTCGGCCGTGACCCGGCTGCGGCCGTTGATCTGCCACCAGCCGGTGACCCCGGCGGGCACCGCCTGCCGCGGGGTCAGCAGGTCGGCGTGGGCGGCCACCTGCTCGGCGGGCAGCGGGCGGGGGCCGACGATGCTCATCTCGCCGGTGAGGACGTTCCACAGCTGGGGCAGCTCGTCGAGGCTGTAGCGGCGCAGGAACCCGCCGACGCGGGTCAGCCGGGGGTCGGACTCCAGCTTGAAGAACGGCCGGGTGGTGTCGAAGGCGGGGTCGCCGGTGCGCATGGTGCGGAACTTGTGCATCCGGAAGATGCGGCCGTCCTTGGTCACCCGCTGCTGGTGGAACAGGACCGGGCCGCGGGAGTCGAGGCGGATGGCCAGGGCGATGACCGCCCACAGGGGCAGGGAGACCAGCAGGGCCACCGAGGCCACGGCGAGGTCGATGGCCCGCTTCATGGCCGCCTGCGGCCCGGACAGGCGCACGGGCCGTAACGCCACCGCGACCGCCGGCCCCACCTTCAGGAGGGCCAGCCGCGAGGTGAGCATCTGGGGCAGGTTGGCCAGCACCCTGACCTCGACCTCCGCCTGCCGAGCCACCTGGGTGACCCGGGACATGTCGGCCTCGGCGATCCCGTTGGACGCGACGAACAGGCACTCCGCGGCGTTGTCGCGGACCAGGCGGTCGAGCTCGCCGATCCGGCCCAGGACAGGCAGCCGGTTGGCGGCCACAGTCGCCTCGGAGGCCTGCACATGGCCGAGGGGCAGGAACCCCGAGGCCGCGACCCGCAGGATCTCCACCAGCCGGCTCGCCTCGGCCGAGGTGCCGACGACCAGGGTCCGCAGCGCCAGCCGTCCGTCCATCCGCAGCCGCCACTGGTAGGCCCGCCACCACCGCCGCGGCAGCAGCTCCAGCGCCAGGACCAGCGCGAAGGTGAGGCCGACCCAGGCCCGCGAGAACGACGCCTTGGACCAGTAGCTCCCCATGACCAGCAGGACGACCCCCACCCCGGAGGCGCCGATGACCCGGCGCAGCTCCTCGGGCGCCGACAGGTGCTGCGGGGAGTACAGGTCGAAGGTATGGAATACGACGATCCAGACCAGCGGGGCGAGGGCGACGACGAGGGCCTCACGGGCGGACACGAGATCGCCCGGGTAGCGCAGGGCATAGGAGGCCAGCAGGGCGAGCACCACGCAGGCGGCGTCCGAGAGAGCGAGGCCCAGGGCGACCTGGCGGTAGCGCTGCAGCGCGCCGGCGCCGGCCGGGACCGTCGCCGGCCCGGACGAGGTGCCGGCCGACCCGGGGGCGGTGTGGAGCCGGGCCTCGCCGGCCCGGTCATCCTCGTCGAGTTTCTTGGCGGTGTTGGATGCGTTGTAGTAGAGGGCGTTGGTACTGATATGCCGACCCTGTATGCGCGCCAACTGGACCCCCTCGACCAGGAAGTGGCGGCTTACCATGCTCGCGGCGGACCTGGCGGCACGCGGGCACGCCAGCGACACGGTCGCCCCCGGCGGCAAGCAGCCACGACCGAGTGTCGTTGTTGTGAGCGTGAAGCTGTTTCTGCCGCCCTGGTCACGCCGTCGGTGGATGGCGTGCGGGCGTCGCAGCGTGGACCGGAGCTCCTCCTCCCCCCAAGAAGGCCTGTCCGAGCGTGTCGAGGTGTCAGAACCGGATGGCACCCCGAACAGGCAGAACGCTTGCAACCCGCAAGAAGTTAATGGCAGAGGGCAACTGTTTCAAGAGGTGAATGTACGTATGTTGCGCACTGATTGCGCGAGTCCGAGAGGGACGCCTTAGCCGCCGACCACGGCCAGGGTCTGCTCGGCGATCTCGAGCTCCTCGTTGGTTGGCACGACCAGCACGGCCACCGGGGCGTCATCGGCCGAGATGGTCCGGGGGCGGCCGGAGCGGGCCCGGTTGCGTTTGGGGTTGAGCGTGACCCCGAGGCCCTCCAGGTCCTGGCAGACGCCGGCCCGGACGCCGTCGTTGTTCTCCCCCACCCCGGCGGTGAACACCAGCGCGTCCAGCCGGCCCAGGGCGGCGGCGTAGGCGCCGACGTACTTGCGGATGCGGTAGCAGTAGACGTCCAGGGCCTCGGTGGCCGCCTGGTCGCCGTCGGCGGCCCGGCGGCCGACCTCGCGCAGGTCGTTGGCCCCGGCCAGCCCCAGCATGCCGCTGCGCTTGTTGAGCAGGTCGTCGATGTCGTCGACCGACAGGCCGGCCTCGCGGTGCAGGTAGAACACGACCGCCGGGTCCAGGTCGCCGCTGCGGGTGCCCATGACCAGGCCCTCCAGCGGGGTCATGCCCATCGAGGTGTCGATGCAGCGGCCCCCGGCGACCGCGGCCACGCTGGCCCCGTTGCCCAGGTGCAGGGTGATCAGGTTCAGCTCGGCGGCCGGGCGGCCCAGGTGCTCGGCCGCCTTGCGGGACACATAGGCATGGGAGGTGCCGTGGAAGCCGTAGCGGCGGATGCGCAGCTCGGCGGCCAGGTCGGCGGGCAGGGCGTAGCGCCAGGCGCGCGGCGGCATGGTCTGGTGGAAGGCGGTGTCGAACACCGCCACCTGGGGGGTGTCGGGGAAGCTGGCCATGGCGATGCGGATGCCGAGCAGGTTGCTCGGGTT
>Ga0075419_10000189_pt1 | contig 35667 bp, 35 predicted proteins | sample SoiMetdeltSBSDD3_FD_76900 | JGI IMG/M metagenome (GOLD analysis project Ga0075419, IMG submission 76900) | Bulk soil microbial communities from a Populus tree surrounding site in Tennessee, USA - Soil MetaG P. deltoides SBSDD3 | ecosystem: Environmental > Terrestrial > Soil > Tree plantation... | reverse complement strand
GGAACCGATTCAACACCGCTGCTGACATCCACACCATACGGTCGGACGGCCCGGATGGCGTCGGCGACATTGACAGGGGTGAGGCCCCCCGCGAGCAGGATGGAGGCGGTTCTTGCGACTTCTGACGCGAGGGTCCAGTCCGCCACCTGACCGGTTCCTCCATACGCCAGTTCTGAAAAGGCATCGATGACGAATCCCCGTACGCCGGCCCGGCCCTGATATTCAGCCAACGACAGAAAGCTGGTCCGATCCTTTAAGTGTAATGTTTTCATGGCCGGACGAGACAGTTCCCGGCAGTAGGTCGGGTCTTCATTTCCATGCAGCTGAGCGAGGGCAAGGCCGCAGGTATCCATGATCGACCGAACCGTCGCGAGTCCCTCATTGACGAATACGCCGACGGCGGTGACCAGCGGAGGCAACCCTGCGATGATCCGGGCGGCGACGGCCGGCACAATATACCGGGGGCTTTTCTCATAAAAGATGAACCCCAAGGCATCGGCTCCAGCCGCGACGGCGACAGAGGCATCTTCCGCATTGGTGATGCCGCAGATCTTGACCTTGAGTCCCTTGGACATGACTAGGCTTGTGCCGCTGAACGCACCCCGCGCAGGTCGTGAATTTTGGTCCGGATATCGTCTGCTCTGATCAGCGATTCTCCGATGAGCATGGCGTGGATTCCCATTTCAAGAAGTTGTTCGACATGGCCGCGGTTCTGTATGCCGCTTTCGCTGACGATGACCCGGTCCGATGGAATACGGGGAGCCAGCCGTTTGGTAACGGTGAGATCCGTTGAAAAAGTGGTCAGGTCTCGATTATTGATCCCGATCATTCTGGCGTTGGGAATCCATTCCAGGACGGTATCGAGTTCACGCTCATGATGAACTTCCATCAGAACGTCGAGTGAGAGTTCCTTAGACAAGGCATGAAAGTCTACGAGCTGCCGCCGCTCGAGTGCGGCGACGATCAACAGGACCGCATCCGCGCCATAGGCCCGCGCCTCGTAAAACTGGATCTCTTCAACCATGAATTCCTTGTTCAGCACCGGTAACGCAACTGACTGTTTGATGGCTCGGAGATAGTCAAGGCTACCTTGAAAGAACTCCTTGTCGGTCAACACTGAAAGAGCCGAGGCGCCCGCTTCTTCATAACACCGGGCGATGGCCACATGGTCGAACTTGTCTTGAAATTCTGGACGAAGCAGGCCCAGGCTGGGCGAGGCCTTTTTCACCTCGGCGATCAGCGCCGGACTCAACGCGCTTCGGGTGGCATCGAGAGCGACGGAGAATGCCAGTGGGTCGGAGGTGTCGCGGATTTGCGCTCTCAGGTCGGTCAGATATCCGCGGCTTTGCTTATGCCGTAATTCGGCCTTCTTGTGCTCGAGAATTCTCGCCAGGATCATGCGTGTGCGCCTTTGCCTGTGAAGGACACGAGGCGAGCCAGTTTTTCTGAGGCCGCGCCAGAGTCGATGATGTCGCCGGCCAGCCGAAAAGCCTCCTGCAGCGTTTTCGCTTTTTTCCCCGCCACCAGAGCCGGCGCAGCGTTCAGACAGACCACATCACGCTTGGCGCCCTTTCTTCCCTGCAAGATTTCCCGCGTAATCCGGGCATTGTCTTGCGGAGATCCGCCTGCCAGCTCTTTTGAAGATACGCGGTTCAGCCCAAATTCATGGGGACTCAAGACATAATTCGAGAGGACGCCGGCTTTGGCTTCAGATACAAGGGTGCGCTCGGTAAGGGTAACCTCGTCGAGTCCGTCCATGCCGTGAACGACAAAACAATGTTGAGACCCAAGGTGCATGAGCACCTTCCCCAATAGTTCCGTCAGGCGGGGTTCGTACACGCCGAGCACTTGAACCGTCGCACCGGCAGGATTGGTCAACGGGCCAAGCAGATTGAGCATCGTACGGATGCCCATCTCCTGCCTGGGTCCTGCGCAATGTCGCATGGCGCCGTGATAGAGAGGCGCAAACAAAAAACCGATTCCCACTTCATTGATGCACTCGGAAACAAGGTCCGGAGAAAGACTGATATTCACACCCAGCTCGGACAGCACGTCGGCACTGCCTGACTTGGATGACACAGACCGGTTACCGTGCTTCGCTACCGTTAGTCCGGCCCCCGCCACGACGAAGGCAGTCGTCGTCGAGATATTGAAGGTATGACGGCCGTCGCCGCCGGTGCCACAGGTATCGATCACGAGCGGAGCGCCGACGGCAATACGAACTGCACGAGCCCGCATCGCGCGGACCGACCCCGCGATTTCCTCGACGGTCTCCCCTTTGAGACGAAGACCCATGAGGTAGGCTGAAATCTGCGCCGGAGTGGCCATCCCCTCCATGATCTGGTTCATGACTTCTTCCGCTTCTTTCTCAGTCAGCGAAAGCCGGTCAGCCAGTTTTGCGATGGCGTCTCTGATCATGGCCATGCGCGGGGGTTACAGTTTGAGGAAATTGCGCAGCAGGTCCTTGCCCGCCGCTGTAAGAATGGATTCTGGATGGAATTGCACGCCTTCCACGCCCAGGGACTTATGGCGCATTCCCATGATTTCCCCTTCGGCGGTTTCCGCGGACACCTCAAAGCAGGCCGGAAGGTTCGAGCGGTTGACAATGAGCGAATGGTACCGCGTGGCGTCGAAGGGATTGGGCAGTTGCCGGAATATTGTCCGGCCGTCGTGCTGTATAGGAGACGTTTTGCCGTGCATGAGACGCACGGCTCTGACGACTTCTCCGCCGAATGCGACTGCCAGCGACTGGTGACCAAGGCAAACGCCAAGAAGCGGCAAGCGTCCGGCGAAATGCTTCATGGTCTCGACCGAGATACCCGCCTCACTCGGCGTGCGCGGTCCAGGCGATACGACGATGCGAGTGGGTCTGAGAGACTCGATTTGTTCGATTGAAATCTTATCGTTGCGATAGACTCGCACGTCTTCCCCCAATTCTCCCAAATACTGAACGAGATTGTAGGTGAACGAGTCGTAATTATCGATCATCAGTAGCATGGTGGTCAGCAGTCTATGTAAGAGCCGAGTCCCGTCATTTCATGATCGACATGGCTGCCCGGTCGGCTCACGCGGCTCATTCCAATCCCTGCTCGGCCAGTTCAATGGCCTTCATCATCGCGCGGGCCTTGTTGCATGTCTCTTCGTATTCATGCTCAGGATTGGAGTCTGCCACAATTCCGGCACCGGCTTGTACGAAGGCCTGATGCTTCTTGATGACGACGGTTCGGATGTTGATGCACATGTCCATGTTGCCTGAAAAACTGAAATACCCGACTGCCCCGGCGTAAGGCCCTCGTCTGGTCGGCTCCAGCTCATCGATAATCTCCATCGCACGGATTTTCGGTGCGCCGGAAACCGTCCCCGCCGGAAAACAGGCGCGCAGGACATCATACGACGTCTTTCCCGAGTCCAACTGTCCCGTCACGTTCGAGACAATATGCATGACGTGAGAATACCGTTCTACATGCATGAGCGAGTCCACGGACACGGAACCGGGACGAGCGACTCGTCCGACATCGTTGCGACCCAAATCGACCAACATGACGTGCTCGGCCCGTTCTTTCTCATCCGCCAACAGGCGGCGCTCAAATTGTTGGTCCTCTTCTGTACTTTGGCCTCGGCGACGCGTGCCGGCGATAGGCCGTACGGAGATAATCCCATCTTCACAGCGGACGAGTGTTTCGGGGGACGAACCGACCAGTTCAAGTCCGGCCACACGCAGATAGTACATATAGGGAGACGGATTCACCACGCGAAGGGCGCGGTACAGCTGCAGCGGAGGGGCCTGAACATTGGTTTCCCATCGTTGGGACAAGACGGCCTGCACGACGTCACCGGATTGGATGTATTCCTTCGTCCGTGTCACCATCTTCTCGAAGTCGGCTTTGTTCATGTTCGAAGTAAAGGTGATGGGAAGACGCCGCCGATGTGGGCGTGTCCTGGCGAGCGGACGCTTGAGACGTGCGATCATCCGTTCGATGCGATCAGTCGCCGCACGATAGGCCTCCCTGACATCCCGTTCCCGCGCGGAAGCCAGATGTGCGTTGGCCACGACTTTGATCTTGTGAGAGACATTATCAAATATCAGCAAGGTGTCGGTTAGGAGAAAGGCAAAATCCGGCAGATTTGTGTGGTCCTTTTGTCTGCAGGGCAACTCTTCAAAGGTTCTGATCATGTCATAGCTTAAATATCCGACGGCGCCTCCCACGAAACGTGGAAGGTCAGGCACGGTGACCGGATGGTAAGCGGCCATGACCTCGCGCAGTCGCTCGAGCGGATTTCCCCTGCTGAGGATGCGTTTTTTTCGTTTGCCCCTGACTTGAAGGAGGTCCCCGCGGTCTTCGTAAATGACTACGGGTGAGCCGCTTCCCAAAAAGGAATAGCGCGCCCATTTTTCACCGCCTTCGATACTTTCCAATAGATAGGCACTGGGTCCATGATCGATTTTTGCGAACGCGGACACAGGCGTTTCGTAATCGGCCAGGATCTCGCGATACAACGGGATGAGGTTACCTTGTCCCGCGTAGCGGCGGAATTGTTCGAGGCTGAGTGAGTAACGTGGTACAGACACGGCCACTATGCCTATTGTTCCTGGCTGACGACTAACTTTTGTCCGACTTCAATGATATCGTCCGGCAGTTTGTTCCACTTGCGCAGCATGTCCACTTTCACGCCGTAACGCCGGCTGATGCGGTACAGCGTTTCTCCGGGTTTGACGACATGGACGGTGGAAGTGCCTTTCCCTTCGACTTGCGCCTCGGTCGTCACAGGTGACGCGTCCGACTGAGCGTTGGACGCCGCTCCCAATAACTCGCTGATGTTGGGTGTGGATTCGACCGGGGGCGCTTTGACGGCAGGAGGTGCTGCGCGCTTCATGTCCGCCTTCGCTTTGCGCTCGAGGAGCGACGCTTCCTTGATTGCCTCGGACTCCTCCTGAACCCGCGCCATCTGTTCGCGTACAGCTTGAACTTGGGCGGTTAACTCCCGATTGCGCGTCTCGTATTCCGCCAGCTCACGCTTGGTCCGTTTCACCTCATTGTCGAGCTCGCCGGTTCGCTTTTCTTCCTGGGCAAGCAGCCGCTGGAAGTTCAGACTTCGCGCTTTTTCTGCTTCGTACTTTTCAGACAGCACACAGCCGCTCAAGAACAACCCTCCACAGATTAGAGCGACGACCCGTGCCGCCGGGCGAATCGATGGTCTGACGCTCGTTGCCTCCATCATGGCTACCTCCTCATCGCACGTGGACTCTCTCAAGCTCTCGATCGAATGCGGTTCTGTGGTAGAAAACCTTGAGTAGGATTGGATAGAATAATGGCTAACGCAGCGGAAGTCAAAGCGAATAAGGCCGCTTCGTCGTTTGACCGTGCCTGCGTGCCTGTGGTACGGTCGTCCCGCTTCAAGGAGTCATCCTTCGCCCTGATCGTCTGCACCGGTTCCTCCAAACTCAGTCTCCATGGTCACTACCGATATTCAGGCCCGAGTGGCTGCCTTGCGGGAGGAGATTCGACGGCACGATTATCTGTACTATGTTCAGGCTAAGCCGGAAATCTCCGATTCTACCTACGATCGCTTGTTTCGAGAATTAGCAGAACTCGAGCAAGCCCATCCTGAGCTGGTTACTGTCGACTCCCCGACCCAGCGCGTGGGGGCTCCTCCCCTTGATGCCCTGACCAAGGTCCGTCATGAACAGGCGATGTTGAGTCTCGATTCCCTGGTCGACGAGAGCGATGTCTTGGCATTTGACCAGCGGATGAAGCGGGAATTGGGTGTGCCCTCAGTCGGGTACACCGCCGAGCCAAAATTTGACGGGCTCTCGGTGGAATTGCTCTATGAACGAGGGCTCTTTACCAGAGGAGCGACCAGAGGCGACGGGGTGACGGGAGAAGATGTTACGGTCAACTTGAAAACGATCCGGGCCTTACCGCTGCAACTGATGCCGGGTACGGACTATCCCGAGCGTCTTGTGGTGCGGGGGGAAGTCTATATGAAGCTTGATGACTTTCAAGCCATGAATCGAAAACTGACTGAGCGTGGAGAAGAGGGATTTGCGAACCCAAGAAATGCAGCTTCAGGCGCATTGCGCCAGCTAGACTCTGCCATCACTGCCGCCCGGCCACTTGCTCTGACTTGCTATGAAATCATGGCAGGGTCCGGGAAGGGATTGCCGGCACACTCGGATGAGCTTGAAGCTCTGGCGCGATGGGGGCTCCCAATCCCATCGCACCGCCTCACCTGCGACTCAATAAACGAGGTGATCGCCTATCACCGAGACACGGAACAGATGCGCGAGGATCTGCCCTACGAAATCGATGGCGTGGTGATCAAAGTCGACCGGCGGGATTGGCAGGAACACCTGGGATACAAATCGAGGAGCCCGCGCTATGCAATCGCCTACAAATTCACTCCTCGCAAGGAAATCACAAAAGTGCAGGATATCGTGGTGTCCGTTGGACGGACCGGCACTCTGACGCCGCTTGCCTTGCTGACGCCAGTCGAGGTGGGAGGCGTAACGATCAGCCGGGCGACTCTTCACAACGCGGATGAGGTGGCCAGAAAGGACATACGTGTCGGCGACACGGTTCGAGTCGAGCGGGCCGGCGACGTGATCCCGGCGATTGCCGAACGCGTACCGGTTCCCGATGAGCGCCGTGGCGACCCGTTTCAGATGCCGGAACACTGTCCGGTCTGCCAATCCAACGTCGCGAGGGAAGGTGCTTATTATTATTGCACCGGACAATTGGTCTGTATGGCCCAACTCAAGGGAGCCATCGAACACTTCGCCTCGAAAAGCGCCTTGAACATTGCAGGGCTCGGAAGGAAAACGGTGGCGCAGCTCGTCGATGCAGGACTGGTTCGCTCTCTTGCGGATCTCTACAGGCTGACCAGAGAGCAATTGCTCGCTCTGGAGGGTTTTGGCGAGCGGTCGGCCGGTCTATTGCTGGAGGCCATCGAACGGAGCAAGAGAGTCTCGCTCGACCGTTTCCTGTTGGGTCTTGGCATCCGACAGGTCGGACAGCACATTGCCAAAGTCCTTGCCCGGGAGTTCGGTTCACTCACTCGTATCATCGACTCGGATGACGCGAGATTTCAGCAGGTGGCGGCAATCGGGCCAGAGATTTCATCAAGCTTGGTCTCATATTTTTCAGAAGCGCACAACCGCCGCGTCATTCAAGACCTGCTCGATAGCGGATTCGACATCCCAGCCGAAGCAATTACTTCATCCGCACGCCAGACATTAGCCGGGAAAACAATTGTCTTCACCGGTGGCCTCAAGGGTCTGACCAGAGAACAAGCCGGAAAGTTAGTTGAAGAGCGAGGAGGACGAATCGCCTCCAGCGTGAGCAAAAAAACCGCTTATGTCGTGGCAGGAGCCGACGCGGGATCGAAGCTCGAACAGGCGGCCAAAATGGGCGTTACCGTCCTGACTGAGGAGGAATTTCGGCAGCTCGTCGAATGATCAGAGCCCCTTTCAGCTAACCAGATTTAAATTGGGAGCTTCTACGGCGACCGGGGTTTTTTCTTCGCGATAGATTTGCACGCTTCGGATTGAGCGTGGCTCCGCTTCATGGATGACAATCCGGCAGTTGCCGATTCTCAACTCCTCGCCGACCTTGGGAATGCGGCCCAGTTCCTGTTGAATCAAGCCGCTGATCGTCACCGCTTCGTCGCCGAGTTCGACTTTCAGGAAGTCGTTGATCTTGCGGACTTCGGTGCGGCCATGGACAAGGATGTGATTTTTGCCGAGACGCTTGATCAATTCCTCGGTGATATCCGTTTCGTCCATGATTTCGCCGACGACTTCCTCGAGCAAATCTTCCAGGGTCACAATGCCCATCACGCCGCCGAATTCGTTGACCACCACGGCCATGTGCCGCTTTTCCTGCTGAAATTGTTTCATGAGATCGTCCGCTGTCTTCCCGGCTGGCACAAAGATCGGCGGATAGGCAATCTCCTTCAGCTTGGCGTCCGTTTGATTCTTGGCCAGCTCAGTCAAAGCCCTGCTTTTGTAGAGAATGCCGGTGATGTTGTCGAGCGTTCCGTCGTAGACCGGAATGCGGGAGTACTTGGAATTGTACAAGAGCTCTTGAGCTTCCTTCAGACGAAGGTTGCCGTCCAAGGAAAAAACATAGAGTCGAGGCGTCATCGCATCTTCAGCGGTAATGTCTTTCAATTGAAAGACGTTCTTGATCATCTTGACCTTTTCGACCTCGATGGCGCCTGTCTTGCCGCCCTCATCGAGCATAATTTTCAGCTCTTCTTCCGTCACGAGAGGCAGGGTCAGTCCCTTTCCTCCTGTGAGCCGATGGATAAACGGCACCATGAGCGCCAAGATCGGTTTGAGAACCAACTGCACTCCGTAGACGGGATAGGCCATGTTCAGTGTCACGGGCACCGCGAACTTGGCTGCCAAGGTTTTCGGGACGACGTCGACCGACACCAGGAGCACGAACGTCAGAAGCCCGACCACCACGGCGATCGTATCATCAAAGAACGTCCGGTCGGCTCCATACGTATTCAAGGTGAGAAATGTCGCATACATCGGAATGGCGGTTCCCACGAGTCGATCGCCCACCAGGATCGTGGCCAGCAGTTTCTGCGGATCGCTACGGAGGTAAAGGGCCATCTTGGCCCGGCTGTTCTGGTTTTGAGCCAACGCCCGCAGCCTGGTCTCATTGACCGCAAAAAACCCGATTTCAGCAGTTGAAATTACAGCAGAAAGAACAATAAGGCCCAGCAGAATGGCGATATCCATAGAGGTTCCAGGTTTAGGGACGGGGCACTTGCGCAGTCGTCTGGCAAATGGGGGCTAGAAAGCTGCTGCCGGCTCTCGGGCAGGCAAGGCACATGGCGGAGATACCGAGATCGATGCGAAAGACTTTGGGGGGGACTGAGAGTTTCATGACGAGTACATCTATCATAGGCAGGGTTAGGGGGCAAGCACTTCAGCAAAACTGACCGTAAAATCATAGACTTGTGGATTAAGATCAGTTGTCGTCCCGAAACACGAAGGACTGAGTGTCTAAATCGGCCTCGAGCCTCCTCGCTGCGGACTCTGCTTGATGCTCGGTCTTAAACTCACCTACATGAACGCGATAGCGGCGGCCATCCGGAAGGTCGACCGGCTGGATTCGGCCCCCTGGATACAAGCGTCGAGCCCGTTCCAATAGGTTCAAGGCATTTTGCTGCTCAACGAAGGAACCGATTTGCACCCGAAGGAATCCCATATCGGGAGTTCTTCCCTGAAATCCGATGACTCGTAATTCGATCCGGTCCGTTCCGTTGCCGATCATTCCGAGTGCCTGGGCGCCGGCCATTGAAAGGTCCAGGACACGGCCTTTGGCAAAAGGTCCGCGATCGTTGATTCGGACAGTGACTTCCCGGCCGGTGGTGGTCGAGCGGATCGTGGCGATGGATCCGAGCGGAAGTGTCCTGTGAGCCGCCGTGAGCTTGTGCATATCGTACCGCTCACCGTTGGCGGTCCGATTCCCGTGGAATCCGGGTCCGTACCAGGAAGCCACCCCTCCCTCGACATAACCGATGGGGTATCCGGGAAAATACGTCGGCTTAGGCGGACTGCTGCTACATCCGATGACTATGGCAGTGACAAGAAGAGTGCTGACGAAGGCCCGTGAGAAGCGGAAGCAGGAGAGCAAACCACCAGTGATGGTCAGGAAGGAGACGCGCCATTCATAGGATCCATGCTGGCGGATCGGCATCAGCCAAGGACTAGAGGCAGCGGACCAAGCATCACTGCTAGAACTCGTCGAGGGACTGATCGCGCAAGATCGAGAGCGCCTTCTCAGTATTGGCGACCGTGAGGACAACGATTGCACGCTTGCCTTCCCTGGAGGGCGTACAGTATCCGCACTTGATGTTGATGCGCGCACGCGTCAACAGGTCGGCCACCTCGTTCAGGGCGCCCGGCTTGTTTTCGAGGCTCAGAATGAGGGCGGTTTCTTCGCTAAACTTGATCTTGGCTCCTCTCAAGGCGGTGCGCGCCCCCTCAACATCGGCGACTAAAAGCCTGAGCTTACCGGTTCCTGTAACCTCCGGAGCCGAAAACGCCTTAATGTTCACACCTGCTGCGGCCAACACGGAGGCCACCTCGGCCATGACTCCCGGTCGGCTCTGCCCGCTAATGACGAATTGTGTGGTAGTTGGCATATAACTATCCTACTGAAAACGTCCGTTTAAGACTCCTATCACTTCGGGCCGGTGAATCGCAACAGTAACTGTCAATCGGAACAGGCCTCCCAGACTACAAAATGTGACAGACTCCGTTAATAGCCGTGTATTCATAGATGCAGATTATGACGATAGACCCATCCTGCGTCAGTTTCTGGGCGGATTCTTTGAAGCCTCGTGGCACCAATAGGTAAAAAGGTATTCCTCTCGTCATCGTCCGCATCCACTTGTCGACGATCTGGGGGTCCGTCAACGACTCTGTAGTCTCCACTTCCGCCCTCCATTCCATCGTGTCGCCACCAGAGCGCACGTACCACCCTACAATATCGCAACTCTGCTCGCGACTCGTCCAGGAATGGTGCTCGACACTTCCTTTGATCGTGGCTTTGCATACGAAGGCCTTGGACCACCGTTGAGCTACCAGGCTGACGACCTGATCATGAACCGTTTCAATGCCACGTTGTGAAGCGAAGTCGTCATGTCCAACGGTCCCTAATAATTCAAAACCTCTCCTTCACTCCTATGGAGAAGCGAGTGTTATGAGCATCCGCTGGTAGCACCGCAAGTTTCGCATTTCAGACATGTGCCGTTGCGCACCATGGTGAATTGCTTGCATTCCGAGCAGGGATCGCCCTCATAGCCTTTTTGTCGCGCAATCTGTACGGCCGTCATCGTCAACGTTTCCCGCTTGAGCTCCACCTTGTGCGTAACGCTGCCGTTGCCGTTTCCATGGCCGTTGCCGCCATGTCTCGGCTGGATGCCTCGACGGGACGGGAACATCTCTGTGCTGATGGATGAGGACGCCAATGTCTGGGGGTCCGCCTCCTCATCGAAACATTCGGGATCCTGGTCGTCTTTTTTTACGGAATCCATGCGCAAGTCTTCTTCCTTGACCTGTGCCAGATCGTATCGATCCAAGTACGTCACGGCCAGCTCACGGAAAATGTAATCGATGATCGACGTCGACATCTTGATCCGATCGTTAAGTTTCACAGGTCCGTTGGGTTCAAAGCGTGTGAACACGAAGGCCTCGACGAATTCTTCGAGAGGAACCCCGTGCTGAAGGCCCAACGAAATCGCGATCGCAAAGCAGTTCATCAAGCTGCGGAACGCGGCTCCCTCCTTGTGCATGTCGAGAAAAATTTCGCCCACTGTGCCGTCTTCATATTCACCGGTGCGCAGATACAGTTTGTGCCCGCCGATGACGGCTTTCTGCGTATAACCGTTGCGTCGTGCCGGCAGCGGCCGCCGCTTGGCAAGGTAGCGCACCAGGACCCGTTCGGTGATTTTCTCAGCGACGGTGAGCAACTCTGTCGAAGTCTCAAGGCTTTTCCCACCATCACTGGACGCCGACAACGGCTGGCTCAGCTTCGAACCGTCGCGGTATAGTGCCACCGCTTTGACCATATTCTTCCAGGCAAAGAGATACGCGGACTTCACCTCTTCCAGCGTAGCGTCAGCCGGCATGTTGATCGTTTTGCTGATGGCGCCGCTGATGAACGGCTGCGCGGCAGCCATCATGCGTATGTGAGCATCAACAGCGATGTAGCGCTGGCCGATTCTTCCACAACGATTGGCGCAGTCGAATACAGGAAGATGGTCGGACTTCAGATGTGGCGCCCCTTCGACTGTCATCGCTCCGCAGCAATAATCATTGGCGGCCGCGATCTCCTCCTGAGTGAATCCGAGCGCCTTCAGCATATTGAAATTGGCTTCCATCAGCTGGACGTCCGTCAGTCCGAGTTTTGCGCGGCAGAATTCCTCACCAAGCACGTACTTGTTGAAGGCAAACTGAATCTCAAACGCTTGTGATAGCCCGCTTTCCATGCGGGCAAGCGCCGCGTCATCAAACCCTTTTTGTTTCAGCGTCTCATGATTGATGAACGGCGCACCTTGCAAGGTTTGCCGGCCGACACAATAGTTAACGATGTCTTGGATCTGCGCCTCGGTGTAGCCCAAGGTGTTGAGCGCGGGGGGCAAGCTCTGATTGATGATCTTGAAATAGCCTCCGCCAGCCAGCTTCTTGAATTTCACCAAGGCAAAGTCTGGCTCAATGCCGGTCGTATCACAGTCCATGACAAGACCGATCGTTCCCGTGGGGGCAATGACCGTCACTTGCGCATTGCGGTACCCGTAAGCAGTCCCCAGCTCGAGAGCACGATCCCAGGCCCGTCTTGCGGCAATGAGCAGATCGGGCGGACAATGTTCCGCGTGTATGCTGGTGGGTTTGATCGTCAACCCTTCGTATTCGTTCTCCTGTGCACTATAGGCGGCGCGACGATGGTTCCGAATCACGCGCAGCATGGCCTCGCGATTTTTAGCGTAGCCAGGAAAGGGCCAGAGTTCGGCCGCCATTTCTGCTGATGCACTATAGGCTTCACCGGTCATAATGGAAGTGAGCGCGCCGCAGATGGCCAAGGCCTTATCGGAATCGTACGGAATGCCCTGCCGCATAAGAATCGTTCCGAGATTGGCATAGCCAAGACCGAGCGTGCGGAACTGATAGCTTTTCTCAGCAATGGAACGGCTGGGGAAGGATGCCATCAGCACGCTGATTTCCAACACGATGGTCCAAATCCTGACGGCATGGCGAAAGTGCTCCAGTTCGAACTCACCTTCCGACGTGAAGAACTGTGCCAGATTCAACGACGCCAGGTTGCAGGCGGTGTCGTCCAGGAACATATATTCGGAACAGGGGTTGGAGGCATTGATGCGGCCGTCTTCTGGACAGGTGTGCCACTCGTTGATGGTCGTGTCATATTGCGTGCCCGGGTCAGCGCAGATCCAGGCGGCCCACGCAACGCGATCCCAGAGGTCCCGAGCTTTCACAGTTTTCGCGACTTTTCCGTCGATCCGCCGCTTGAGCTGCCAATCGCCGTCCACTTCCAAGGCGGCGAAGAACTCATTGGGAATGCGTACGCTGTTATTGGAGTTTTGACCGGAAACGGTCTGATAGGCCTTCCCGTCCCAGTTTGTATCATATTCATGGAACACGAAATGAGTGAATCCCTGTTGAGCATAAGAAAACATTCGTTGGATATAGGCTTCCGGAACGTTGTCACGACGAGCTGCCGCCAGCGCTTCCCTTAGGATGGAGTTCTGCTTCGGGTCAACGGAGACATGCGGGGTGCCTTCCGCATCAACGATATGACAGGCCTTCAACACGGCGTTGAGGCGTTGGGCGCAGATCTTCGATCCGGTCACCATTGCGGCAACCTTTTGCTCTTCGACGACCTTCCAGTCGATGAATTCTTCTATATCAGGATGGTCCAAGTCCAGGCAGACCATTTTTGCCGCGCGCCGTGTGGTGCCTCCTGATTTAATCGCGCCTGCCGCACGGTCGCCAATCCGGAGAAATGACATCAGGCCGGACGAGCGCCCACCACCGGACAGGGCTTCACCGTCTCCGCGGAGCTTCGAAAAATTTGTTCCGGTCCCTGATCCATACTTGAAGAGCCGGGCCTCGCGAACCCAAAGGTCCATGATGCCGTTCTCGTTAACCAGGTCATCCTCGATTGACTGAATAAAACAGGCGTGCGGCTGCGGGTGCTCGAAGGCATTTGTCGCCTTGACGACTTCGCGTGTCTTGGGATCGACGTAGAAGTGCCCCTGCGCAGGGCCGGATAATCCGTATGCGTAATGCAACCCCGTATTGAACCACTGCGGCGAATTAGGCGCGGCCATTTGATGTGCCAGCATGAAGCACAGCTCGTCATGGAACGCGGCACTATCCTCAATTGTCTTGAAGTAGCCATACGTTTTTCCCCAATGGGTCCAACAACCGGCCATGCGTTCAAAGACCTGTCTTGCATCGCGCTCTCCTCCAAGCGCTGGTTTGCCGTCCGGTCCCATGATGGGATTACCGGCATCATCGCGCTGCGGCACCCCTGCTTTCCGAAAATATTTTTGCGCTAGGATATCAATCGCAAGCTGCGACCAGGATTCAGGGATGTCGATGTTGTCCAGCTTGAAGACGGTCGATCCGTCAGGATTGCGTATTTCCGATGAACGTTTCACGAATTTTAAGCCTTCATAGGGACTCTGTCCTGAACGAGTAAATCGCCGTTCTATTCTCACGATGCCTCCTCCTTGGACGAGAAATGCAGACTGACGCTTTGACTTACCCTACGGAAGTACTGGGCCATCAGGGCCTTTGACTATGCCGTTTCCTTCCCCTATTGCCCAGTTTCTGCATAGTCCTAACATTCATCCGAGTCGCGGAGTGACTACATATAGCTATTGGAATGAATTGTCAACACTAAATATTGTGGTGTGTCTGTGGAAACGGAGGAAAGGCTGTGGATAGGAGATAGATGGTTCCCAAGGCCGCTCCGCACAAAAAAACCGAAGGTTATCCACAGCTGTGGATAGTGGATAATGGAAAGGAGCCAGATCGTCTGCGGGAAATATGAAAGGAACAGGACTAAAACGCCAGGCGGCCTAGTCGAACGATCGCCTCGTCTATTCCCTGCAGTGGAATGAAGCGCCCGGCAACACCGAGCACAACAATCCGGGAGTTAAACACGCTGGTGTCGTAAATGCTCACAAGTCCCCAATTGCGCCGGACCGTGTGTGGACGCACAGCGCTGGCAACCAATTCATGGCTGTGCGAACGAAAGATCGTACGTACCATCGCCCGCTCGGGCGAGAGTGGTGCACCATCGCCTCGCTCAATGGCCTTGGCGAGTTCGTTCTCGACAAACGCCAGGTATTCGTCAAGTGTCGGATTGGAAAGGGCGAGACCGATGCATAGGCTCAGCGCCGCCACCAGCACCCCGAGCCGGAACAGAGTCACGGAGATTCCCCTTTGACAAACGGTAGATGCATGATTAGCCTACCGGCCAGTTTAATTGAACAATACAGTCTAACATTGCGAACAGGGCGGAGGGCACATTATGTTCGTATGGAGCAAGAAGCTGGTCGCAGCGCTGCTGGCGATGTTCTTGATGCTGTTGGGCGTATTTTTGATTCATGGCGCGCCTGACACCGCCAGTGGGCTGAAGATTCATACAACCAGGTGGATGGCGCTCAATTACATCGGTCTCATGGTCTGGGTCTTCGTCTGGATGATCGATCAGACCCGCATGAGAGGAAAAAACGTGTGGATCTGGCTCCTGCCGTTCGCTTTGGCGCCCTTGCCGACTTTAATGTTGTTCGTACTGTTCCTCCAGCGTCGTCTCAAGCCGGTTTCATGAGCGGAGATTCAGGCGAACTCTCGTCGGAGCTGTCCTGAGGTAGCTGGCGCCGGTATTGCCAGACCAGCCAGCAACCGGGCAGTGCCAACACAAATGAGAGGAAGAAAAACCAGCCCCACCCCAGCATTCCCACAGCTTCAGCTGAAGGCCGTCCGGCAAAGACCCGTCCCAAGGCTTCGAGAGAAGACAACAACGCAAATTGGGTGGCAGTGTAGCGATGGTCGCAGAGCGACATCACCAAGGCCACGAAGGCCGCGGTTCCCATCCCGCCGGTTACGTTTTCTATGAGGACTGATGCCGCAAGAGCTTCGTAACTTTTTCCGATCCAGGCCAGGAACACGAAGGAGAGGTTCGAGAGGGCCTGAAGCAGGCCGAAAAACAGAAGCGACCGGATCAAGCCCGACTTAGCCATGATCAGACCGCCAGCCAGCGCGCCGATTAAAGTCGCTGCGATGCCCAGACCTTTGACATATCCTACTTCGCCGGCGGAAAAGCCAAGTCCGCCGATGAAAAAGGCCGTTTGCAACGATCCCGCGACTGCGTCTCCGAGTTTATAAAGGACGATCACGCAAAGCATTCCATAGATACCAGGTCGAGCAAAGAGTTCCTTTAAGGGAAGGCCAACTGCCTCCCTGATCGTTTTCGGGGCGGCACCCCCTCCCCGAGGGTTTGGGCTCAGAAGTATGGTGACGATGCCCGCTCCCATCAAGGCAGCCAACACGAGGTAAGTGGCTTTCCAGCCAATCTGCTCAGCGAGGACAAGGGCGCCAGCGCTGGCCACTAACATAGCCAGGCGATAGCCGTTCACCCATAAGGCAGCGCCGAACCCTCGCTCCGCAGGCAGGAGCAGATCGGTGCGATAGGCGTCGAAAACGATGTCCAGCGAAGCCGAACAGAAGGCGACGCCAACAGCCATAAGGCCCAGCCAATGGGGACTCTCACTGCTTCCAATCACTCCCATTAAGGCCAGACCCAACGCCACAGCGATTTGCGTGATCAGCATCCAGCCTCGCCGCCGCCCTAACCAAGGCAGCGAGATCCGGTCGAGTAATGGAGCCCAGAGAAATTTTAAGCTGTAGGGCAGACCTATCAGCGTGAAGATTCCGATTGTTTTTAGATCGACGCCGGCAACCGTCAGCCAGGCTTGAAGCGTTCCCGAGGTCAGGGCCAATGGCAGACCAGAGGCAAAGCCCAAGGGCAGCATCAGTGCGACGCGCTTATTGGCAAGGAGGTGTGCGAATGAATCCGCAGCCATGTGATTCTCGTGACTCGTGCGGGTCTAGAGTAACACTGGACCGCTGACTCGTTGAGGAGAATTTGGAATTCTGTTAGAGCAAGCGATTTGTTCGAAACCGGAAAGAGAGTGATACCGCTCAGCAAGCCTGTCCGTTGAAGGTGCAGGGTTTGTAGCGAGAGACGTCGAATTCGATGTTTTCTTGGTAGATGCGTTCATTGCCGTTGACGCCGTCCTGCTCGGGATCGTTCCACATATTGTGGTTCCACCAATAAAAGAGCGGGTGGACTTCCGTTTGATAGACGGGATTACCGAAGTTACTGCGGGCGTATTCCTGGACCATCCGGCCGGTCACATAATCAACCTGACCATCGCCCTTTAGCGAATACAGCATGAGAAACAATCGAGCTTCATGGTCGTACAACTCGTCGATGCGCGTGCTTACATCGGGCTCACTCGGCAAGACGTCCTTGGACCAGGCATGCTCCTGAACAACAAGGACGCTTAAGGAAAACACGCAACAAGCGGTGAATTTACGGATGATCACCGGTGTCCTCATGCGGTAAGTCGTTTACGGCATGCTAGCATGGTGCTTCGAGGCCTTCAACCATGCTTGCAGTCCATTGATGTATACTTGCTCGCCATGCAAGCGCGTCTCTATAATGATCGCCCCATGGTCAAGCGCGCGTCACTGCATTCTCTCGGCTGCCGTTTAAACCAGGCCGAAACATCGGTTCTGGCGTCTCAATTGCGGTGCCAGGGGTATGCACTTGTCGACTTTGGAGAACCGACCGACCTCCTCGTCGTCAATACATGCTCCGTAACCGAGGAAGCCGAAAGAAACTGCCGCTATGCGATACGGAAGACCTTGAAGCATTCGCCCGATGCCTTCGTAGCGGTGACCGGATGTTACGCCCAAACCGGTGTGCACAGCCTGCGCCGCATTCCCGGTATCGATCTCATTGTAGGTAATCAGTTCAAGTCGGCTTTGCCCTCATTTCTGCCGCCATCCCACACCCTGCGCAAACAACCAGCGCCAGAAGTGGTTCACACCAGAACCATCGACCGGGACGACTTCGTCCTTCCAGAGTTCGGAGAACCTCATTCAACGAGAGCTTTGGTCAAAATACAGGATGGTTGCAATGTGATGTGCAGTTTTTGCCTCATTCCGTTTGCCCGCGGACATGAGCGAAGCCGCAAAGTCGATGACATCCTTTCTGAAGCCGCCACGCTGGCGGCCGCTGGCCATCAGGAGCTCGTGCTCACAGGTGTGAACATCGGGCAATTTTTTCAGAGCGGAGTAACCCTCGCCGGTTTACTTGATCGGTTGGAGGGAATACCCGGCATCCAGCGCATCAGGCTTTCGTCTATCGAGCCGACGACGGTTACGGACGACCTGTTGGAACGCATGGGGACATCTCAGAAGCTATGTCCTTATCTCCACGTTCCGCTCCAAAGCGGAGACGACGCGATTCTCAATGCCATGAACCGTCCCTATGACGTAACGACATTTATCTCGCTCGTCGAGCGGGCGACGGCAAGGGTTCCGGATCTGACATGGGGAACTGATGTGATGGTAGGGTTTCCCGGCGAATCCGACAGTGCTTTCGAGCATACGCTTGATGTATGCCGTCGGCTGCCGTTCTCCTATTTCCACGTGTTCACCTACTCAAGCCGGCCGGGCACTGCGGCGGCAAAAATGGCTGGCGCGGTTCCGGTCAACGTGGCTCGATTGCGGGCCAAGACGCTGGCTGAGCTATCACGCGACAAGCGGTTTGCTTTTGCCGAACGATGGATTGGATCATCAGTGGCCGTGCTGTTTGAAAGTGGGACAACCGAGGGGCTCTGCCTTGGCACGACCAAGCATTTCTTACGCGTGGCTGTGTCGTCTGAAACCCAATTGGCGAATCAGATCCATCCTGTCATTATCACAGGAGCATCAGACCGGTGGGCCGTGGGACACATGCAGAACTGGAAGGGCACTCACAGTGACTCGTAAAGCCGGCCTGCGTCACGTGCACATTGAAACCTTCGGGTGTCAAATGAACGAGTATGACACCGAGTTGGTCCGTGCCCTGCTCAAGAAGGCGGGCTATGAGTTCACCGAGGATCGAGAGTGTGCGGACGTGATTCTCATGAACACCTGCGCGATTCGCGAAAACGCGCATACGAAAGTGTACACACACCTGTCAGATCTCAGGGCGCTGAAGAAGAACAGACACTTGGTGGTGGGGGTTCTCGGGTGCATGGCACAAAATCTTAAGGCAGAACTCACAAAGCAAGAGCCAGTGGTCGACCTCCTGGCGGGACCGGACTCCTACCGTCAGTTGCCGATGTTGATCGATCACGCCATGCTAGCCCAGGAAGAAGGTGCGCATGTGAAGCGTCTGGCGGTGGATCTATCCGAATACGAGACTTATGAGGACATCGTCCCGGCGCGTGTTCCAGGGGTCAACGCCTGGATTGCTGTGATGCGCGGCTGCGACAATTTTTGCAGTTTCTGTGTCGTGCCGTACACTCGTGGCAGGGAACGATCGCGCGAGCCGGAAGGGATACTTGAGGAAGCAAAGCGTGTAGCAGCTGAAGGTTTCAAGCAGATCACCCTGCTCGGGCAGAACGTCAACTCTTACCGGTCCGGTGAATGGGATTTCGCGCGGTTGCTGGTCGCCGTGGCTGACGTGCCCGGAATCAAACGCGTGAGGTTTACATCTCCCCATCCAAAAGATTTCCCGCAGGCCTTGTTGGAAGCTGTGGCCTTCCATCCAAACATCTGCAAGCACATCCATCTCCCGGTCCAGTCAGGAAACGATCGCATTCTGGGCCTGATGAACCGTTCTTATACGAGGAGGGACTATCTCGCGCTGGTCGAACAGATCCGGGCGATTAATCCTGACATTGTCCTGACGACGGATATTATTGCCGGATTCTGCTCGGAAACCGAGCGGGAATTTGCAGATACCTATCGTCTGCTCGAAGAGGTTCGCTATCATTCCGCCTTCATCTTCATGTACTCGGAACGTGGCAATACCATCGCGGCGCGAAAGTTTCCGGATGACGTCGCCCCCGAGGTCAAATCCCAACGCGTGACGGCACTCGTGGAGGTGCAGCGCCGGATCTCCCGTGAACGCAACCGCGAATATATCAACATGACCCTACCGGTGCTTGTCGAAGGCGACGCCAAAAAGTCCCGATTCCAAGCCATGGGAAAATCGGACGGACACATCACGGTGGTATGGAACAAGTGTGACCTGCCTTCTCGGCCCGGCCAAGTGGTTTCATGCTCTATCTACGACGCGTCGGCTTCGACGCTTTACGCTAAAGCTCCAGCTCTTTCTCATCTGCACCGGCCAGAAAACGAACACTCCTGCACCAATAGTGACCACGGCGTAGCTTAATGCATGCGGTGATTATTTCTTCTCTGAGCGGCTAAAGGCTCACCTCAGAAGGGCGACTCTGCTCATACCTCGGCAGATCAGAATAATTCTTGCCCGCATCTTTTCATTTACCGTCAATTAGATCAAAGTGTTATACAGCGTCCGTTTTTGCCGGATCGACAGGCGGTCCTTCACTTGTCATTCAAGATTGCTTTTCCTCTGAACAATTCAACTTAAAGATTTCTCAAGGGAGATCAGGGCACAGTCTTTGCTTCGAGAATGACAGACTTTCGTATTCCCATCCATTTTTGAACGGAGCATGGGATGAATTCCTCTTCAAATCAGCCGGAGAACGCCCAGGAGCGTGAGACACCCACGCTCAGTCTCGAGACCATCATTGCAATGGGACTGTTTGGATGGTTGGCCCTCAGTATGACTCTGATGGGTTTGGGGATTTGGTAGCGCTTCTGTTATTGGTCCGCCGATTCGCTGTCTTGCCCCGCCTGCATTAGACAAAGGAGAACAGGATGACGAGCTTTTCTTCCATTACTCGGGCCATGGCCCCGATGCTTTTTTACTGCCTTATCCTTGCCTTGACCGCCACGGGGTGCTCTTCCACCTCAAAGGTCGCGCAGAACGGCAGAGGCAGTGTCTTTCTTGAAGAAGTAATGGATTGGACTTTTGAGGCAAGTCATCCTGCCGTAATAGATCAGATCACGATTCTGAAGATCATGAAAGGGGTGCACACTACCGACGTTCAACAGGGGTCAATGAGAATGTCCGCCAGTGGCAGCAGCAAGCCGATGAGAGTATTCAGCGATGAGGATGCAGAGTTTCTAGCTCCCCTGCTCGCACAAGGCTTATCGAAAGCGAAACCCGAACAGTTGGTCGGGTTCCGCCTGTCCTCATCGGCAGGGTCAGGCTCTGAACCCACGGCGGGCAGCATCTATGTACGGCAGGATGCGATTCATTTTACGGTCTCGCGAGGTGCCGGAACGACCATTTTCCTCCCGGAATCGGCCGCCCGTACCGAGCAGGCCCCCGTCTATGCCACGGGTGGCAAGGCGGGGGCGATTGCTCATGTCATTGACTATCATATGTTGGCCAGGGCACCCATGCCCCTAGCTCTGCCTGCAACGAAAACATCCGCTGCGCAGTCCGGGTCCTCTCCTATCACCGCCCCGGCGGTCATGACGAGTGCCACAGCTGTATCGGCTCATGAAGGAAGCGAGAATGGCACCTCGGTGGAAACTCAAATACAACTCCGTCGGGCAAAAGACATGCTGACCAAGAAAGACACAGAGATCAACATGCTTCGAAAGGAATCTACGTGGATGAAGCGCGAGCTACGTGAGCGTGATGAGGAGATCAAGGCGCTGAAGGCCACGGTCAAGAAGACGCCCAAGAAGAAAGCCGAGGCGTATCCGACCCATTAACCGGTCATCCCACATCGAGCAACTCCGGCTGTAGCAGTACGACTTCGCCGGACAGCGGTTGGCGGAAATTCATCCGGCAGTAGCAGGCGTATGTGACATACGTATCTTGCAAGCAGTAGCGTGCCAACTCCAGCCCGTCCCCGCGTCCCCACATCTCTGCGACCTGAGCCCCGCTACCTGATTTAGTCTCCACGTTCAATGCCCGAGCCAATACGTCCAGCTTGACCCAGCAACGCGTGTCCCAGTTGCTCCAGATCGCCATGGTGTCGTAGACCGGTTCGGACCTAAACTTCGCCAAATTGATATCCATGCTGGGTTTGACCTGATGGATAATCGATCGCTTTCTGATGAACGGAAGGTCAAACCCGAGTCCATTGTGCGTGATGAATAACGACGGCTTATCCTGGGCCAAACGGCTCCAGAACTGACGGAGGAGCTCACGCTCATTGCTTCCGTACCAGGCCACCGCACCACGTGGCTCCATTTGGTCGGAAAATTCGAGAAGGCCAATGCAGACAATCGAACTGTAGGTGCCGTCGAAGGCTGATTTGGCATACTGTTCGTTCTCGGCCTGCCGTTGCGCCTCGGCTTCCCCGGCGGCAAACAGGTCATATTCAGGTTCTTCGCCAATTGGCGAAGAACACTTCCCAGCCAGGCGCGCCCAGTCTTCGCGCGTTGACTGGATCGTTTCAATGTCAAGGACGACTTTCATGCGCTCTGACCCATTTCATCCCGCTGCAACGCCTCAATAACCGGAGCGTCGGCCGGCGGGAATTCGTACTGCCCCATCTCCGAGGGATGGACCCAACGGATTTCCGCGCATTCCAGCGCAGTCGCCCGCCCCTCACCGATGGTGCAGCGAAAGAAGTGCAGTTCGACCGTTTTTTCTGGATACTCATGCCGGATAATTCGAAACGGAATTGGTCCATCGATCCGAATGCTCAGTTCCTCGAGTAATTCGCGCTGCAAACACTCTTCCAGCGTCTCTCCTTGTTCTCGTTTGCCGCCTGGAAACTCCCAGAAGCCGGCCAGATGGACGCCTGTCCGTCGCTTGGCAATCAAGTAGCGCCCTTCATGAGAAATTAAGCCTGCAGCTACTTCGACCACGTTTGTCATTAGGCCTTGCCTCGCGGTGTGAACGGAAAGGTCTTGCAGATCGGCTTCATCGTGCATCCCTGGCAGGACGGCGTCCGGGCTTTGCAACACAACGCACCGAAATCCATGATCGCCTGGTTGAAATCGTATCCCCGCCCCGGCGGAATCAACACTTCGGCCAGGTTCCACAATTTGACCTTTTGCCTGAGCGGATTGCCTCTGCCGATGAAGACCCGGTGGAGGACGCGCATGACGTTGGTATCAAGAATGGGAGCATCTTCGTTGAACGCAAACGACCGGATGGCTCCGGCCGTATGACGTCCGATCCCTTTGAAAGACAACAGCTGCTCATGGTCATTGGGCAATTTACCGCCGTACCGTTCGACCGTTTCACAGGCAATGCTGTGGAGGCGTTCGGGCCGAATGTTGTAGCCCAGTGGATACCAAATCTGTTTGACCTGATTGACTGGGGCCAGAGCCAGTTCCTGCAGACTTGGATAGCGATCGAGGAACTGCAGATATTTGGGAACCACACGGTCCACTTGCGTTTGCTGGAGCATCACTTCGGAGACGAGAATGTGGTATGGATCGGATGTTTTTCGCCATGGAAGATCGCGGCCATGGCAGGCGTACCACTTCAACAGGCGTTGTTGGAACCGCCGTTTGAGGATCCGGTCCGGCCACAGCGAGGGACGAGGCGTCTTCTTGCGGCGGAAAGATGAGTTCGTGCCAAGGGCCATGATAAAGGTGGCTGTTGCGGCGGCATTGTAGGAGTCTGTACGGACAAAATCAAACGAGGCAAATCTGCAGAGATTCGAAGCCCTTATGCCAAGCTGGCGAAACAATCGATCGCGTGATAACGTGTCGTTGTAATTCCCAAGGAGGTGATCCCATGACTTGTATCGCCTTTCGCCCTCCCTGGCATCCCGTGTGGGTCCTCAGTGCGCTGCTCGCCGGCCTCCACCTCTTGAGTGTGACCAATCAGGCCACCGCGAGTCCTCAACAAGTTCCCTGGGAATGCTCAAGTTACACCGACGAAGCGCAGACCCGCTGCCTTAACGCGTTCATCGAGCGGCAACAGGAACAGATCGGCAAACTCGAAGACCAGCTACAGAGTCAACAAGACATGGTCGGACAGTTGAAAGGGCAGGTCGAACGTCAAACCGCGGCGACGGCACAGCTACAACAACAACTCGCGCAACCGCCGGTCACCACAGCCATCGTCCCCCCACCCTACATGTATCCATATGCCTTCGCCTATCCACCTGTCGGCCTCGGTCTCTATCTCGGGCGTCCATGGATTGGGCCCGGTTATTATGGCTATGGCCGGCCGTGGGGACCGCGCTTCTACTACTATGGCCGTCATGGCCGACGGTGGTAGACTGGTTCGTCTGTAGATCACCAGTCTGCGCCCAACCGGTTGACGACCACCTCGTGGACTACCGCAAATCTGCCGAGACTGCAAAGATAGAGGGCGGTTTCGGCAATATCGAAGGGACTGATTTTCTCGCTTTGCGCGATCTCAGACTCGCTTGCGTCGACCAGGTCTTCCGCCACTGCTCCCGGACAGATCGCAGACACTTTGATGTGGAATGGACGGCCTTCATCCGCCAGGGCTCTGGTCAGCGCCATTACCCCGTGTTTTGAAGCGCTGTAGCTACCAGTGCCGGCCCAGGCTTGGACTCCTGCGACACTCGACACATTGATGATGATGCCGCCACCCTGTTTTTTCATCTGTTTAAAGGCGGCTCTGCAACAGAGAAACGTTCCCCGCAGATTCACGCGGATCACTTCATCAAATGCCTTCGTCGGCGTTTCAGCGATCGTGCTCCCGCCAAAGATTCCTGCATTGTGCACGGCAATGTCCACTCGGCCACATTCCTGCACCGTCCTTTCAAAGAGGGCATCCACCTGGTCTTCATGAGCGATATCCGTCTGAATGACCCGGGCCTCGCCACCCTTCTGGCGGATTGCCAGTGCCGTTTCCTCAGAGCGCTCGGCATTTCTTGCGGCAATTACCACCGAAGCGCCTTCGCCCCCGAAACGCAGGGCGATGGCTTTGCCGATGCCGCTGCTGCTGCCCGTGACAATAGCCACTTTTCCTGTTAAACGACGCATGAAGGTCTTGAAACTATGTGAAACATACGGTTTTCTTTGACAAAGTACTAAGACCCCCGTAGCCTCATTCTTGCATTGTTCTTGTTTAGGGAACGTGCGCGTTCTTCTCTGTTTGGCATCCTCCGGAGAGCATTTGTCGTGGACCAGCAGGGCCGAACGCTCGTGCGTGGTACTTCCAGCGCGATTTGTCGTAGCAATTAGTAGCTATGACCATCGTATACAACCTGGGAATGGGCGGTTGCAAGATTGTGATGGATCAAGCCTTGCCGCGAGTCATGCGGGCCAGTAGCGTCCGAATGGTGCCGGTGCGATGGGCCATCGCTACGAACTCGGGCTGGAGTTCTTGACACGGAAGTACTGGATCGCACGGCATCGCCAACAGGCTGCCGATGGCGCTTAAGTGAAAGGACCCAACGCGTGGTCACTCGCAAACATCGACGCTTTGTTGTCACCTTGCCCAGTACATTGGTTCAACGGGACCAGTTTCGGCACAAAGGTTCGGTCCGAGACCTCTCGGCCAAAGGCTGTCGTGTGGAAAGCTTGATTAGCCCTTTCACGGGGATGCAGGTGTCGCTGCTCCTTCAGCTTCCCGGTGAATCCCAGCCTGTCAAAATCGAAAATGCGGCGGTCCGATGGTGCGGCTCTCAGGGCATCGGCATCGAGTTTTTGGCCGTAGCGGAGCCCGAGCAGGCTCGCCTGGGCCATTTCATCCAGCAATTAGAAAAGACGGCGCCGGGCAACTAGTCTCCGATTGCATTTCTTAGCTCTGCTCTCTATTCTCTCCCTCCATGGAGCTCTCCTCGCTCTCGGCCAGCCAGCTCAAGGAATTGGTGCGAGGTCTTGTCGACGACCGTTTACGGGAGTTGATTGGTGACCCGGATTTAGGACTCGAACTCGGGGATGCGCTTCGCTCAAGACTCAAGACTTCTCTGGAGAAAGGCGACAGGCTGTCCGGTGACGAGCTGGCTGAGAAGTTAGGACTACGCTGGTGAATCAATGCCCTGGTTTCAGCTGACCTTCCAGGCTGGCGTCGCTCAGGATCTTGCCGCCGCGGGGAATCCGATGGCGCAGAGGCTTCTGGACAAGACAAAGTGGATTGCATCCAACGCGGAGAATCTTCGTCATGACCCGATCGCCGATCTGCCGCGATTACATAAGTACGCTGTTGCTGACTGGCGGATCTTTTATGAGATTCTTCAAGCGGAGTCGCTCGTCAACATTCATGCCATCGTCCACAAGAATACCTTGCCACGATGACTTCACCTGCGATTAGGGAAGACGGCCCGGCAAGTCTGCGACATGCACGCCGAACTCCCCTCGCCTGATATCCTCGACATAGCGACGCAAGGCATCCTTGACCACAGGGAACGCAAGGTCCTGCCAGGGAATGTCGGCCTCTTCGAACAATCGTGCATCAAGACTTTCCTCTCCGGCTGCGAACTCTTCGGCCAACAGTTCTCCGATAAACGTCAGGTAAACCTGGCCGATATGGGGAAGGCTCAGCACCGAATGCAATCTCGTGATTCGCACTTTTGCCCTGGCTTCCTCAAACGTCTCGCGCCTGGCCGCCTCTTCGGTCCCTTCACCGATCTCCATAAATCCGGCTGGATAGGTCCACAGTCCGGACTTGGGTTCGATGGCACGTCGGCAAAGCAGAATGCGACCATTCCACTCTGGTATGCATCCGGCCACGATCTTTGGGTTATGGTAGTGAACGACTTGGCACGAGTCACAGACGAATCGTGGCAAATTGTCTCCCTGAGGGATCTTTTTGGTGACTGATTTGCCGCATTCACCGCAGTAATTCATGGATCTTCCACGTTGCTCTGAACATCCTCCGAATGGATAGCACATATTACAGATTCTTTGCACCCTGCCCACGCGGCCTGGAGGGCGTTCTTGAAAACGAACTCCTTGAGCTTGGAGGTTTAGCCACAATCGGGACGCAGGGAGGCGTTGGTTTTCATGCTGATTGGTCTACCGTGTATCGGATCAATCTCAACAGCCACATTGCTAGCAGAGTCCTGTGGGAAGTTGGTCATGATACCTATAGCACGGAAGAGGACGTCTATCGCGCCGCCTACAGGCTGGGCTGGCCGGAGTGGTTCGCCTCTTCCCGCACCATCAAAGTGAAAGTGACTGCGCAACGCTGTCCGCTTCGCAGTTTGGATTTTCTGACCCTTCGTATCAAGGACGCCGTCTGCGATAAATTCGTTGCCTTGTGCGGAAAGCGGCCGAGTGTCGACCGGCGACAGCCGAATATCAGAATCGACGTTTTCCTCGCATCCGACGGCGTGACATTTTATCTCGATACGTCCGGGGAGCCCCTTTTCAAACGTGGATACCGTCAGGCAACGGCTGAGGCGCCTTTGAGAGAAAATCTGGCTGCCGGAGTGCTTCGATTGGCCGGATGGACGCCTGATGAAGTCCTCATGGATCCGATGTGCGGCAGTGGAACCATTCCGCTTGAAGCGGCGCTCATGGCCCGGCACAGTGCGCCAGGGGTCGGGCGCCCTCGTTCGCCTTTGAATACCTGCGCAGCTACGACGGGACACAGTGGGCTGAGGCCCGTAAGGCCGCCCAGGCCGAACGTCGGACGCAAGTACGGTCGGTCATTTACGCTTCGGATCATAACGTCGCCGCCATAAAGATGGCCGCCCGCGCGTTTCAAGCGGCGGGCGTGGGGTCGGACATTCAACTGCGACACTCGGATGTGCTGTCGATGGAGCCCCCGGCGGCGCAAGGATTGCTCGTTATGAATCCCCCTTATGGAATGCGACTCGGCAAGGCGACTGAGCTCCGGGCCTTCTATCCGCAATTGGGCAATTGGCTGAAACAGCGGTTCGTCGGTTGGCGTGTCTATGTGTTGACCGCTGATTTCCTCTTTGTCAAGGCGATCGGCCTTTCTCCTTCTCGGAAGATTCCGCTTTATAATGGCCCCATCGAATGTCGTCTTTACGAGTTCAAAATTGTCACGGGGAGGCCCAAACGTTCACGCAAATTTCCTTCAACCAATTAAGCAAGCACGCATCTCACTGTGCATATGATAAAGTGCAGGAACGTTCCGATTTGCTGCCGTCTGAAACTTCGGATCCCGTGATTCGACTGCTATTGTCCGCTAGTCTCCTGATTTTGATTGCCCTTCCCGGATGCAGCCTTGTTCAAGCGTTTTTTGCCTCGCTCGGTGTGCCGGAAGGGGCTGTCATTAATGCTCCAATGCGAGACTCGTCGGTGATGCGCCTAGAGCCGATCGTGCGTCCAATCTTGGATCGGCTGCTGCAAGTCAACCAAGTGAAATTGATCGAGGCTCATTCTACAGTGGAAACAATGAGTGCACGATATAAGCGACGTCTGACATTGGCTGCACTCAAAAGACCGTGGGAGGGTTTCATTAATCTCGAGCGACAGGGGCTGCTGTTGGCGGAGTTGGCCGAGGGGCGTGCCATCAATTTGCCTGCCCTCCTTGATGTGTTGGAAGCAGGCATGGATCGGACCTCCGCCTTTAATCGACCAATTTCAATCCCTGCAAAGGCTACCGCCCTTGAACTCGTGACGTTTATGATCGAAAGCCTCGAAGAAGCGTCGATCCATCGTGAGAAGGCTCTCTCAAATCTGACCGAGGACGAACGCCGTTTTCTGTTCAGTCATGCGCAGACCATCGTCGAGCAATTTACGCCACAAATCTCGAGCGTTTCCGCCACGACCATTGCACAAGCGAAGGCGGATCAGCGTTTTGCTGAGCTGCTGGAAGAACAAATGGACTATGCCAATCTTATGGCGGCAGCGCAGGTCTTGGCTCGCTTGGCCAACGAGTCCTGGCTTCGCCAGCTTGCCGGTGCGTTCGGTCAGGCATTGCCAAGGTCCGAGGTTCCTGCAGGCATCACCGGAGATGTCCTGCTCGCCCAGACGACTTCCTATGGAACGATTGTTATCGGAGGCGCCGGACCAAATACTTACGAATTAGATCATCGCTTTGCATTGGTCGTCGATCTCGGAGGGGACGATTTGTACCGAGGCATGATCGCGGCGTCTGGGGATAGCGAACACGGGAATGCCGTGATAATCGACATGAGCGGCAACGACACCTATGACAGTGCGGCGCTCGGGCTTGCCACTGGACGTCTGGGCGTGGGTCTGCTGATTGACCAGGCAGGCGACGATGTTTACCAGCTCGAGGTCGGTTCAGGCGGAGCCGGATTCGGCGGTTTAGGGATCCTGTTCGATGCCAAGGGCAACGACCTGTATATGGGCGCCCGCCTGACGCAAGGTGCAGCTATCGGTGGGTTGGGGTTGCTGTTCGACGCGGCGGGCAACGATCGTTATGCCAGCCATGGATTCGCCCTGGGATTCGGCCGTCCTCAAGGAGTCGGCGCGACGATCGATTTGCAAGGTGACGATGAGTATCAATGTGGCAACAAATACCCCAGCGCTTACAATGAAGAGGATGCTCCCAATGGCAAGCCCGGAGATCCGATGTTTCAATATGATTGTTTTGGTTTGGGAACAGGCTCCGGAAGGCGCTTACTCACGAAACGACCGGAATGGCAGGACTATGATTTGGCTGGAGGATGGGGACTGCTGCTCGACGTTGAAGGCAATGACCGATACAGGAGCGCCAATTTCTCCCAGGGCCACGGCTATTTTTTCGGCGCCGGCGCATTCCTCGATCTAAGCGGAAACGATGAATACGTCGCAGCTCGTTACGGCCATGGTTCTTCCGCTCACTATGGTGTCGGCCTTTTCAGCGACCGTCAGGGTGCCGATTACTATGAGTCAACAGGACCATTTTACAACGGCGGGGTCGCATGGGACCATGGGATGAGTATGATGATAGATGCTGGAACCGAGCCCGATCGTTATGTCTTCCTGTCCTCAAACGGTTTGGGAAAAGCAGATTACTCCGGCTGGGGATTGTTCATAGACGAAGGTGGAAATGACAGTTCTCAGACAAGAGACGGCTACGGCCTCGCCTCTCAGCATGGCATCGGCGGCTTTTTTGATCTCAAAGGAATCGATACATATAAATTGGATCCGTCAATGGCTGAGGCAGACCTCCGGCCGGCCGATGGAAAAGTCTTTCTGTATCCGAGTGGTGGATTGTTCGTTGATCGTTAGAGCGCGCTAATCTCGTTGCCGGCCCACTCTTCCTTGACTTCTCCTGGACACAACCTATCTGTCCGTTACAACTCATGCCAGCTCACTTCGCGAGCGGAGGTTAAAACGCATGAACACAAATCTTTCGGTGACCTTGCCCGTCCTCCCAATCAAGCGCACGGTGTTGTTTCCCGGAATTCTGATGCCGGTGACAGTGGGACGTGAGCGTTCCGTCGCGGCCGTGAATGTGGCGCTGAAGACGGAAGACAAAATGATTCTCGTCGTCGCCCAGCGGGATCCGGCCAAAGAGAATCCCGGGCTGGATGATCTCCACACGATCGGCACGAAAGCCATTGTGAAGCAGGTGGGGCGCACCGAGGATGGTGTCATCCAAGCGCTCATTCAAGGTATCGAGCGTGTCGCGTTGCTCAAAGTTGAGCAAGCTGTTCCCTATCTCATGGTTCAGGCGCGCCGGCTCGAACTGCCGACTGACAATGATCGAGAGGTGCAGGCACTTCAGCGGGCTATTCAAGATTCCATCACCGATCTCCCTCGGCTGGTTCAGGCGCCTGGCATCGAAGAGGCCACCGCGGCGTTTCGGAACGAAGAGAATCCAGCCACGCTGGCTTACCGCGTCGCGTCGCTGCTGAATCTTACCGTCAAGGAGGAGCAGACATTACTCGAAAGTTCTTCCACGGTCGAACTGCTGCGATCACTCTATGCGTTTCTGTCCAAAGAAATACAGATTCTTCAACTTCGAGAGAAGATCAATAGCGATACTCAGGCAAAAATCGGGAAGAATCAGCGTGAATACGTCTTGCGCGAACAATTGAAGGCAATCCAGCAGGAGCTCGGCGAGGGGGACACCGAAGAGAATGAAGTCGCCCATCTGAAGACACGGATTCAAGAGGCGGATTTACCAGAGCACGTGCGAAAGGAAGTTGAGCGCGAAATTGCCAGGCTCTCAAAGGTCCCTCCTTCTTCACCCGATCATCAGGTACTGAGGACCTATCTGGAACTCGTACTCGAACTGCCTTGGACCAAGTCCTCCGAAGAGCACATGGATCTCAGCAATGTGCGTCAGGTGCTGGAAGAGGACCACTATGGGATCAAAGAGGTAAAGGAACGGATTGTCGAGCATTTGGCTGTGTTGAAATTGAATCCCACCGCCAAAGCTCCCATCCTCTGCCTGGTCGGGCCGCCCGGTGTCGGTAAGACCAGTCTGGGTCAATCGATTGCCAGGGCGATGGGACGGCGTTTCGAGCGGTTCAGTCTAGGCGGCGTACACGATGAGGCTGAGCTCCGAGGGCATCGCCGCACCTACGTCGGCGCCTTGCCCGGACGGATCATACAGGCTATGCGTCGAGCCGGGGTCAACAATCCAGTACTCATGTTGGACGAAGTGGATAAGTTGGGCCGCGACTTCCGCGGCGATCCCGCGGCGGCGCTCCTTGAAATTCTGGATCCGGCGCAAAACCATACGTTCCGGGATCACTATCTCGACTTGCCGTTCGATCTGTCGAAAGTGTTTTTTATTACGACCGCGAACACTTTGGATACGATCAGCCAGCCGCTCTTGGACCGAATGGAAATCATCCGGGTTCAGGGGTACAGCGAAAGAGAGAAGGCCGAGATTGCGCGGCGTTATTTGTGGCCGCGACGACTCAAAGAAGCGGGTCTGGAGGCAGATCATATTCAGCTTCCCAATGAAGTGTTGGACCGCATCATTAGTCGCTACACGAGGGAGGCTGGTGTCCGGCAACTGGAGCAGATGCTGGGTCGTTTGACCCGCAAGATCGCGCTGACAGTAGCGGAGCTTCCCGAAAGCCATGCGCGCGAGACGGTCACTGTAGAAGAAGAAAAGCTTCCAGACTGGCTGGGATCGGAACGGTTCATGCCGGAGGAAGCGAGAAAACATATTCCCGTGGGCGTCGCGACCGGCCTGGCGTGGACACCGACCGGTGGAGATGTGCTGTATATCGAAACCACTCTCCTCCCCGGAAGTCATGAGGTCAGTCTTACCGGTCAGCTGGGTGATGTGATGCAAGAGTCCGCGAGGGCCGCACGAAGCTACTTGTGGTCGCATGCCGAAAGCATGGGGCTCGATATCTCACGATTCAAAAGAAACGGGTTGCATATCCACGTCCCTTCAGGAGCCATTCCGAAGGACGGGCCTTCAGCGGGCATTACGATGGCGACCGCACTGGCATCGTCCTATGTGGGGAAGCCGGTGCGCAGCGATACCGCCATGACCGGTGAAATCAGCCTCAGCGGCTTGGTCCTACCGGTTGGCGGGATCAAGGAGAAAGTGCTGGCCGCTCATCGGGCAGGCATCAAACGGATCATTCTACCTAAGGCAAACGAAAAGGATCTCAAGGAAGTGCCTCAAGAAGTGCGGGATGACCTGACGTTTATCTTTGTCGAGCGAATCGAGGAGGTACTCCCCTCGGCGTTCGATCAAGATCTGGGAAGCCCGACTCGGCCGACCGAGCAACACATTTCGACTGCTTTGTAATCAGGTGGAGGAGCATTGCGGCCGGACCGGCGGCCTTGCTCCTCCACCAATACGTATGCCAGGATGTCTCGCATCTGGCGCGATCCTGACCACCCGGGAGTTTGTTCATGCCGCAAAAGATCGACATAGGCCCTATCGTCAAACTCGTCAAGTCCGATGACGAATGGAAGAAGCTCTTGGCGCCGGAGGCGTACCAAGTGTTGAGACATGAAGCTACCGAACGACCATTTACGAACAATATGCACGACAACAAACAGCCCGGTATCTATCATTGTGCCGGCTGTGATCTTCCTGCCTATTCATCCGAGCATAAATTCGACAGCGGCACCGGCTGGCCCAGCTTTTGGCAGCCCATCGATCCGAAGGTTGTCGAGACGAATACAGATTTTAAGCTCATTTTCCCGCGAACCGAGGTTCACTGCGCCCGTTGCGAAGGCCATCAGGGACATATCTTTAAAGACGGCCCGAAACCTACAGGCCTCCGCTATTGCATCAACGGTGCAGCACTCAAATTCGTACCTGCCTCTTAGCATGACGGTCCACCCGACCGCTTCGGTTGGACGGCGGCCCCGATGCATCGACAACTCCCTTGACGATATGCCGGCAAAAACGGGCATATCACCTTAGATATCATTCAAGGAAGGAACCGAAACCCATGGCACATGTCGGCTTTGTTGGTGTCGGACGCATGGGCGCCAATATGGCTCGCCGCCTGCAGGACAAGGGGTATCGCATCACTGCGGTTCACGACCGCAATATGCAAGCGACCGAGGAGCTCAGACGGGATTTAGGATGTGAGGCAGCGGGAAGTCCGGCACGCGTCGCTGAATTGTGTGAGGTCGTTGTCACCGTTGTGTCCGATGACGCAGCCATGCACGACATCTACCGTGAGGGCGCATCCACCAGTCTCTTAGCACATGCGAAGGGCCGTCTTTTTATCAACTGCGCGACGGTGACTCCGGACGTTCACATTGATATAGAACGGGTTGTCGAACGACACGAAGGTGCCAGCCTGGAAGCCTGTATGGCCAGCAGTATCACTCAAGCCCGCCAGGGTACCCTGTATCTCATGTGCGCAGGCAAACAGCCTGTCTTCGAGCGCGCCAGACCGTTGCTTGAGGCCATGAGTGCACACCTTCGCTATATCGGTCGAGCGGGAGAAGCCGCCAAGGTGAAGGCGCTTGTCAATATGGTCATGAATTGCAACACAGCGGCCCTAGCCGAAGGGCTTGGCCTAGGTGCCGCGCTTGGAATGGACCTGTCGATGTTGCGCGAAGTGTTTGGCCAGACAGGCGCAGCCTCACGCGTATTGGAGACTGACGGCGAAGACATGCAGGCTCGAGCCCACGACTGCTATTTTTCTGCGGCCCATGCTACCAAGGACTCCGGAATTGCGCTCGCACTCGCAGCGTCCGTGGGACTAGGCTTACCTCTCGCCGAAGCGACACACCGGCAATATGAACGGCTGGTAGCCGCCGGCCGAGGCGACTTGGACAAATCCGCTATTGCCGAGCTCACCTTCAAAGGGCGTCATCAGTAATGACCTTGAGACCAGCCTTTGATTGTTAATTCTGTCAGGGGAGGATAGCAATAATCCTGACGGGCCCTCCTGTCCCGCCTCGGATTTTGATGGGCAAAGCCACGAGGATCGCTCCCTTAGGCGGGACCTTGTCGAGATTGGCGACGTTTTCAAGGCCGTAACGATTGGCACCGTTTATGATCTGGTGCACGATGAAATCTCGGGAGGAGCCATAGTCAATGCTCGGCGTATCGATGCCGACTCCATCGACCTGCCGTTTCTTCACAAGAAATTCGGCAGCCTCTTTCGAGAAGCCCGGAAAATGCAACGTCTTCGGATCAGAAGGTGTAGAACTTCCGAGATAGCGCATGCGGTCCGGCCATCTTGTCCCCCACCCGGTCAGCATCAGTACCACTGCCCCCTGATCAATCGGTCCATGGCGAGCTTCCCAGGCTTCGAGGTCATCCATTGAGAGTCGATAGTCGGCATTTCCTTCCACCGCTGAACGGACATCGATGACAATGGCCGGCGCGATGAGCTTCTGCACGGGGATCTCATCCACGGCCAGCCGGCCTTCTGCAAAATGAATGGGCGCATCGATATGTGTGCCGCCATGTTCAGACATGGAGAAATCACCCGAGGCATACCAGTAACCATTGGCAGTCCTGCCCCATGCAGCTTTCTCCCAGATAAACGGACGGTTCGTAGGCCAGAACACCGTCTGCTCATCGAGAGCGTACGTGAGATCGATCAGTTTTGTTTCATCAATCCCCGCCCAAACCGGCTGCGCGGCAAGCAGGACGATGAGACTCAAGATTCCGCGTTTCAGCAGCATAGTTGGCTCCTCGTGGACTCCATCTGCCGTTTATTGCCATCCTCCTGGCTTTCATTTCCCGCACTATGCTATTTCAGGCGATGCCTATGCCGAATGTCTTACTGCTCATTCCTCCGCTAACGCAACTGAATACCCCCTACCCTTCAACGGCCTATTTGACCGGCTTCCTGCGCTCGCAGGGTGTCCCCTGCGAACAGGCCGATCTCGGCATCGAGATGGTTCTCCGAGTATTCAGCCGGGAAGGTCTGAGGCAGGTGTTCCATCAGCTGGAGCCCAGAAGGCGGTCGCTCCATCCTGTGGCTCAGGAGATGCTCGCCAATCAATCCGCCATTCTGGATCACATCGATGCCGTTGTGGCCTATCTTCAGGGGAAAGCACCGGAACTCACGAAATCACTTGCGCGACGGGCGTTTCTTCCTGAAGGGCCGCGCTTGGGGATGCAGCGCAGCTGGTCTCGAAACGCATCGATTGAAGACCGGGCGAAACACGCAGCGACGCTGTTTCTGGAAGACCTCACGGATCTGGTTCATGCAACGATCACCCCGCATTTTGCGCTCAACCGCTATGCGGAACACATCGCACGATCGGCTGCCTCATTCGATAGCATGTTTGCTGCACTTCAAGAAGCGCCAGTCCTGACCGATCAATTCATGCTCGAAGCACTCTGGACTCATGTGGAACGCGCGAACCCCTCGCTCGTTGGCCTGTCGATACCCTTTCCAGGGAACGTCTACGGTGCTTTTCGCATCGCGCAATCGCTCAAACAGCAAAGGCCGGACATCGTGATTGCCCTTGGTGGAGGCTACGTGAACACCGAGCTTCGGCGTCTGTCTGAGGTGCGAGTGTTTGATTATATGGACTACGTCACGTTGGATGACGGCGAGCGGCCCTTACTTTGCCTACTGGAGCATATGTCCGGTAAGCGGCCCGTGCAAGCGCTCAGTCGGACGTATTACCGTGACCACAGTCGAGTGGTGTTTTCCGATGATGTGACGCTCGCCAACATCGCGATGAATGACGTCGGCTGTCCGACCTATCGGGGCCTGATGCTAGATCGATACCTGTCG
>Ga0075419_10000188_pt1 | contig 35685 bp, 32 predicted proteins | sample SoiMetdeltSBSDD3_FD_76900 | JGI IMG/M metagenome (GOLD analysis project Ga0075419, IMG submission 76900) | Bulk soil microbial communities from a Populus tree surrounding site in Tennessee, USA - Soil MetaG P. deltoides SBSDD3 | ecosystem: Environmental > Terrestrial > Soil > Tree plantation... | reverse complement strand
GCGAACAACGCTGCGGCCGCGATCATCACGTCGTTCCGGGTGAGGGCGTCGGGCACCTCCTCGACGCCGGCGAACCGGCCGAGCAGGCCCAGCATCAAGACACACGCGTAGGCGTTGATCCCACTCGCCCAGCCGGTGGTGAATGCCAGCGGCAACGCTTCCATGTCCCGCCCTGTCTGTCCCGTCCTGCATGCTGTCCGCGACCAGGCACACGCGGTCAGTGGTCATGACCGCCATATTTCAGAGATCCTGCCCTATGTCACCGGTGAACCTACCTCCGCCGCGCGGTGTGAACCGTTGACACGCAGATCAACTCGGACCGAAAGTAAACGACGAACCACACCGGGTCACTCCGGATCCGCCTCGCTCAGGGAGCGCTCATGTCCCGACCTCTCACACGACTCGTTCGCCGCCGGCACGCGGTGGCGCTACTCGCCGCGGCAGCCCTGCTGCCCGCGGTCGCTCTCCCGGCCGCGGCCGGCGACGATCCCGAAGCCGCCAGCCCATCGGGTACGACGCTCGCGGCCGCCTTCACCGACGCGTCCCAGCGGTACGGCGTACCGGAGCGGGTGCTGCTCGCGATCTCGTACGCCCAGACCCGGTGGGACGACCACGGTGCCAGCCCGAGCACGTCCGGCGGCTACGGTCCGATGCACCTGACCGACGTCCGGCTGCCCCGCACAGCCGAGACCGCGGACGGCACCCGGACCTTCGACGCGAAGGCGCCGCAGCTGCACACGCTGACCACCGCGGCCGACCTGACCGGCCGGAGCCCGGCCGACCTGCGGCTCGACCCGGCGGCGAACATCGCCGGCGGTGCGGCACTGCTCGCGGACAAGCAGCGCTCGATGGGCCTGGCTACCGGTGCCGGCACCGACGCCGCGGACTGGTACGGCGCGGTGGCGGCGTACAGCGGCGCGAACGACACGGCCACAGCGGCGACGTTCGCCGAGGACGTGTACGGGATCCTCGCCAAGGGCGCGGCGCGCACCACGAACGCCGGCCAGCGTCTGGTGTTGCCGGCGGCAACGGTCGCGCCAGACCGCGGCCAGCTCGCCCGCACCGGCCTGAAGACCGCGGCGGCCGGGGGAGAGGTCGACTGTCCGAAGGAACTGGCCTGCGAATGGCTGCCGGCGCCGTACGAGTGGTACGGCCAGCCGAATCCCGGTGCCTACGGCAACCATGACCTGGCGAACCGGCCGAACGACATGAAGATCGACTACATCATCATTCACGACACCGAGGCCAGCTGGCAGACCACGCTGAACCTGGTGCAGGACCCGACCTACGTCAGCTGGCAGTACACGATGCGGTCGTCGGACGGCAAGACCTGGCAGCACGTCAAGCCGAACGACGTCGCCTGGCACGCCGGCAACTGGTACGTGAACATGCACAGCCTCGGCATCGAGCACGAGGGCTTCGCGGCGCAGGGCGCGACCTGGTACACCGAGGCGCTTTACCGCAACTCGGCCCGGCTGGTCCGCTACCTCGCGGCCAAGTACGACGTGCCGCTGGACCGCGCGCACATCATGGGGCACGACAAGATCCCCGGCATCACCCCGGCACGGATCCCGGCCATGCACTGGGATCCGGGCCCGTACTGGGACTGGGAGCACTACTTCGACCTGCTCGAAGCGCCGTTCCACGGCACGAAGCTGCCGGTCAAGGCCGGCTCGGTCGTCACGCTGATCCCGGGCTTCGACGACAACGTCCAGGTCGTGACCGGGTGCGAGACGTCGGCGCCGTGCACCCCGCAGGGCACGAACTTCGTCTACCTGCGGACCGAGCCGAACGACGCCGCGCCGCTGGTGAAGGACATCGGGCTGCGCCCGAACGGAGCGAACAGCACCACGCACGTGTCCGACATCGGCGCCCGAATCGACGCCGGCTCGAAGTTCGTCGTTGCCGAGCGCAACGGTGAGTGGCTGGCGGTGTGGTACCTCGGCCAGAAGGGCTGGTTCCGCAACCCCGTCGCCGACCCGGACGCGTTCCGCACCCCGGGCCTGGTGGTGAAGCCGAAGGCCGGTATGACCACGATCCCGGTCTACGGCCGGGCCTACCCGGAGCAGGCGGCGTACCCGCCGGAGATCCCGTACGCCGGCAACGAGGTGACACCGCTGCCGTACACGATCGCCGCCGGCCAGGCCTACCCGCTCGCAGACGCGCACATCCAGACGGACTTCTACAACGCGAAGACGTTCAACGGCGTGCCGCCGAACGACCACGTCCAGGTAGTCGGGCAGGACCGGTACTACCAGATCTGGTTCGGACACCGGATGCACTACGTCCGGGCTGCGGACGTCGACATCCGGGTGGCACCCTGATCAGGTGGTGACAGCGGACGAGGTGCGCCGGGTAGCGCTCGAGCTACCCGGCAGCTACCTCGCGGTGGTCCGCGACATCGTCAAGATCCGGGTCAACCGTTACGTGTACCTCGCCTTCTCGCCCGACGACGAGCAGATGGGCTGCGGGTTCCCCAAGGAGGAGCGCGACGCGGCGATCGCCGCCGAGCCGGACAAGTTCCTGCCGCCGGCGCCGCGGGACATGCGCTACCGGTGGATCGAGGTTCGGCTGGACGCGCTGGACGAGACCGAGATGCGCGAGCTGGTCACGGACGCGTGGCGGATGTGCGTGTCCAAGCGCACCGCGGCCGAGTACGACGCGCAACAGGCCGGCGGGAACGAACCAGGCTGACGTCGGTCGTCCCCTTGGCCGAGCAGCCCGCTTCCGCCGTCGCAATTCGCGTGGTTAACCCGGCGAGTGGTGGGTTGTCCCCGGCAATGACCAGGGACAACCCTGCACTGGCCGGGTTAACCACGCGAATTGCGACCGGGGTGCGACCCCCCGCGGCGGGGGGTGGCCGGGTGGACGGTCAGTTGACGTCGATGGCGATGCCGTCGGTGATCCGCAGCAGCTCGTCGTACGTGCTGGGGAAGACCGCGTGGGGGATGCCGCCGGCGGCCCAGACCTCGTCGTACGTCGCCAGCGTGCGGTCCACCAGGGTGCGCATCGGCGCCGGGTGGCCGACCGGCGCGACACCGCCGATCGCCTGACCGGTGTGCTCGCGGACGAATTCCGGGGTGGCGCGGCGCAGCTTCGCGATGCCCAGCTCGGCGGCGACCTTGCCGGTGTCGACCCGGTGCGCGCCGGAGGTGAGGATCAGCACTGGCACCCCGTCCCCGTCGAAGATCAGGCTGTTCGCGATCGCCCCGACCTCGCAGCCGAGCTGCTCCGCGGCCGCGGCCGCGGTCGGGGCGGCGTCGGGCAGGACCCTGATCACGCAGGTGGCGCCGCCGGCGGCGAGGGCCTCGGCGACCCGCTGGATGCTGGGATGGGAGTCGTTCACCCGGCCGAGCCTAGTGCGGCCGCTCCGCCGGGTCGCCCGAGTTCCCGTAGAGCGGCCCGAGCCGGCGGGCGACCGAGGGGTCGCTGAGCAGGTCGGTGCTGTCCGCCGCCTGGTCGACGCTCCCGACCAGCGGTAGCGATCGCAGCAGCGGGTCGGTGACCGTCGCCAGGCAGGCCTTGGCGAACCGTCCCGCGCCGAGCACCGTGGCCGGGCGGTCGTGGAAGGTCCGCAGCGCCGGGTCCACCGGCTCGGTCACACCGAGCGCGTTGTGGCGGCGGGCGAGCAGCGTGTACGCCGTACCGAGCGCACGCTCCCGCCCGGCCAGGTCCGCGGCCCGCACCGCGTCCCGCAACGCCGTGTCCAGCCCGTCGGAGTGGTCCAGCTCCGCGAACGCCGTACCCAGCCACTTGCTGTACGGCGCGTAACGGCGCGCCATCAGCAGCGCGAGCCGGACCGCGTCCCGGACCTGCCGGGCGGCGACGACCGCGGACCCGAGCTCGTCGCCCACTTCGGCGGTGCGCTGCACGAACGGCTCCTCCTGGTCGAGTCGGCGCCACTGGCAGGCCAGCAGCCATCGCCACACCTGGTCCGGATACCACCGCAGGCTCGCGCGGACCGGTGCCAGCCGGCCGTCGTCGGCGTACACCTGACCGCGTACGACGCCGAGCAGCTGTTGCTGCGGAACCAGCAGCCAGTCCTGCGTGGCAAGCGGCCGGGTGGCGTCGACGCCGAGGTGGTCGCGCAGCCAGCCGGCCAGGGTCGCGACGGTGACGTGATGTACCGGCCGCTGCTGGTCCCAGCCGAACCTGACCGGCAGGCCGCGGAACTCGTCCGGCAGGCCGTCCTCGATCCGGTCCCTGGTCGCGGCCAGGTCGGCGTCGTCGACGAAGACGCACAGTCGTGGGCCCCATCCGTGGTCGGTGGACCGCTCGGTGTCGTACCCGACCACGTCCGAGCCCCAGCCGAGCAGCCCGGCCGCGTACGGCGTCCCGTCCAGCAGCGGTCCGATGACCTCGGTGTGGAATGCGGCGTTGAGCCGGCGGCTGCTGACGAACGTCACCCGGCCATCCTGGCCGACCGCCGGCTCAGGCGGTCGCCAGGGCGGCGGCTCCGAACGACACGTTGAACCGGTCGCACCAGATGCTCACGCTGCGGAACTTGCTCAGGTCGACGTCCGCCGGGATCGCGTAGTTCTGGTTGCCCTGGTTGCCCTTCAGGTCACCGAGGTCGACGTACGTGCCGTCGTCGAAGACCCGCCAGCCTCTGGTTCCCTCGACCACCTCGGCGTCGGTCAGCCAGACCTCGAGGTCCGGTCCGTCGGAGGTGTCCAGGCCCTCGAGCCGCAGCACGCGGCTGCCGTCGGCGAGCCGGATCACCGCGGCGGTGCCGGTGGTGTCGTGCTCGTGCGTGATGAACGTTCCGCGCGCCAGCGTGACCGGACCGGCCGAAACTGTCGGTGGCCGCGTCGACGATTGGGGCATGGACGGAGACGTGTCGGTGCCGGGTGCGGTGCTTGTGGGTGCCGGAGTGGTGGGCGCTGCGTCCGCGGGTGCTCCGGGCAACGACTCGTCCACGACCGTGTTGGTGAACAGCCGCCATGGCTGGAACAACGGCAGCCCGACCGCGAGACCGACGGCGGCTACGGACGCGACGACGGCGATCACCGTACGGCGGGACGGGCGCGGCATGAGGTCCTCCGGGAGTGCTGGCCTGCTGTCGGGACCAGTCTGCTGGTATCCGGTCGCCGATCGGGGCGCGGCGCGATTACCGGTCGTTGACGGTTGTCGCCGGGCCGGGGTACTGTTGTTCCGTTCGAACAGATGTTCGACTGACTCCATGGGAGACCAAGGGGCGGAGTCGGCCGGGCGTCTGGTCGGGCCCGAGGCGGAAGTTGCGGTCCGCTTCGGGAAGCGGTGGCCCCGGCGGGTTACCGGCACCAGCCCGGCAGGGAGCGTGGACCTCGACCCCCACGGCTCCCGCCGGTGCGTGGCGCCGCGATCCGCCGGGCCGCCCAACTGTCGAGCGGGACGCCAGGCGGAAGGCGGTAGATGATGCTGCAGTACGACGAGGCCGTGCAGGTGCACCGTGCGCCGGTGGATGGCACCGGAGCGCCGGACCAGTTCCTGTGGCGCGGGCGGCTGTGGCGGGTTTGTGCGGTCCGCAAGCACTGGGTGGAGAGCGCGGCGTGGTGGCAGTCCGAGAACGGCGATCCGGGCTGGGGGCCCGACCGCACCGTGTACCGCGTGGACGCCGGCTCCGGACGGCACGGCCGGCAGGAGACGTTCGACCTGGCGTTCGACCCGGCGTCGGAGCGATGGCAGCTCGAACGGGTGACCGAGCGATGACCGCGGCGACCGACCTGGCCCGCGCGTCGGAGGCACTGGCCGAGGCGGAGGAGTCCCACGACCACCTGATCCGGTATGCGTCGGCACACGTCGCCGCACTCCGCGCGGCGGCCGCCGTGCTCGCCGCTCGCGCCCGGCCGAGCCCGGCGAAGAAGCGGCGGGTGCAACGCAATGCCTGGGTGTTGCTGGCGGAGGTCGCACCCGAGTTCGGCGAGTGGTCCGCCTTCTTCGCGGCGAACGCATCCAAGCGGGCCGCGGCCGAGGCCGGTATCACCAGGGCGGTGACCGAGCGCGAGGCGGACGATCTGTTGCGCGATGCAACGAGGTTCGTCGAGCTGGTGGAGCGCAGTCTCGGACTGCCCCGGCAGACCGTGCTGTCACAGTCCTGGGTGCGCGCTTCCTGACGCTCCAGGCCGGGCGTTTGTGTCCTGACCCAGGACACTAGGGTGATCTGCGCGGGGTAGTGCACCCGGAAGCCTGGCTCAGGAGGAGATCGCGGATGGTCGACCGCCGCCGTCGTTCGGTGCGTACTGCGCTGGTCGCCGAGGCGCTCCGGGTGGCGCTCGCAGGGTCGGGGAGCTCGGGTCCGCTGCAGATCATCGACATCGGCGGCGGGACCGGTGGTTTCGCGGTTCCGCTCGCGGCCGACGGGCACTCGGTCACCGTGATCGACCCGAGTCCGGACGCGCTGGCGTCACTGGAGCGCCGGGCGCGCGACGAGAGTGTCGAGGACAGGATCCGCGGCGTGCTGGGCGACACGGCCGAGCTCGTGGAGGTCGCGGGGGAGGCGAGTGCGGACGCGGTGCTGTGCCACGGCGTGCTCGAGGTGGTCGACGACCCCAGCCAGGCGCTCCGGGCGATGGCACTGGTGCTCCGGCCCGGCGGCGTGTTCAGCTTGCTCGTCGCCCAACGGAACGCGGTCGTGCTCGCCCGCGCTCTGGCCGGTCACCTGGCCGAGGCACACGAGGCGTTGCTCGACCCGGACGGCCGCTGGGGCGCGCCGGACCCGATCCCGCGCCGGTTCGACGAGGCAGGAGTCTGCCGCCTGCTCGAGACGGCGGGCCTGGACGTGCACACCGTGCACGGGGTGCGGACCTTCGCCGACCTGGTCCCGTCGGCGTTCGTCGACTCCGAGCCGGGCGCCGCCGACGCGCTCGGAGAGCTGGAACGCGCTGCCAGTCAGCACCCCGCTTTCCGCGCGATCGCGACCCAGCTGCACGTCCTCGCCACCCGCTGAGCGGGCGGCAGTGTGACGAGTCGTCACGCAACGTCGTAACTTCCCGGACACCGGCCAGGGTTTCGTGGACCAGTCCCGCGGCTTAGACTGGAGGCGCCCTATCAAGCAGCGCTCGTCATGGAGGGATGGACGGTGCCCCTCTCGGAAGAAGAGCAGCGCCAGTTCGAGCAGCTCGAACGAGCCCTCGCGGCGGAGGATCCGAAGTTCGTCTCCGCGATGCGAGGCACCAATGTGCGCGTGTACTACAAGCGCCGGGCCGTGCTCGCCGGCGTCGGTTTCATCCTCGGCATCGCCATTCTGATGACCGGCGCGATCCTGCCGAACACGATTGTCGGAGTGATCGGGTTCGTCGTCATGGTCGCGTGCCTGTACGTCGCGGCACTCAGCATGCGGCGGATCAGCTCGGCGGACTCCGGTGAGCAGTCGGCACCGACCCCGCCGCCGTCGACCCGGAAGAGCAAGGGCAGCAAGAGCCGTCCCGAGTCCTCCGGCAGCTTCATGGAGCGGATGGAAGACCGCTGGCGCCGCCGACGCGACGAAGACCTCTGACCGCGACCTCGCGAAGCCTCAGCCGCTGAGCAACACCCGCCTGACCTCTGCGCGCCCGATCCTCGGTCGCGCAGTTCGTCGTTTCCGGGCGAGCGCGCTGCGCCGGTCGGTGGTGGCGTCGAAGCGTGCAGTCGGTGGTGGCGCCAAGGCGGTCAGTCGGTGGTGGCGTCGGAGCGGCGCCGCGGGGTCAGGATCGAGCGCATCCGGGCCAGGCCGAGATCGAACTGGTCCAGCAGGTCCGACGCCTCCGAAGTACCCCGGCTCAGGTACCAGCGCCACGAGCGTGGCAGCAGCCGTGCCTGCCATCGCCTCCGGACCGGCGAGCCGTTGACCAGTGCCGAGCGCACCTCGGCCGCCTCGCGCCGCACGTCGACATCGTCGTGGGATATCCCGGCGTAACGGCCGAACTCCACCGCCCGGGCCATCCTGATCGCCTGCGGGCGTACGTCCACCGGGAGCTTCGTCGCCAGCCAGGCGCCTGCCTGCCGCGGGGTCGCGGACTCGGACCAGTCCAGGCCGAGGTCGCGAGCGGTGTCCCGCATCTCGGCCCACAGGCCCTCCACGGACTCCTGGCCGGGTGCCCGCAGGAAGCGGCGGCGCCGGATCAGTGTACGGACCAGCCACGGCACCAGTGCCAGCGCGAGAACAGCAACCGCTCCGGTGCCCCAGCGCACCGCCGCGTTGTCCCACCAGCCGGACCCGGTGTCGGCGGTCCCGGCGGCGCCATCCGGCAGGTCTTCCTCACCGGGCAGGTTCGGGTTGCTCGCGTCGCCGGACGGCTCCGGGCTGATCGACTCACTCGGCGACGCGCTCGGGTCGCCGGTCTGAGTGGGGTTGCTCGGGACGCTCCAGACCGGCGGCAGTCCCGTCTGCAGGGCCGGGGTCGGCTCGAACGGGACCCAGCCGATGCCCTCGAAGTACAGCTCCGGCCACGCGTGCATGTCGTGCATCGTGACGACGTACTTGTCGTCGTCGAGCGTGCCGGGCAGGAACCCGAGCGCGACCCGGGCCGGGATGCCCAGTGTGCGCGCCATCAGTGCCATCGCACCGGCGAACTGCTCGCAGTAGCCGCTCTTGCTGTCGAACAGGAAGTCGTCGAAGGCCTGCATGCCACTGCCGTCTTCGTTCTTCGTGTCGTAGGTGAAGCCACCGGTGTCGCGGAACCACGACTGCAGGGCCGCGGCCTGCAGATAGTGGTTGCCGTTCGCGGCCTGGGTGACCTGACGGGCGAGGTTCCGCACCGTCCCCGGGGTGTTGTCCGGGATCGCGGAGGTGAACTCGTCCGGCTCGGAGCCGGCGGGTGCGTTGCGGAGCTGCTCCTCTGACGGGTTCAAGTCGTACGAGGTGACGTTGTACTTCACGCCGGCTACGGTGCGGCGGTCGGCGGACAGTACGTCGAGCGTGGACGGCACGTAGCGCCACTTCCCGTCGATCGACACGTTGCGCGGCGGGTAGGGAACCGGGACGAACGGGCTGCGCAGCCGCTTGCTGATGCTGATGTGGTACTGCTTCCGCGGCAACGAGTCCACGGACTGGGCGAGGCCCTTCGGTGCCGCCATGGTGCCGTCGACCTGGTCCAGGTTCTCCCGCGGTGAGGACTGCCAGGTCCGGCCGTCGAACTGGTCCAGCGTGGTCATCCGCAGGTAGCTGGCGCCGTTCTTGGTGGTGTACGTCAGCGCGGTGGCGTCCTCGCCGCGGCGCAGGTTCCGGCCCATGTCGAGCATCGGGTTGGCGCCCATCGACACCGTCCCTCCGATGCCCCCGCCGGCACCGGTGCCGGACACCCCGTTGCCCAGCACGCCTTCCGGCAAGGTCGGTAGCAGTGCCGGCAGCAGGGCGGCGACCGCGATCACGGTGAGGCCGATCCGGCGACCGGCTTGACCGGCCGCGGACGCCTCGACCTGGGAGTTCGCCTCCATCGCCGTCACGCCACCGATCCGGCGGCCCCAGCGCGCCAACCGCGACCGGCCCTCGGCCGACAGCAGGATCACGTAGCCGAGCGCGGGCGGGACGAACAGCAGCGCGGGCAGTCCGCCGTGGACCGTTGCCGCCGGCACCGTGTACATCATCAGCAGGAGCAGTCCGGCCCAAGCCGCCTGCCGGCACTGCACGGCGATCAGGTGGATCAGCAGTCCGGTCAACCCGATCACGCCGACCGCGAACAGCGTGAAGTACGGCTCCGGCGGCAGTGGCGCGCTGAACCGGTTGATGCCGTCCAGCGCATCGACCATCCGGTCGTTCCACTCCAGCACGGTCTGCTTCCACGGCACCAGGACGTACCGCATCGTGTCGTGCAGGAAGAGCAACGCGATCATCTCGACCAGCACCAGCAGTTGGACGACGGGGACCAGCAACCGCGGTGCGCGCCAGTGCTGCAGCAGCACACCCGTGCCGGTGACGATTCCGCACACGAACGCGCTGACGATCAGGAACGGGCCGGAGAAGACCGGCACCAGCACGATCGCGCCGAGTATCGTCGCCACCCACGCGGCGACGGAGATCCTGGTCTGCCCGATCATGCGATCCGTCCCGTCCGCAGGCCGAGCACGGACCACAGCGTCGGGAGATCGTCCCCGCGACGGACCCGCGCCACCCGCCAGCCGTTCCTGCGTAGCTCCAGCTCCGTGGCGTCGATCTTCGCGCGCAGCCGGCCGGCCGTGGTCTCGCCGTCGCCGCTGCCGTAGGTCCAGGTGGAGGCGTCCATCAGCAGCGCGAACCCGGTGGCCTGGTTGGTCCGCCATCGGTTCAGCGCGCTGATGTCGGCCGACGAGCACGCGCCGACGACCGCGATCACCAGGCTCGGTTCCTGGGCCTGCCGGTCCACGGTGAGCAGCGCGCCGATCTCGGCGTACCGGTGCTCCTCGACGGTGGCGCACTCGGTGAGGAGCTGGTGCGAGGACAGCGGATGGTGCACCTCGGCCGACGTACGGCGGGTGATCGCGGACAGTGTCGTGGGACCACCGAGCATGGTCGTGATGTAGCCGCGCCGGATCACGTCCGTCCCGATCGACGCGGTCGCGCTGACCGCCCACTCGAGGCTGGACGACGGGCCGTGACCCTGGTGCGAGGTGGTCCGGGCGTCCAGGAACAGCGCGCACCGGCTCTGCCAGGGCTGCTCCTCACGGCGCACCATCAGCGAGCCGCGCCGCGCGGTCGAGCGCCAGTGCACCCGGCGCAGGTCGTCGCCGTCGCGGTACTCGCGGACGGTGGCATCCTCCTCGCCGGCGGCGGCGATCGCGCGCGGGCGGTTCTCCCCGGAGCCGGCCCGGTCGATGCCGAGCCGGACGGCCGGCAACCGCTGCACCCGCGGCGTCACCAGCAGGCTCTGGCTCTCCGCGAACAGCCGGCTGGTCTCGACCAGCCCGAACGGGTCCGCGACGGTCAGCATCAGCGGGCCGACCTGGTACAGGCCGCGGACGTCCGACTTGATCTGGTACTTCACGGTACGGCGCCAGTTCGGGCTGACCCGGTCCACCACGAAGCGCGGCCGGTGACCCAGCACGTACGGGATCCGGTCCTCGAGCAGCAGCAGCCCGGCCGGCATCCGGCCCTCGTTCCGCAGCGCCAGCTCGACCGTCGCCGGGGTCCCGACCGGCACGTCGACCGGGCTCACGCTGCGTCGTACCGACAACCGCAGCCGCGTCCGGCCGACCACCAGGGCGGACACCACCGGCAGCGCGACCAGCAGCACCCCGACCCGGAGCAGGTCCTTCTGGCCGAGCAGCAGCGAGCAGATCGACGCGGTGACACCGGCTGCGACGAAGGCCCGGCCACGGGTGGTGAGTCCGCGCAACGCGTACGGCATGGGCTGCGGCTCCTCTGTACTGGCTCGGTCTGTCTGCTCAGTCCCGGCGGATGCGGGGGATCGGCACGGTCGCCACCAGGCCGCCGATGATGTCCTGCGCGGAACGGCCGCCGAGATGCGCCTCGGCGGCCGGAAGCACGCGGTGTGCGAGCACCGATACGGCGAGCTCCTGAATGTCGTCCGGGAGCACGAACTCGCGGGCGTCCAGTGCGGCCGCGGCCCGGGCCGCGCGGATCAGGTGCAGCGTCGCCCTCGGGCTGGCGCCGAGCCGGAGCTCCTGCGAGCGCCGGGTCGCCGAGACCAGCGCGACGGCGTACTCCTTCACCGCGTCGGAGACGTGCACCGTGTGCACCGTGCTGACCAGCTTGGCGATCTGCCGCCCGTCGGCGACCGGCTGCAGCGTGTCCAGCGGCTCGGCGGTGGCGTGACCGTCCAGCATCGCCAGCTCCGCAGCTGTCTCCGGGTATCCCATCGACACCCGTGCCATGAACCGGTCGCGCTGCGCCTCGGGGAGGGGGTAGGTGCCCTCCATCTCGATCGGGTTCTGGGTCGCGACCACCATGAACGGAGCCTCGAGCTGGTACGTCGTGGTGTCGACGGTGACCTGCCGCTCCTCCATACACTCCAGCAGCGCGGCCTGCGTCTTCGGCGAGGCCCGGTTGATCTCGTCACCGACCACGATGTTCGCGAACACCGCGCCGGGCTTGAACTCGAAGTCCTTGAGCTCCTGGTTGAACACCGAGACGCCGGTGATGTCCGATGGGAGCAGGTCAGGCGTGAACTGGATCCGGCGGACCGTGCAGTCGATCGACCGGGCCAGCGCCTTGGCCAGCATGGTCTTGCCGACGCCCGGCACGTCCTCGATCAGCAGGTGCCCTTCGGCCAGGAGAACGGTCACCGCCGTCTCGACGACGTCCGGTTTGCCTTCGATGACCTCTTCGATGGCGGCGCGGACCCGGCCTGCCACCTCGGTCAGCTCTTCGAAGTCAGTCGCCGAGCTGGTTGCGGCGGTCGTACTCACCCTGGGTCCTCCCCATTGGTCGATGGCCCGCTCATTCTGACCCGAGGATGCCAGGCGGCCTAGGCCACGGTTCGTTTCGTTACCACTCGCGGTCGCGTCCACAACGGGCTGTCCTCTCGGCGCTACATCACGTCATCGAGCTCCTGCGTACCCCACAAGCGTACGGGGGGAGCGACATGCCCCGTATCTGGTTGACGGTGGTGCAAAGTGGAGTATGGTGGAGCGCAATGGATGGAATGACCGCAGAACTGGTGAAGAAGCGGCGGCGCTGGAGGTCGGACGGGGAGGTGGAGACGTGTTCCTCGGGACGCATTTCCCCAAGCTCGACGACAAGGGCCGGCTCTTTCTCCCCGCGAAGTTCCGCGACGAGCTGGCGGAAGGACTGGTGATCACGCGAGGGCAGGAGCGCTCGCTGTTCGTCTGGCCGGAAGCCGAGTTCATCCAGATGACCGAGCAGCTGAAGCAGGCGCCGATCACCAACAAGGGCGCTCGGGACTACCTGCGGATGCTGTTCGCCGGCGCCTCCAACGAGACGCCGGACAAGCAAGGCCGGATCACCCTCCCGCCGATGCTCCGTGAGTACGCCGCCCTCGACCGCGAGTGCGTCGTGATCGGAGCGATGAACCGGGTGGAGATCTGGAACACGGAGAACTGGAACAGGTACACCGCCGAGCAGGAGCAGGCGTTCGCCGACCTCTCGGAGGAGGTACTGCCCGGCATCTTCTGAGCAGTCACAGCACGTCACAGCACGTCAGGGACGTCGTACGGCGAGATCACGGGTCCGCTCCTCCGACCCACCGCTTTCTGGCATCACTTCCCCGGTGCCAGACAGCATCCGGGAACTTCCCCGGAGGGCGAACTCGTGATCTGGCCGGACGAAGGACCCGACCTAGCGGCAGAGGCTGGACAGGCAGGACCACCGGGCCGCAACCCCGGTGGGCGTTCCGAGAAGAGGCAGATCAGAACCCGCGGGGGCAGGGTCCGCTCACCCGCGTGGGAGACGGAAGGGTCGAGATGCACGTCGCTGAGTCCGGTGCCCGGATCGCTCTGGCGGGCTGATCCGATGACCGCGCCCGGGCCTCACGAACGTCATGTACCGGTCATGCTCGACCGGGTTCTCACCCTGCTCGGACCTGCCCTTGCCAATGACGGCGCTGTCCTGGTCGACGCAACACTCGGACTCGGCGGTCACTCCGAGGCGTTCCTGCAGGCCCACTCCGGGCTGCGGCTGGTCGGCCTGGACCGTGACCAGCACGCGCTCCGGCTGGCCGGCGACCGGCTCGCGTCGTACCAGGAGCGCACCACGCTGGTGCATGCGGTGTACGACGAGCTGCCCCGGGTGCTCGCCGACCTCGGCATCCCTGCCGTCGACGGGATCCTGTTCGACCTCGGGGTGTCCTCGATGCAGCTGGACGAGGCCGAGCGCGGGTTCGCGTACGCCAAGGACGCGCCGCTGGACATGCGGATGGACGACACCGCGCAGCTGACCGCGGCCGAGGTGCTGAACACCTACCCGGCCGCCGACCTGGCCCGGATCCTGCGGCGGTACGGCGAGGAGAAGTTCGCCAAGCGCATCGCGGACCGGATCGTCGCCGAGCGTGCCCGGGAGCCGTTCAGCACCAGTGCCCGGCTGGCCGATCTGGTCCGGGACGCGATCCCGGCCCCCGCCCGGCGTACCGGCGGCCATCCCGCGAAGCGCACCTTCCAGGCTCTGCGGATCGAGGTGAACGGCGAGCTCGAGGTACTGCAGCGCGCGCTGCCGCGCGCGATCGAGGCCCTTGCCCTGCACGGCCGGATCGTGGTGATGAGCTACCACTCGCTGGAGGACCGGATCGCGAAGCAGACGCTCGTGACCGGGACCAGGAGCGACGTACCGGACGACCTGCCGGTGATCCCTGCCGGACATGAGCCGTACCTGCGGCTGCTCACCCGCGGTGCTGAGCGACCGGGCGAGGACGAGGTCGCGGCGAACCCGCGGGCCGCCTCGGTCCGGGTACGCGCCGCCGAGCGGATCCGGGAGGCAGCGTGAGCACTGTCTTCGATCCCGCGCGGACGCGGTCGGCACCGTCGACCGGCCGGGTGGTCCGGCCGGCCCGGCCGCGACTCACCGTCGTCGACGACCGGCCGTTCCGGCCGCCGCGGATGCCGTTCGTGCTGTTCGTGGTGGCACTGCTCGGCGCCGGCCTGGTCGGACTGCTGCTGCTCAACACCTCACTGCAGCAGGGCACGTTCCGGGTCACCGAGCTGAACCAGCAGGCCAAGGACCTGCGCGACCAGCAGGAGGAGCTCGAGCGCCAGGTGCAAGTGCTGGAGGCACCGCAGAACCTGGCCGACCGGGCGCTGCGGCTGGGCATGGTGCCGAACCCGAACCCGGTCTTCCTGCGGCTCTCGGACGGCAAGGTGCTCGGCGTGCCCGCGCAGGGACAGGCCGGATCCGGCGCGACCGTGTTCGGTCCCCAGCTGCCGAATCCGGTCAAGCCTGCTGTGAAGCCTCCCGTCAAGCCTGCTCTGAAGCCGCCCGTCAAGCCGGCGCTGAAGCCCGGCACGGCACCGACGCAGGCGATGACGCCGACACCGACCACGAAGCCGACGCAACCGGCCCGGACCGGAACCGCCAGGACGGCGGATCCGACCGGGCCGACGAGACCTGCACTTCCGCCGAAGCCGGGAACAGTGACGACGACTGGGGGGTGAGACGTTGACCGACCGGAAGGGATCGGACGACCAGCAGCCGCGCAACCGCGGTAAGCCGGCGACCGCACGCCGTACCGGCTCGAACGAGCGCAGCACCCCACGTCGCCGTCCGACTGCTACGGAGGGCAGTCGAACCCAAGCGCAGGGTTCCGATCAGCCTCGGGTACAACGTACGCCCGGAGCGGCGAAGAAGTCCGCGGCGCGGTCCAACCCTGCCGCGCGGAAGGCCGCGTCCGCGAAGCAGTCCGGCACGGCCCGTAAGTCCGCGCCGAAGTCCGCGCCGAAGTCCGCGTCGGCGAGGAAGACCGCACCCGCGAGGAAGACCGGTCCCGCGAAGCAGTCCGGCGGTGCGAAGCAGTCCGGTGCTGCCAAGCGTGGTCAGGCTGCGAAGGGTGGCCGGCCGGCGCAGCGTACGCAGCAGCCGCGGAAGCGGACGGAGCCTTCGAAGCGGTCGGGTGCGACCACGCGTCGTACGGCCGGTCCGGTGCCCGCGCGAGGGCCGGTGCAGTCCAGGAAGAACAGCGGAACGCCGCGCCGTCCGGCCACCCGCCGCGCCGTGCGGCGCCGTCCACCGAAGCGGCCGCCGCGTACGCTGCGGCTCGGGCGTCCGGCGCTGCGGCTGCGGATCGCGTTCGTCGTGATGGCATTCGTGCTGTCGCTGTTCGCGGGGCGGCTGGTGCTGCTGCAAGGGGTCGACCCGGACTCGTACGCGCTGGCGGCGGCGAAGGAGAACACCCGGCAGTACCCGCTGCACGCGTCCCGTGGCGCGATCCTGGACCGGGACGGCATCCCGCTCGCGATCTCCGAGGAAACGGTCGCGATCACCGCGGACCCGAAGCTGACCGCGCCGGTCGCGCAGCGGCTGGCCAGGCTGCTCGCCGCCAAGCTGCCGGCGCTGACCTACGACGAGATCATCACCCAGCTGGTGCAGCCGACCCGGTTCGAGTACGTCGCGCGCAAGGTCAGCCCGCGGGTCTGGGAGCAGATCAAGGCCGAGATGAAGCAGCAGAGGCTGGCCGGGCTGTACACCCAGGCCGACCCGGTCCGCAGCCACCCGAACGGCGACGTCGCGGCGAACGTGATCGGCTTCGTCGGTGCCGAGGGCAAGGGGCTCGGCGGGCTCGAGTACGGGCTGGACGAGCAGCTGTCCGGTACCGACGGCAAGGCCATCTACGAGGTCGATGCCCGCGGCAACCGGATCCCGTTGGCCAACCACACCGTGGCCGAGCCGAAGCCCGGCGTCAGTGCCCAGCTGACCATCGACCGTGACCTGCAGTGGTACGCGGAGCAGCGGATCGCACAGCAGGTCAAGCTGACCAAGGCCGAGTCCGGCAGCGTGGTGATGATGGACACCAAGACCGGCGAGCTGCTGGTTGCCGCTACGTACCCCTCGTTCGACCCGGACAAGGCCGCGGCGGCGAAGAAGGATGCCCGCGGCAACCGGGTGCTGGAGCAGGTCTACGAGCCGGGCAGCGTGCAGAAGGTGGTCACGATGGCCGCGCTCGCCGACGCCGGGCTGATCGACCTGAGCACCAGGCTCACCGTCCCGGGCGCGTTGCGGGTCGGCGGCAAGACCGTGCACGACCATTTCGACCACGGCACGCTGAAGCTGACCGTCTCCGGCGTGGTCGCGAAGTCGTCCAACATCGGCACCATCATGGCGGCGCAGCAGATGCCGATCGCGCAGTTCGTGAAGTACCTCTACAAGTTCGGCTTCGGCCAGCCGACCGGGATCGGCTTCCCGGGTGAGAGCCGCGGCATCATGCCGCCCGGCGACGAGTGGAGCGAGCTGACCCGGTCCAACGTGGCGTTCGGTCAGGGCCTGTCCGCGAACGCGGTGCAGATGGCCGCAGCAGTGAACGCAGTCGCGAACAGCGGTGTGTACGTGCCGCCGAAGCTGGTCCGCAACTACGTCGATGCTTCAGGCAACGTCGTACCGGTGGACTCGCAGCAGTCCCGGCGCGTGGTCAGCCCGCAGGCCGCGAAGCAGGTCACCACCATGATGGAGGGTGTCACCGGACCGGGTGGTACCGCGAAGACCGCGCGGATCGCCGGCTACCGGGTGGCCGGCAAGACCGGTACCGCGCAGGAGACCGGGCCCGAGTGCGGCGGCCGGTACTGCCGCTGGGCGACGTCGTTCGCCGGGTTCGCACCCGCCGACAACCCGCGCTTCGTCACCTACGTCGTGCTGCAGAACCCGACCAACGGCCGCAGCGGTGGCGGTCAGGGCGGCCCGGTCTTCCGCGACGTCATGAACTACGCACTGCAGAAGTACGCCGTCCCGCCGACCGGCGCCAAGCCCCCCAACCAGCCCCTCACCTGGTAGCACCCCCAACCTCCCGTACCGGCACGCCGCCCGCACTCGGCGCCGGCGGCGTGTCCGTACGGGAGGTGGGGCCTGGTCAGGCGATGGCGATGGTGATGGCGTTGTTGCCGTGGCGCCAGACCACGTCGGCGGTACGGAAGCCGGCGTCATACAGGTGTTGCAGGTGCCAGGTCGCGGGCTGCATCAGGTCGGCGGACCAGTGCGCGAAGCGACGTTCGCGCTCAGCCTGCAGGTGCTGGTACGCCGGCACGGCGTAGGCCCGCTCGTACCACTCGTCGCAGCTCTCCGCGCCGGCGGCGAAGGCGGTGTCGAGGTGGTGCTGGTGGATCTCGTCGGCGGTGGCGCGGAGCCGCTCGTCCGGGATCAGGATGTGGTCGGCGTTCGCGAACACGCCACCGGGTCGCAGTAGCCGGGCGATCGCGCTGCAGACCCGGGCGAAGGCGGCCGGGCTGAACCAGTGCAGCGCGGTCGTACTGAGCACGGCGTCGAAGCTGCCGTCGATGCCGGCGTACCAGTCCGGGTCGTCGAGGTTGCGGTCCAGCAGCGTGACCCGCTCGTCGCCCGCGAAGGCGCCCCGGGCCAGCTCGAGCAGCAGCGGGTCGAGGTCGACGGCAACGACCCGGGCGGACGGGAACCGGGCCAGCACCCGCCGGGTCACCGAACCCGGGCCGCTGGCCAGGTCCAGCACCCGCCGCGGTTGCCCGGCGATCCGCTCGACATAGTCCAGCATTACCCGGAACCGCTGCTCCCGGTCGATCTTGTGGACGGACTGCTGTTCTTCCCAGGTCCGGCGCAGCTCCTCGTCGGTCGTCATGGTCCGACCGTGACGGCCGGACCGCGTCGACGTCCAAGACACAGTCGTTCTACAGTCACACCGAATCGTTATCGCCGCAGGTCAGGAGGTTGTCGCGGTGGATGTCGACCTCCGGCTGCTGCGCTACTTCCTGGTGCTCGCAGAGGAGCTGCACTTCACCCGGGCGGCCGAGCGGTTGTACCTGTCGCAGCCGGCGTTGAGCAACCAGATCCGCCGGCTGGAACGCGTCCTGGGCCTGGAGCTGTTCGAGCGCACCAGCCGAAGGGTCTCGTTGACCGCGGCGGGGGAGGCGTTCGTGCCGCGGGCGCGCGAGGCGCTGGCGGCGGTCTCCCGCGGAGTCGCCGAGGCCGCTGCCGCGGCGGGCCAGGACGAGACGCTGCGGATCGACCTGCTCGCCTCGGGCCTGGACACCCCGCGTGCGGTGCTCGGCCGGCTCCGCACCACGCTGCCCTCCGTACGGCTCGAGATCACCAGCACCGGCAGCGCGGACCAGAACCGCCGGCTGCTCGCCGGCGAGCTCGACCTCGCGCTCTGCGGCGCCGGTGCCGCGACCGGTCCGGAGATCGCCGAGCAGGTGGTCCGACGCGAGCCGGTCGGCGTGGCGCTGCCCGCGGACCATCGGCTCGCCACCGCGGAGACCGTCGGGCTGGCGGTGCTGGCCGACGAGGTGCACTACCTGCCGCGGGACGGGTTCGCGCCGGAGTGGAACACGTACGTGCTCTCGTCCTGCCGCTCCGCCGGCTTCGTGCCGCGCCGGCACCCGGCCAGCACCGACGGTACCGACACCGCGATGGACCTGGTCCGGGCCGGCGAGTGCGTCGCGCTCAGCCTGCTGTCCACCGAGCACCCTCCCGGCACCGTCGTGCGCCCGCTGACCGGTCCGGTCCCGCTGTACCCCTGGTCGCTGCGCTGGCGCCGGGCCGACCCGCTGCCCGCCCGGATCGACTCCGTCCGTACTGCCGTCCGCGACCTCGCCCGCGCCCGCTCCTGGACCGTCGACTGATCCGAACCCGGACCTCCAGCCATCACAAACCTCGGCGGCCCGGCTTCACGGTCCAGCCGCACGCCGAACCCGAAGCGCCGGGCGGGCGTCCACCCCGACATGGAATGGCCTGGAGATCCGCCCCGCACCGCGATCGCCCCTGGGCTCGGCCGCGTTCGAGTCCCAGGGCCGGGGCGGGTAGCCTCTGGGCCCGTGCCAACACCTCCTGCGGCAGGCGGCGCCGTCGCCGCGATCCGTCCCCGTCACACCGAGCCGGTCGGCCTCGGTGAGCTGGCGCGGCTGCTCGGCGTTTCCGTGGAAACGCAGGCCGAGGACGTGGTCGTGACCGGGGTGACGCTGGACTCGCGGTCGGTGCGGCCGGCGGACCTCTACGCGGCGATCCCGGGGTCGGTGACGCACGGCGCGCAGTACGTCGAGCAGGCCGCGAAGGCCGGGGCGGCGGCAGTGCTGACCGACCCGACCGGGCAGGAGCGGGCCGCGTCGAGCGGGCTGCCGGTGCTGGTGGTCCCTGCGCCGCGGACGGTGCTGGGCACGATGGCGGCACGGATCTACGGTGAGCCGACTCGGGACCTGCAGCTGCTGGGCGTGACCGGCACGAACGGCAAGACCACCACGACCTACCTCCTGGACACGGTGCTGCGGCAGCACGCGAAGACCGCGCTGGTCGGGACGATCGAGACCCGGATCGGCGACGACATCGTCAAGAGCGTTCGGACCACGCCGGAGGCGACCGACCTGCAGGCGCTGTTCGCGGTGATGCGGGACAGCGGTGTCCGCTCCTGCGCGATGGAGGTGTCCAGCCACGCGCTGGCGATGGGCCGGGTGGACGGGGCACGGTTCGCGGTCGCGGGGTTCACGAACCTCAGCCAGGACCACCTGGACTTCCATGCCGGGTTCGAGGAGTACTTCGCGGCGAAGGCGTCGCTGTTCACGCCGGAGCGTTGCGACGTCGCGATAGTGAACATCGACGACCCGTACGGCCGCCGGCTCGCGGACGACACCCGGGTGCCGGTGGTGACGATCTCGCCGGCAGGGGCGCAGGAGGCCGACTGGCGGGTTGCGAGCACGACACCGGACGGCCCTCGAACGCGCATCGAGGTCGCCGGTCCGGATGACGAGCGGTTCGCGGTGACGATCAGCCTGCCGGGCGACTTCAACGTGGCGAACGCGCTGCTGGCGACCGCGATGCTGCGGCGGCTCGGCGTATCGGCCGCTCAGATCCAGGAAGGGCTGGCCGAGGCCACGGTGCCGGGCCGGATGGAGCTGTTCACCCGGGCCGACGGGCTCGCGGTGGTGGTGGACTACGCACACACACCGGACGCGATCGTGCTCGCACTGCGCGCCGCCCGGACCGCGACCACCGGCCGGCTGATCAGCGTGGTCGGGTGCGGCGGCGACCGGGACAAGGGCAAGCGGCCGGCGATGGGTGCGGCCGCCGCCGCGAACAGCGACGTGGTGGTGATCACCGACGACAACCCGCGGTCGGAGGACCCGGCCGCGATCCGGGCCGCCGCGATCGAGGGGGCGAAGCAGGCCGGTACAGCGGAGATCCATGAGGTCGGCGACCGCCGGGCGGCGATCAGAACCGCGATCGGGCTCGGCGAGTCCGGCGACACGGTCGTCGTACTCGGTAAGGGACATGAGACAGGGCAGGAGATCGGCTCGGTGGTGCATCCGTTCGACGACCGCGAGACGGTGCGCGAGATCCTGGAGGCGCCAAGGTGATCCCGATCAGTGTCGCCGACCTCACGTCGGTGGTGGACGGCACGCTCGCGGGCGCCGACCCGGACGCGGTCGTGTCCGCGCCGGCGACGATCGACTCGCGCACTGTCGTACCCGGCGGGCTGTTCGTCGCCTTCCCCGGCGAGAACGTCGACGGGCACGACTTCGTCGCGGCGGCCACCGAGGCCGGGGCGACGGTCTCGATCACCCAGCGCCCGGTCGAGGGCAGCCCGTGCGTCGTCGTCGACGACCCGCAGGCCGCGCTCGGGAAGCTCGCCCGGTACGTGGTCGACCGGCTGCCGGACCTGACTGTGATCGGGCTGACCGGGTCGCAGGGCAAGACCAGCACCAAGGACCTGATCGCGCAGCTGGTCGGCCGGCTGGGCCCGACGGTCGCGCCGCAGGGCTCGTTCAACAACGAGATCGGGCATCCGGTGACCGCGCTGCGGGCCGACGAGCAGACCCGCTTCCTGGTGGCCGAGATGGGCGCGGCGCAGTCCGGCGACATCCGCTACCTGACCGGGATCACGCCGCCGCGGGTCGGCCTGGTGCTCAACGTCGGCACCGCGCACATCGGCCGGTTCGGCAGCCAGGACGCGATCGCGGTGGCGAAGGGCGAGCTGGTCGAGGCGCTGCCGTCGGACGGCACGGCGGTGCTGAACGCCGACGACGCGCGGGTGGCCCCGATGGCGTCCCGGACCGCCGCGCGGGTGCTCACCTTCGGCGAGTCCGACGGCGCCGACGTCCGCGCCACCGGCATCACGCTGGACGATCGCGGCCGGCCCGGGTTCACGCTGCACCTGGCGGGCCGGACGTACGACGTCCAGCTGCAGCTGGTCGGCGAGCACCAGGTCTCGAACGCACTCGCGGCCGCGGCGGTGGCACTCGCCGTACAGGTGGAACCGGATCAGATCGCCGCGGCGCTGGGGCAGGCGCAGGCGCAGTCGCGCTGGCGGATGGAGGTCACCGACCGTGCGGACGGAGTGACCGTGATCAACGACGCGTACAACGCGAACCCGGACTCGGTGCGCGCCGCGCTGAAGGCGCTGGTGGCGATGGGACGGGCCCGCGGGGAGCAGGCACGCACCTGGGCGGTGCTCGGAGAGATGCGTGAGCTCGGCGCGGCGTCCACCTCTGAGCACGATGCGATCGGCAGACTTGCGGTGCGGCTGGACGTCAACCGGCTGGTCGCCGTGGGAGAGGCCGCCCGGCCGATCCACCTCGGGGCGGCACACGAAGGATCGTGGGGAGACGAGTCGGTGTACGCCGAGAACGTGGAGACCGCGCTCGACCTGCTGCGCCGCGAGCTGCGGCCCGGTGATGTCGTGCTGGTCAAGGCGTCCCGCACCATCCACCTCGAGCGGCTCGCACAGGCGCTGCTGCAGGAGGGCAGCGCATGAGGGCGATTCTGCTCGCCGGCCTGGTGGCCCTGATCGTCACCCTGCTCGGCACCCGCGGTGCGATCGCGGTGCTGGTGCGCCGCGGCTACGGTCAGGAGATCCGCGACGACGGGCCGACCTCGCACCACACCAAGCGCGGGACCCCGACGATGGGCGGCACGGTGATCATCATCGCCGTCATCCTCGGGTACGCGGCGGCCAAGCTGTTCACCATGCGCGGCCCGACCGCTTCGGCGATGCTGGTGCTGTTCCTGTTCGCCGGGATGGGGCTGGTCGGCTTCCTGGACGACTTCATCAAGATCTTCCGGCAGCGCAGCCTGGGCCTGCGCAGCAAGGCGAAGCTGGCCGGCCAGACGCTGGTCGCGGTCACCTTCGCGGTGGTCGCACTGCAGTTCGCGGACGACCGCGGGCAGCGCCCGGCGTCGCCGTTCATCTCGTTCACCCGGGACATCAACTGGCTGCATCTCAGCTCGGTGCTGGTGGTGATCTGGGTGCTGCTGCTGATCGCCGGCATGTCGAACGGCGTCAACCTCGCCGACGGCCTGGACGGTCTCGCGACGGGCGCCTCGATGATGGTGTTCGGCGCGTACACGCTGATCTGCATCTGGCAGTTCAACCAGAGCTGCGCGACCGCGCCGGGCGCCAAGTGCTACGAGGTCCGAGATCCGCACGACCTCGCGGTGGTTGCGGCCTCCCTGACCGGGGCGTTGTTCGGGTTCCTGTGGTGGAACGCGTCGCCGGCCAAGATCTTCATGGGCGACACCGGCTCGCTGTCGCTCGGCGGTGCGCTGGCCGGGTTCGCTGTGATGACCCGGACCGAGCTGCTGGTCCTGCTGCTCGGCGGGCTGTTCGTGATCATCACTGCGTCGGTGATCCTGCAGGTCGGCTACTTCAAGCTGACCAACGGCAAACGGCTGTTCCGGATGGCGCCGTTGCACCACCACTTCGAGATGCTCGGCTGGGAGCAGGTCAACGTGGTGATCCGGTTCTGGATCATCTCGGGCATCTGCGTGGTGACCGGGCTCGGTGTGTTCTATGCCGAATGGGTGGCCGGCGGGTGACCATGCCCGAGCCCGGGCCCGAGACAGGGCCATCGACCAGAACCAGCCCGGGCTGGGACACCACCCGGTTCGTGGTCGCCGGGTTCGGCACCGCCGGGTACGCGTGCACCGACTCGCTGCTGCAGGTCGGCGCGCGGCACGTCGTGGCGCTGGACGACCGCGACACCGAGAAGCTGCGCGAGCAGCAGCAGGTCCTCGGCACGCTCGGCGCCGAGATCCGGCTCGGTCCCGGGTCGACCGCGACGTTGCCGGACGACGCCGAGGTGGTCGTCACCTCGCCCGGGCTGCGGCCCGGCGTACCGCTGCTGGCGCAGGCCGCCGAGCGTGGACTGCCGATCTGGAGCGAGATCGAGCTGGCCTGGCGGTTGCGTGACCCGGCCGCCGCGGCACCGTGGCTGTGCGTCACGGGCACCAACGGCAAGACCACTACGGTGCAGATGCTCGCGTCGATGCTGGCCGCCGCCGGCCTGCGGACCGTTGCCGCGGGCAACGTCGGGCTGCCGCTGGTGCAGGCGGTGATGGACCCCGACCCGTACGACGTGATCGCGGTCGAGCTGTCCAGCTACCAGCTGCACTTCACCTCGTCGATCTCCGCGCACTCCGCGGCGGTGCTGAACATCGCGCCCGACCACGTCGACTGGCACGGGTCGCTGGACGCGTACGCGAAGGACAAGGGCCGGATCTACAGCAACTGCCAGGTCGCGTGCGTCTACAACGCGGCGGACAAGGCGACCGAGCAGCTGGTGGTGGACGCCGACGTGGTGGAGGGTTGCCGGGCGATCGGCTTCACGCTCGGCTACCCGGACATCTCGATGGTCGGCGTGGTCGACGACCTGCTGGTGGACCGGGCGTTCGTCGAGCAGCGAGCCAGCTCCGCGCTCGAGATCGCCACCCTGGCCGACGTCAACCCGCCCGCACCGCACAACGTGGCCAACGCGCTCGCCGCCGCGGCCCTGGCCCGTGCGTACGGCGTGCCGCCGGCCGCGATCAAGCAGGGCCTGCGGGCCTTCACGCCGGACGCGCACCGGATCGCACACGTCGCGGACGTCGCCGAGATCTCGTACGTGGACGACTCGAAGGCGACCAACCCACACGCCGCGCAGGCGTCGCTGCAGGCCTACGAGCACGTGGTCTGGATCGCCGGTGGCCAGGCCAAGGGGGCGACCTTCGACGACCTGGTCCGGGCGGTGCACGAGCGGCTGCGCGGCGTGGTGCTGCTCGGTCAGGACCGGGCCGTCATCGCGGACTCGTTACGCCGACACGCACCCGATATCCCGGTGATCGAGGTCGCCGACACTGACACTGGAGCCATGCGACGGGTGGTGGACGAGGCTGCGCGGCTCGCCCGGGCGGGCGACACCGTGCTGCTCGCGCCCGGCTGCGCGTCCTGGGACATGTTCGCCAACTACGGTGCCCGCGGAGACGCCTTCGCGGAGGCGGTGCGCGGCCTGACCGCCGGCTGAGCCCGGCCGTGTGGACGATCGTGTGGACAACCGTGTGGACAACATGGCCACGGTGACGCCGGAGGGATCCGAGCAGACCGACCGGCGCGCCCGCCGGTGGGTGGACCCGCTGAGGAGCGTGCTGGACCGGCCGCTGACGTCCTACCACCTGGTGCTCGGCGCGACCGGGCTGCTGCTGGTGCTCGGGCTGATGATGGTGCTGTCGGCGTCCAGCGTGCTGTCGTACAAGACGAACGGGAACAGCTACACGATCTTCTACCGGCAGCTGATCTGGGTCGGAGTCGGGCTGCCGATGCTGTGGGTCGCGGCCCGGATGAAGCCACGGCACTTCCGGATCCTCAGCTACGTCGCGCTGCTCGGCTCGGTCGCGCTGCTGGTCGCGACGTACACCAGCCTCGGGTACGAGGTGAACGGCAACCAGAACTGGCTGTCGTTCGGCGGGCCGCTCAAGATCCAGCCGAGCGAGTTCGGAAAGCTGGCGCTGGTGATCTGGTGCGCGGACCTGTACGTGCGCAAGCAGAAGCTGCTCACACAGTGGAAGCACCTGCTGGTCCCGATGATCCCGGTGTCGATGCTGGTGATCGCGCTCGTGGTCGGCCAGCAGGACCTGGGCACGGCGCTGGTGCTGATGGCGATCATGCTCGGGATGATCTGGATCGTCGGCGCCCCGACCCGGCTGTTCGTGGTGATGTTCCTGGCCGTCGGCGGGCTGGCGACGTACTTCGTGGTCACCGCGCAGCACCGGGTGGACCGGGTGCTCGGGTTCCTGGACCCGTTCGCGGACCCGGAGAACGGCGGCTGGCAGGCCTACCACTCGTTCTACGCGCTCTCCACCGGCGGCTGGTGGGGGGTCGGGATCGGGAACAGCCGGCAGAAGTGGGGCAACCTGCCGGAGGCGCACACCGACTTCATCTTCTCGGTGATCGGCGAGGAACTCGGCCTGTTCGGCTCGCTGGTGGTACTTGCGCTGTTCCTCGCGCTGGCGTACGCCGGGGTGCGGATCGCGATGCGGGCCCGGGAGCCGTTCATCCGGTACGCCGCGGCCGGGATCACGGTCTGGATCATGGCCCAGGCGCTGGTGAACCTGGGCGCGGTGCTCGGTCTGCTGCCGGTCATCGGCGTGCCGCTGCCGCTGCTGTCGTACGGTGGGTCGGCACTGCTTCCGACGCTGATCGCGATCGGGATGCTGCTGTCCTTCGCGCGGGCCGAACCGGCGGCGCAGGCTGCACTCCGTAGACAGAGCAAGCGCAAGAAACAGGAGACCTGAGAGCTGTGAGCCCCAGCATCGTCCTGGCAGGCGGCGGCACCGCCGGCCACACCTCGCCGCTGATCGCGACCGCCGACGCGTTGCGGCGGCTCGACCCGGACGTGGAGATCACCGCGCTCGGCACCGAACGCGGGCTGGAGACCCGGGTGGTGCCGGAGGCCGGGTACCGGCTGGAGCTGATCCCGCCGGTGCCGCTGCCGCGCAAGCCGACCCCCGCGCTGCTCGCCGTACCCGGGAAGATGTGGTCCGCGGTGAGCGCCGCTCGCAAGGTGCTGGACGAGGTCCGCGCCGACGTGCTGGTCGGGTTCGGCGGCTACGTGTCCACCCCGGCGTACATCGCGGCTTGGCGGCGCAAGACCCCGATCGTGGTGCACGAGGGCAACGCGGTGCCGGGGATCGCGAACAAGTTCGCGGCCCGTACCTGCACCGAGCATGTCGCGGTGTCCTTCCCCGGTACCGACCTGCCGCACGCGCAGTACGTCGGGCTGCCGATCCGGCGGGCGATCAGCACGCTGGACCGCGCCGCGCTGCGTGCCGAGGCCCGCAAGCACTTCGACCTCGACCCGGACGCGCCGACGCTTCTGGTCACCGGGGGCTCGCAGGGCGCGCGCCGGCTGAACCAGGCCGTCGCCGGCTCCGCCGACGCGCTCGCCGCCGCGGGCGTCCAGGTGCTGCACGTGATCGGCCCGAAGAACACGCTCGAGGCACCGGCCGGCACCCCGCCGTACGTGGTGCTGCAGTACGTCGACCGGATGGACCTGGCCTACGCCGCCGCGGACCTGGTCGTGTGCCGGTCGGGCGCCAACACCGTCACGGAGGTCTCCGGGATCGGGCTGCCGGCCGTCTACGTACCGCTGCCGCACGGCAACGGTGAGCAAGCACTGAACGCCCGTCCGGTGGTGGACGCGGGCGGCGGCCTGCTCGTCGACGACGACGCGATGACCACCGACTGGGTCCGTACGACGGTGCCCGCGCTACTCGGTGACACCGCCCGGCTGGCGACCATGTCCGCCGCCGCGCGCGGCCTCATCCGTACCGATGCCGACGACCGGTTGGCGCGAATGGTGCTCGATGTGGTGAGGTCTGGACCTGTGGGTCCAGGATCCGGCACAGCATGATCGTCCAGGCGCCGCTGGACTGCCTTCCCGCGGAGAAGCTGGGGCGCGTGCACTTCGTCGGGATCGGCGGAGCCGGCATGTCCGGGATCGCCCGGATCATGGCGTCGCGCGGGATCGAGGTCTCCGGCAGCGACGCGAAGGACTCCAAGGTGCTGGCCGCGCTGCGCGCGCTCGGCGCGACCTGCTGGGTCGGCCACGACGCGTCGCACGTCGCCGAGGCGGACACCGTGGTGGTGTCGACGGCGATCCGCGAGACGAACCCGGAGGTGGTCGAGGCCCGCAGGCTGGGCCTGCCGATCCTGCCCCGGGCGGCCGCGCTGTACTCGGTGATGCTCGGCCGCCGCACGCTCGCGGTCGCCGGCACGCACGGCAAGACCACCACCACGTCGATGCTCACAGTCGCGCTGCAGCACTGCGGCGCCGACCCGTCGTTCGCGATCGGCGGCAACCTGAACGAGTCCGGCTCGAACGCGCACGACGGCACCGGCGAGTTCTTCGTCGCCGAGGCGGACGAGTCCGACCGGTCCTTCCTGCTGTACTCGCCGGAGGTCGCGATCGTCACCTCGGTGGAGCCGGACCACCTGGACAACTACGGCGACGAGGCGAGCTACGTCGCGGCGTTCGAGGCGTTCTGCGGCCGGGTGCTGCCGGGCGGGTTCATGGTGATCTGCGTCGACGACGAGGGTGCCCGGCGCCTGGCCTCGTACGCGCGGGACAAGGGCATCACGGTGCAGACGTACGGCGAAGGTGATGGCGGCGCCGACACTGTCGATGTCAGGGTGGAGGGGATCAGCGCGCAGGGCTCGACCCAGACGTTCGTGCCGGTGGTGCACGGCCGCAAGCTGGCACCGGTCCGGCTGCAGCAGCCGGGCAAGCACAACGCGCTGAACGCGACCGCGGCGCTGACCGTCGGGCTCGGGCTGGGGTTCTCGGCCGCGGAGCTGGGCGAGGGGCTGGCCGCGTTCACCGGGACCGGCCGGCGGTTCGAGTTCAAGGGTGCCGAGGACGGGGTGCGGGTGTATGACTCGTACGCGCACCACCCGACCGAGCTGGTCGCGGACCTGACCGCCGCCCGCCAGGTAGCGGGTGAGGGCCGGGTGGTCGCCTGCTTCCAGCCGCACCTGTTCAGCCGCACCCGGATCTTCGCCGCCGAGTTCTCCGCCGCGCTCGCGCTGGCCGACGAGGTGGTGGTGATGGACGTGTTCGCGGCCCGGGAGGATCCGGAGCCCGGTGTCACCGGCGCGCTGATCGCGAACCACGTGCCGCTGCCCGCGGACCAGGTCCGGTTCGAGCCGTCCTGGTCGGCGGTGCCGGCGCTGGTCGCCGGCCTGGCCCGGCCGGGGGACCTGGTGGTCACGCTCGGGGCCGGCGACGTCACGCTGGTCGGCCCGGAGGTAGTCGAGCTGCTCGCGGAGCGGGCGTCCTCGGCCGGGCCGGAACCGGACGGAACTGCCTCGCCGTGACCCCGTCGCGGCAGACCGATCTGCTGGAGGCGCAGCGGCGCTTCGCCCGGCGGCAGCGGTCGGTCCGGCGGCGCAGCTGGCTGCCCTGGCTGGTCGGCACGGTCGTGGTGCTGCTGCTCGGCGGCCTGGTCTGGCTGGCGTTCTTCTCGTCGGTGCTCGCGGTGTCGTCGGTCGAGGTGCGCGGCAACCGCACCGTGCCGCAGGCGACGGTGCTGCGATCCGCGGCGGTGCCGACCGGTACGCCGCTGGCCCGGGTGGACACCGGTGCGATCGCGGACCGGGTCCGGCAGATCACCGCGGTGGCCGACGTCCGGGTGTCGCGGTCCTGGCCGGACCGGGTCGTGCTGACGGTGACCGAGCGGGCCGCGGTGGTGGCGGTCACCATCGGCGAGCGGTACGAGCTGGTCGACGCCGCCGGTGTGTCGTTCCGGATCACCGACCGGCGCCCGGACGGGCTGCCGCAGGCGAAGGTGGGCGGTCCGCGGCGCGACGTCACGCTCCGTTCGGTGGTGGCCGTGTCGGCGGCGCTGCCGGACCAGCTGCGCGGCCGGGTGCGGCTGATCTCGGCGGCGTCCCCGGACTCGATCGGTCTCGACCTCGACTCCGGGGTGAAGGTGGTCTGGGGGAGCGCGGAGCGCAGCGACCGCAAGGCCGAGGTACTGCTCGCGCTGATGCGCCGGCCGGCCGAGGTGTACGACGTGTCGGCGCCCGATCTTCCTGTCACGCAAGGCGAAAAGCGCTAGCTGAGCTGACTCGGAACCAACATCGCGACACGGCGGCGCGGCGCTTGGACATTGCCGGGAACGGTCCCGTAGCGTGCGACGTAATCTAAAGTTGACATAACTATAACCTTCAACTTGAGGTCGAGACTTCAGGGTTGATCTCACGGTGAGGGAAGGGTCCGGGGTGGGCCCGACGAGGCGCAACTCGGCCTGTGTGCGCCAGGTGGCAGATCCACCGGGTGAACTGCAGGACAACATCCGGCCGGACGGTGAAGAGTTGGGCGGGCCGGCGACAACGGGAGACAGAACGAGGCGAGAGGCGCGCAACGTGGCGGCACCACAGAACTACCTGGCACTCATCAAGGTCGTGGGCATCGGCGGCGGCGGTGTGAACGCCGTCAACCGGATGATCGAGCACGGTCTCAAGGGCGTCGAGTTCATCGCCATCAACACCGACGCGCAGGCGCTGTTGATGAGCGACGCCGACGTCAAGCTCGACATCGGCCGGGAGGAGACCCGCGGCCTCGGCGCCGGCGCGAACCCGGACATCGGGAAGAAGGCCGCCGAGGACCACGCCGAGGAGATCGAGGAAGCCCTCAAGGGCGCCGACATGGTCTTCATCACCGCTGGGGAGGGCGGTGGCACCGGCACCGGTGGCGCACCCGTGGCGGCCCGGATCGCCCGCTCGCTCGGCGCGCTGACGATCGGTGTGGTGACCCGGCCGTTCTCGTTCGAGGGCAAGCGCCGCGCGACCCAGGCGGAAGAGGGCATCGCCACGCTCCGCGAAGAGGTCGACACGCTGATCGTGATCCCGAACGACCGGCTGCTGACCATCAGCGACCGGGCCGTCTCGGTGCTGGACGCGTTCAAGCAGGCCGACCAGGTGCTGCTGCAGGGTGTCTCCGGCATCACCGACCTGATCACCACCCCGGGCCTGATCAACGTGGACTTCGCCGACGTCAAGGCCGTGATGTCGAACGCCGGCTCGGCGCTGATGGGCATCGGCTCGTCCCGTGGCGAGGACCGCGCGGTCGCCGCCGCCGAGGCGGCCATCTCGAGTCCGTTGCTCGAGGCAAGCATCGAGGGTGCGCACGGCGTGCTGCTCTCGATCGCGGGCGGCTCCGACCTGGGCCTGTTCGAGATCAACGAGGCCGCCCAGCTGGTCTCGGAGTCGGCGCACGCGGACGCCAACATCATCTTCGGCGCTGTCATCGACGACGCACTCGGCGACGAGGTCCGGGTCACCGTGATCGCGGCCGGGTTCGACGGCGGGATGCCGAAGCGGCGGGAGCAGGCGATGGCCAGCGCTCGCCAGCAGTCGCAGCGCAGCGCCGGCTCATCGTACGCGGGCTCGTCGTACGCCGGGTCGGTCGCGACCCAGGCGCCGCGGCCGACGACGGCGATGCCGCCGAGCACACCGCCGACCATTCAGCCGAGCACGTCTGCGAGTCCCGCGGCGCCGAGGAGCCCAGTCACCCCGTCGCCCGCGGACCCGCCGGTGCCGGGGGCCCAGACGTCCGCCCGGCCGGCCGGTGGCTCGCTGGTCGGGCCACCGCCGACCGGTGGCTCACCCGCGACCTCGTCGAACGGGCAGGCTCCCACGCCGCCGTCGAGCAGCCGGCCCGCCGAGCCTGCGCGGCCGGTCACGCCGCAGCCGCGCCCGCGCAAGATCGACTTCGACGACGACGAGCTGGACGTCCCCGACTTCCTGAAGTGACCCGGCTGCGGGGCGCTGGGTAGCGTTCGGAGAGTGTTCAGCTTCGACCAGACGATCGACGGCGTGCGGTTCGCGTTCACCGACCGGTTCGGCGGTGTGAGCCGGCCGCCGTACGCGGAGTTGAACCTCGGCGCCGCCAGTGGTGACGATCCCGACGCCGTCGAGGAGAACGTACGGCGCGTCGCGGACGCATTCGGCCTACTGCCGCAGGCGCTGGTCCGGATGAGCCAGGTGCACGGCCGCGACGTCCACGTGGTCGAACCCGGTGACGACCTGCCCGGGTCGGTGCCGACCGCGGATGCGCTGGTGACGACCCGGTCCGACGTCGCGCTCGCGGCCCGGGCCGCGGACTGCGTGCCGGTGCTGCTCGCCGATGCCGGCGCCGGTGTCGCCGCGGCGGTGCACTCCGGCCGGCCCGGCCTCTACGCCGGTGTCGTACCGGCAGCCGTGCAGGCGATGCGGGCGCTGGGCGCCGGGCAGGTCACGGCTGTGATCGGGCCACACGTGTGCGGGCGGTGCTACGAGGTGCCCGACCAGCTGCGCGCCGAGGTCGCCGAGCGGGTGCCGGCTGCGGACGCCGAGACCAGCTGGGGGACGCCGTCGCTGGACATCGGCGCCGGCGTGCGCTGGCAGCTCGAACAGCTCGGCTGCACCGTCGTCGATGCGACCCGGTGCACGCTCGAGTCCGAGGACCTGTTCTCGTACCGGCGGCAGGGCCAGGCGAGCGGGCGGCTGGCCGGCGTCGTACGGCTGGCACCGCGGTGACCCCCGCACGGCACGCCGAGCTGGCGGCCAACCTGGTGGTGGTGCGGCGGACGATCGCGGACGCGTGTGACGCGGCCGGACGGGATCCCGGCGAGGTGACGCTGGTCGCGGTCACGAAGACGTTCGGCGAGCCGGACCTGCGGGCGCTGGCCGCGCTCGGGGTGACGGACCTGGGGGAGAACCGGGCGAACGAGTTCACACGCAAGGCCGAAGCGGCCGCCGACCTGGACGTGACCTGGCACTTCGTCGGCCAGCTGCAGTCGAACAAGGCCCGTCCGGTGGCCCGGTATGCCGACGTCGTGCACTCGGTCGACCGGCAGTCGCTTGTCGCCGCGCTGGCGAAGGCCCGGGCGGGTGCCGAGCGTCCGCTGCGCTGCCTGGTGCAGGTGGCGCTGTCCGACGATGCGAGCCGAGCCGGGGGGACGGTGCAGCGTGGTGGCGTCGTACCGGACCAGGTGGAACAAGTGGCAGACCTGGTGGCGGAGGCCGAGGGGCTGGAGCTGGCCGGGGTGATGGCAGTGGCGCCGCTGGGGACGGACCCGGACCGGGCGTTCGCCGAGCTGGCGGGAGTGGCGGAACGGATACGGGCTGTATATACAGACGCGACCTGGGTTTCCGCCGGGATGAGCGATGACCTGGAGTCGGCGATCCGGCACGGCGCGACACACGTGCGCGTTGGGCGCGCCTTACTCGGAACGCGTGCTGTCGCGGGTTAGTGTCGAGTCCGGGCGGGTGCTGTGTCGTCGACGGGTCGTCAAATGGCCGTCAGCAGGGCCTGCCCGGAACCGAGTCGTTCATCGGACCGAAGGGCTGAACCAGCATGAGCGCGCTGCGCAAGATGGGTGTCTACCTCGGCTTGGTCGAGGATGGTGAGCGCTACGGCTCGCGGTACGACGACGACTTGGAGCCTGACGACGAGTTCGAGGCAGACGGGGCAGACGGGGACGACGGGGACGCGCAGGACCCGGAGGCCGACCCGAAGCGGGACGAGCCAGGCGGCACTGTCAGCAAACTGTCAGATCGGCGTGGTGTCTCAGCGGCCCCGGAGGTAACCGAGTTGACACGTATCACCACTGTGCATCCGCGGAGCTACAACGAGGCGCGGGTGATCGGGGAGCACTTCCGCGAAGGCACCCCTGTGATCATGAACCTGACGGAGATGGACGACTCGGACGCCAGGCGCCTGGTCGACTTCGCCGCCGGGCTGATCTTCGGCTGCCGTGGCGCCATCGACCGCGTCACCTCCAAGGTCTTCCTGCTCTCGCCGCCGAACGTCACGGTCACTGCCGAGGACAAAGAGCGGATCGCCCAGGGCGGCTTCTTCAACCAGAGCTGACGCGTCAGGCTTGCATCGCCCCCTAGACTCGGCATGTCATGAATGCTCTCGAGGCCGTTCTGCTCATCCTCAACTGGGTGCTCTGGATCTTCTTCCTGATCCTGATCGCCCGGTTCGTGCTGAGCCTGATCGTCATGTTCGCCCCGCAGTGGCACCCGAAAGGCCCGCTGCTGCTGGTGTTCGAGGCCGTGTACTCGGTGACCGACCCGTTCCTGAGGCCACTGCGGCGCATCCTGCCCCCGATCGGTGCAGGAGGTGTGCGGATCGATCTGTCCATGCTGATGTTGTTCGTGCTCGTCTCCCTGGTGATGTCGATCAACCGGAACGTCATCGCATCCCTGTGACGGGGTGTGAGAAGACCCGTTATCGGGGTATGAACGGATCAGACATGCGGGGGGCGTCGGCTACTCAGGGGCCTGCCCGGATTCCACCGGAACACAACGAAGCGATAACGTGATCTACTAAGTCACCGCGATCCAGGCCATCGGTGACCTGCCAAGACACAGACAAACGAGGTGAAAGATGCCGCTGACGCCGGATGACGTCCGCTCTAAGCAGTTCACGCCAGTCCGCTTGCGGGAGGGCTACGACGTCACTGAGGTCGACTCCTTCCTCGACGAGGTGGAGGCCGAACTCGAGCGCCTTCTCGCGGAGAACGAGGAGCTGCGCGCCAAGTTGGCGGCGGCACAGCGGGCCGGCGGCTCGATGGAGCGCCCGGACGCGGCCAGCAGTCTTGCTACCGTGAGTGCGCCGAAGCAGGACAAGATCGAGGAGCCCAAGCCGCCGCAGGGAGCAGCAGCGAACGTAGTCGCAGCTGCCGCGGGAGGCGCTGCGAGCACAGTCGGTGACGCCTCCAGCTCGGCCGTCCGGCTGCTGGAGATGGCGACCAAGCACGCTGACGACCTCGTCCAGGAGGCCAAGGACACCGCCGACAAGATCATCGGCGAGGCCCGGGCGAAGGCGGAGCGGCTGGAGAACGAGGCCCGCGGCAAGGCCGACCGGATGACCGGCGAGGCCCGCGCCCGCGCCGAGAAGCTGGACGGCGAGATGGGCGAGCGCCGGGCGCAGATGCTAGGCGCGCTGGAGAAGCAGAAGAGCCAGCTCGAGCGCACGATCGACGACCTGCACGCCTACGAGCGTGAGTACCGCAGCCGGCTGAAGACCTACTTCACCGAGCAGCTGAAGGCCCTCGGTAGCGCCGACGACACGCTCAGCCCGCGCAACGGCTTCCGTCCGGAGACCCGTCCCGCGCAGGCGCACGGCCACGGCGTCTGACCTCCATCGTCGTCGCGGCTCCCGGGCAGGCAGGGTCTGGTTGCCACGACGTGTGAGGTCAGATCACGGGTGACGCGCCTGGCATCACCCAGCCAGTACCACCACGAGCCGGTCCCGCAGTTTCCAGCGGGACCGGCTCGCCGCGTTCCCCACCCCCTTGGCGATCATCGGTCGGTTTGCGACGAACTGTGGATAACGCGGCCACCTGACCGCCGGCGTTGTACCTGACCGGTTATCCACAGTTCGTCGCAAACCGACCGATGATCGCCAAGGGAAGGGTGGGCGCGACGGGGTGGGTGGCCACCGAGGGATCTAGGGAGCGGACTTGGTGAGCCAGTAGCGCAGGCCGAGCTCGGCGTCCTCGCCGGCGATGAGCGAGCCGGGGTCCGCGGGCTCGCTGCGGTCCAGTCGGGTGGCCAGGACCTCGCGGCCAACCTCGTCGGCGTGGACGCCGAGGGCCTCGGCCAGGTCGCCGTCCGCGGCGAGCCACACCTCGATCCGGTCCGACACCTCGAGGCCGGCGTTCTTGCGAGCCTCCTGCAGGGTGCGGACCACCTCGCGGGCCAGGCCGGCACGACGCAGCTCCGGGGTCACCTCGAGGTCGAGCGCGACGGTCTCGCCCTGCTCGTTGACCACCGACCAGCCTTCCTTCGGCCGCTCGGACAGCAGCACCTCGTCGGCGCTGACCACGACCGCCTCGCCGTCGACCGTCACCGTCGCCGTGCCCGAGCCGGACAGCGACGCCGCCAGCTCGGCCGCGTCCGCGTCGGCGATCGCCTTGGCGACGGCCGGAGTCTGCTTGGCGAACCGCTTGCCGAGCTCGCGGAAGTTGCCCTTCGCGGAGAACTCGACGAGATCAGCGGTGCCGGCCGAGGCTGCCGATGACAGAGCTTCGACCGACCCGACGTTCAGCTCCTCGGCGATCTCGGCCAGCAGGCCCGGGTCCAGGTCCGCGATGGCGGCCGACCCGACCAGGGCACGGCGCAGCGGCTGCCGGGTCCGGACCTTGGCCTCGGCCCGGGCGGACCGGCCGAGCTCGACCACCCGGCGGGCCATTGCCATCTGCGCCGCGAGCCGGTCGTCGACCAGCGCCTCGTCGTACGACGGGAACGTCGCCAGGTGCACCGATTCGGCCGCACCGGGCGTGACCGGCACGATGACGTCCTGCCAGACCCGCTCGGTGACGAACGGGGTGAGCGGCGCCATCACCCGGGTGAGCGCGTCCAGCGTCTCGTG
>Ga0075419_10000185_pt1 | contig 36004 bp, 37 predicted proteins | sample SoiMetdeltSBSDD3_FD_76900 | JGI IMG/M metagenome (GOLD analysis project Ga0075419, IMG submission 76900) | Bulk soil microbial communities from a Populus tree surrounding site in Tennessee, USA - Soil MetaG P. deltoides SBSDD3 | ecosystem: Environmental > Terrestrial > Soil > Tree plantation... | reverse complement strand
GGGCAGCATCGATCCGCTCACGCCCAAGCCGACGTTCGATCTCAATCTCGACCTGAAGAACGTCGAGCTGCCGCAGGTGAACCCGTGGCTGACGAAATTCATCAAGGCGGATGCCGAGCAAGGCGAGTTCGAGCTGTACATGGAGCTCGCGGCGGCGGACGGCAGGTTCAAGGGCTACGCCAAGCCGGTGATGCGCGACGTCAACATCTACAGCAGCAAGGAGCCGGAGAAGAATCCGCTCAAGCGCCTGTGGGAAGGTATCGTCGACGTCGCCGCCGACATCGTCGAGAACCGCGAGGAAGATCAGGTCGCGGCGCGCATTCCACTGAGTGGCACCATCGAAAAGCCGAATGCGGATCTGTTCGCGACCATCGGCAGCGTGCTACACAACGCCTTCGTTAGCGCGTTCGCCCGCTCGCTCGAAGGGAGCATCTCGGTGCGCAGTGTGCGCCAGAGCCTGAAGGACGACGGCGAGGCCAAGGAGGGCAAGAAAGACGACGAGAAGAAGGACGCCAAGAAAAAGGACCCGCCGCACGGCCCTCGCTCCACGGGCTGAAGCGGGTCGCCCACATTTCGGAAGGCAGCATGGCCCATTCGACAGCTCAGGTCCGCGCACTGCAGGCGGGCGATCGCGAACGCTGGAACGAGCTCTGGCAAGGCTATCTCGAGTTCTACCGGTATGCCCTGCCGGCCGAGATCACGGACCTGACCTGGCGCCGGCTCATCGACCCCGCCCACCCCTTTCAGGGCCTGGCTGTCCTGTCCCGGCAGGAGCGCATCGAGGGCTTCGTCCATTTTCATGTCCACGCGTCGACCTGGGCGCGGGTCGGCTACTGCTACCTGGAAGACCTGTTCGTCGATCCGTCGGGCCGGGGCTCCGGGCTGGGCCGAACCCTGATCGAAGCCGTCTACCGGGCCGCCGACGAGCAAGGGGCCGATCGCGTGTACTGGCATACAGAAAATACCAATGAGCGTGCCCAGCACTTGTACCGTCAGGTCGCCGAGCTGACCCCGTTCGTGCAATACCGGCGGCGCACCGAGTAAAAGATTCCTGCTTTCGGGAACTAACCGATTGCACTCTGCGTATCGGTACGGTCGTTGTGGGTCACAGCGGACCCGCCGCTTAAAACTAGATCCGTTTCTCTCCCAGGAGCGACCCGTGAACCGACCTGCCAGTCGCCTGCCGGCGATCGTCGAGCAGCATCAAAAAGAAGTCCTCACCGAATGGTTGAACAACCAGATGTCGAGCGGCAACTGGCGCGCCGGGCGCCTCCAGGAGTCGCAGCTGCGGGACGAATCGCAGCGCTTTCTCGCCTTGTTCACCAAGGCGGTCCAGGAGGGTCTCGAATTCGACGCGCGCAGCCCGCAGTGGGCCGACGTCCGCGAGTTCCTCAGCGAGCTGTCGCGCAGCCGGGCGACGCAGGGGTTCACGCCGTCGCAAGTGGCGACGTTCGTCTTTTCCCTGAAGCAAGCGATTTTCAGACGTGTCGCCGAGAGCCTGAAGTCCGAGCCCGCGGCGCTGGCCAGCACGCTGTGGGACGCGACGCTGGTGCTCGATGCGCTCGGCCTGTACACGACCGAGCTCTTTCAACAGGCGCGCGAGCAGCTCATCGCGCGTCAGCAGGAAGAGTTGATCGAGCTCTCGACACCTGTCGTACAACTCTGGGAAGGAGTCCTGGCGCTGCCGCTCATCGGCACGCTCGACAGCGAGCGCACGCAGGTCGTCATGGAAAGCCTGCTGGAACGCCTCGTCGCGACCGGCTCCAGCATCGCCGTCATCGACATCACCGGCGTGCCGACCGTCGACACCCTCGTCGCGCAACACCTGCTGAAGACCGTTGCCGCGGCGCAGCTGATGGGCGCGGACTGCATCATCAGCGGCATCCGCCCGCAGATCGCACAGACGATCGTGCATCTCGGCATCGACCTGTCGGCGGTCGCGACCAAGGCAAGCCTGGCGGATGCCTTTGCCCTGGCGCTCAAGCGACGCGGTCTCACGGTCGGGCGGGCGGCCCCGCTGGGAGACTGAGCCGTGGAGCGTATCCCGATCCTCAAGCTCGAGAACGTCCTGCTGGTGTCGATCCAGGTCGACATGCACGACCAGCTCGCACTGGCGCTGCAGGACGACCTTACGCAGAAAATCGTCGCGACCCGCTGCCGGGCCGTGCTGATCGACATCTCGGCGCTGGAAATGGTCGACTCGTTCATGGGCAGGATGCTCGGCAACATCGCTTCGATGTCGCGCATTCTCGATGCGCAAACCGTCGTCGTCGGCATGCGGCCTGCCGTCGCGATCACGCTCGTCGAGCTCGGCTTGGCGTTGCCCGGCATTCGCACGGCATTGAGCGTCGACGCGGGGCTGGCCCTGCTGCGCGAAGTGCTCGAACGTCCGGACGAATCCGCCGATGTCGAATGACCTCGAAACGTTCCCGGTCCGCAGCGGAGAAGACGTAGTCAAGGCGCGACAGATCGTCCGGAGCCGGGCGATAGACGTCGGCTTCAGCCTGGTCGAGCAGACCAAGATCGTGACCGCCGCCAGCGAGCTGGCTCGTAACACAGTGATCTACGGCGGCGGCGGCGAGATGCGCATCCAGCGCGTTTTCGAAGGTCCCAGGCGCAGCGGGCTGCGCCTGACGTTCGAAGACCAGGGCCCCGGCATCGCGGACATCGAGCTCGCACTGCGCGACGGCTTCACGACCGGCAACGGCCTCGGGCTCGGCCTCAGCGGCGCGCGCAAGCTCTCGCACCAGTTCGACATCTGGTCGAAGCCGGGCGAAGGCACGCGCGTCACGATTACGCGTTGGAAATGACGTGCAAAGCCTGATCGTCACCGAATCGAGCCAGATCGCGCAGGCGCGACGGGCAGTCGCAGCGCTGGCCACGAGGCAGGGGCTCAACGAAGAGGACGCTGGACGCGCGGCACTGGTCGCGACGGAGATCTGCAGCAACCTCGTCAAGCACGCCGGCGGCGGCGAGTTGATCGCGCAACCGCTGGAGCGCGGCGACTCTCTCGGCGTCGGGCTCATCGGACTCGACCGCGGACCCGGCATCGCCGATGTGGCCAGGTGCCTGCGCGATGGCTTCTCGACCGGCGGCAGTCCCGGCACCGGTCTCGGTGCGATCAGTCGCATGTCGCAGCTGTTCGATATCTATTCGCAGCCCGGCCATGGCACCGCTGTCGTCGCGCAGCTATGGCCCGATGGCCGCGCACCGCGCGCGCAACGGATGGAAATCGGTGCCATCGTCATGCCGAAGCCGGGCGAAGTCGAATGCGGGGACAACTGGTGCTACGTCGAGCGCGGGGGCGGTGCGCTGGTCATGGGCGTCGACGGGCTGGGACACGGACTCGGCGCGGCCCAGGCAGCATCTCTGGCGTGCGAAGTTTTCATGACCGAGAAGACGCGCGCGCCCGGCGCCGTTCTCGAGCGCATCCACACGAACTTGCGCACAACGCGCGGCGCGGCGGCCATCGTAATGGACATCGATTGGGACCGGGGCGAGCTGCTCGCAGCCGGCATCGGTAACCTGATCGCCGCCGTGGTCGACAGCAGCTCGATGAAACGGATTCCTTCCTACAACGGCATCGTCGGGCACGCCAAACCGCGCATCCGCGAGCTCGGCTATCCGCTCACGCCCGCGGCAGCGGTGGTATTTCATACAGACGGGCTGAGCGCGACCTGGCAGCCCGAGCGCTATCCCGGGCTGCTGCAACACTCGTGCGCTGCCATTGCCGGAGTGTTGTATCGTGACTGCAAGCGAGGTCGCGACGACTCGCTGGTGGTCGCGCTGCGACGGACGACATCATGAGACATTCATTGCTGGAGCTCGAGCTGGCGAACGATCGCGACATGATCGCTGCCCGGCAGCGCGCCCGGCAGGTCAGCGCCCTGCTCGACTTCGATGCGCAGGATCAGGTCCGCATCGCCACCGCCGTATCCGAGGTGGCACGCAACGCTGTCCGGCACGCCGGCGGCGGCCGCATCGAGTTCGCGCTGGAAGAAGAAGCTGGGCTCAGCCCCGCGCTGTCGATCTCCATCGCCGACAAGGGCCCGGGCATCTCCGACTTCGAGGCTGCGATCGGCGGCACGACACCCACCGGCGAGCCGAAGCTGGGGCTCGTGACGGCCCGACGTCTGATGGACGATTTCGAGATCAAGTCCGCGCCACGACATGGCACGGCAATCACGCTGCGCAAGCATGTGCCGCGACGCGCCGAGCCGTTCACGCGGGCACGTATCGAAGCGCTCGGGCGTGCGGTCGCCGCGCATCGCAGCGACGCAAGCACCGAAATGCAGCAGCAGAATCGCGATCTGCTGCGCAGCCTGGAAGAGCTGCGGCTGCGGCAGGAAGAACTGACTCGATTGAACGCCGAGCTCGAAGACACGAATCGCGGCGTGATGGCGCTGTACGCGGAACTCGACGAGCGCGCCGCTCACCTGCGCGCCGCCGACGAAACCAAGACGCGCTTCCTGTCGAGCGTCAGCCACGAGTTCCGCACGCCCGTGAACTCGATCCTGGCGCTGTCGAAGATCCTGCTGCATCGGCTCGACGGCGAGCTGACGGCGGAGCAGGAACGCCAGGTGCGCTACATCGTCCAGGCCGCGGACCAGCTCGCCACGCTGATCGACGACCTGCTCGACCTGCGCAAGGTCGAGGCCGGCAAGATCCAGCTGCGCGTCGAACGCTTCACCGTCACCGACCTGTTCGCCGCGCTGCGCGGCATGTTCAAGCCGCTGGCCGTCAACGACAACGTCGCGCTCGTGATCGACGAGCCTGACGACCTGCCCGAGCTGTACACGGATCAGGGCAAAGTCTCGCAGATCCTGCGCAACCTCGTGTCCAACGCGCTGAAGTTCACGATGCGCGGCTCGGTGCGCGTGTCGTGCCGGCTGTCGCACGATGGGCTGATCCTGTTCGAGGTCGTAGACACGGGCATCGGCATCGCGCCGGAAAATCACCGGCGCATCTTCGACGAGTTCTCGCAGGTCGAGAATCCGCTGCAGACCTCGGTCAAAGGCACTGGCCTGGGCCTGCCGCTGTCGCAACGGCTGGCCGGGCTGCTCGGTGGCGGCATCGAGATTCGCAGCGCGCTCGGCCAGGGGTCGATGTTCACGCTGGCGATCCCGCTGCGCATCGACGGCGAGCGCGGCGCCACGGCGCCGGTTTCGTCCGAGCCGGCGACGCCCATGGCACTGGATCGCGTGCTGATCATCGACGACAACGAGATCGAGCGCTACGCGCTGCGCCAGTTCCTCTCGACCAGCCGCTACGAGGTGATCGAGGCGACCGGCGGCTACGACGGCCTGCGGCTGGCGCGCCAGACGCACCCCGATGTGATCTTCCTCGACTTGATGATGCCGGACGTGCACGGCTTCGAAGTGCTCAAGATGCTCAAGGCGATCGAAGACACGCGGCAGATACCGGTCGTGGTGTTCACTTCGCAGCGCCTGGAGAGCGCCGAAGATCGCGAGCGTACGGCGGGAGCCGATGCGCTGCTGATGAAGAGCGACCTGTCGCGGGACACCGTGATCGACACGATGCATCGGGTCTGCGGCGTAAGGGAGACCGACCATGTCAGAACCCCGTGAGACGATCCTCAACGTCAACGACAACGAGGCGGCCCGCTACGCAACCAGTCGCATCCTGCATCGAGCCGGCTTCAAGGTGCTCGAAGCGGGTACCGGCGGCGAGGCGCTGCAGATCGTGCGGGAGGACTTGCCGCCGCTCGTCATCATGGACATCAACCTTCCGGACATCAGCGGCGTGGAAGTGTGCCGGCGGCTGAAGGCCGATCCCGCGACCGCGTCGACGATGGTGCTGCAGATGTCGGCGACCAACATTGCGGTCACTGATCGCGTCAACTCGCTGGCCGCCGGCGCCGACAGCTTCCTCGTCGAACCCGTCGAGCCCGAAGAACTGGAAGCGGTGTCGCGCGCGCTGCTACGGCTGCATCGCAGCGAGGCGGCGCTCCGCCGCTCGCTCGCCGAGCGCGAGCTGCTGCTCAAGGAAGTGAATCATCGCGTCAAGAACAGCCTGCAGCTCGTGCTCAGCATGCTCAGCTTGCAAGGTCATCGCTTCAAGGAGCCGGAGACACGCGAGCTGTTCGCGAAGGCGATCTCGCGCGTGACGGCCATCGCGGCGATCCACGAACGCCTGTACCAGGACGCGGATCCGCTCACGGTCGAGATGCACACGTATCTCACCGGCCTGTGCGCAGAGCTCGTGCGCGCGTCGGGAATGGAGGAGAGCGCGCAGGCGAGCCTGCACATCGAAGTCGAAGAGATGCGGCTGCCGACGGAGCACGGCGTCGCGGTGGCGCTGGTCGTGAACGAGCTGGTGATGAATGCACTGAAGCACGCGCAACCGACGAACGGCCCCGCCGTCATCAACGTGTTGCTATTACGTTTCGGCACCGGGCAGGTGCGGCTGAGCGTTGCGGATAACGGTGCTGCACCGGAACAGACTTCGTCCGAGGTCGCGGGACTCGGCACGCAGCTCATCCGGATGCTGGCGCGGCAATTGAACGGAACCGTCGGCATCGAACGCGCTGCCGGAACCTACGCCGTGCACGTCACCTTCCCGCTCCAGTCAGCCGTGTCATGGCGGCAACCGTACTGATCGTCGAGGACCAGATTCTCATTGCGTGGCACCTCAGCGATCTGGTCGAAGGGGCGGGCCACCGGGTGCTGGCGATAGCCCGCGACCCTGCGGAGGCCATGGAGACTGCGGCGCGCGAGCGGCCGGATTTCGCGCTCATGGACATTCGCTTGCATGGCGGCACGAGCGGTCTCGAAGCCGCGAGGATGCTGTTCGAATGCTGGGGCGTGCGCTCGATCTTCATCAGCGCGAATCTCGATCCTGCGACGCGCGCACAGACCGAACCGTTGCGACCATTGGGATATGTCGGCAAGCCGTTCCTGCCGGCCGAGGTGATCACCGCCGTCGAGCGGGCGGTGAAGACGGTCGCGGGCTAATTCAACGACGCGCTCGCGTGGCCGAGCTCTTCCGAGAACTGCGCGAGCTCCGCCGACACTTCTTCCATCGCCACCGCACTGCATCCGATCTGCTCTGCCCAGCCTTGCAGCTCGAATTCTTGTTCAATGGCGCGCAGCGAGTTGAGCAACAGCAATGCGTCAGGCATCGGCAGGGTCAAGCGCAGCGTCTCGTCGCCGTCCACACAGTGCAGCGTCACGGTGCCGCAGATCGCCGGCTGATGCTCCGGCACTTCCGCCGTGGCCGCCGCGGTGATGACTTCGTGCGTTCCGATAACATCTGCCAGGCACATGCGGTGCCTCCTGACGATCAGCGGCCGAAGAGGGCCTGTCGATGCAACGCGCGGCCGACCCCATGAGGTCCCTGTTTCGCCGACGTGAACAAGCGGCCTGATTTTTATTTATAGATCAAATAGTTACGCAATAGCGACTCGATCAGCGCCTGGGCTCTTTGCGCGTGCTGCGGTTCCCAAACCTGCGCCAGGTCCTCGTTCATATACGCTCGTCGCGCCAACTCGAGCTGCACGGCATACACGCCCTGCGCAGGCTTGCCGTAGTGATCGGTGATATAGCCGCCTTTGAAGCGGCCGTTGAGCACCGCGCCGAATTCGCCGTCGCGGAGCACGATATCGAGCAACGTGTCGCCGAGCCCGCGTGGGCAGCTTGCACCGTCGCGCGTGCCGAGATTGAACTCCGGCAGCACGCCCTCGAACAGGCCCGGAATCTCGCTCGCGATCGAATGCGCGTCCCACAGCAGCGCCCTGCCGTGCGCGGTACGCAATGACGCAAGCTCGGTAGCGATACGCTCGTGATAGGGCCGCCAATATTCGTCGATGCGCGCGGCGATCTCGCGCTCGTCCGGCTCGTGCCCGGCCATGTAGATGAACGAGCCGCCGAACGTCTCGGTGGGACACACCGGCGAAGTGGGATTGCCGACGTACAGCGACGCCGAGTCCGGCGAGCGATTGAGATCGACCACGTAGCGCGAATAGTTCGCCTTGATGATCGACGCGCCGAGCCCGCGTGCGAAGTCGTACAGCAGGTGCACGTGCCAATCCGTATCCGGCACGCCGCGACCGGTGGGAGTGAGGCGGTGCGCGAGCGCCTCGGGCAGCTCGGTCCCCGAGTGCGGAATGCTGATCAGCAGCGGCGTCGTGCCGCGATGGAATTCGTAGAGATTCATAGCATCGGCAACTTCAGGCCGTTCTCGTGGGCGCAGTCGATCGCTTCCTGGTAGCCGGCATCCGCGTGCCGCGCGACGCCGATCGCCGGATCGTTCCACAGCACCCGTTCGATGCGCCGCGCCGCGGCTGGCGTGCCGTCGCACACGATGACGACACCGGCGTGCTGCGAGTAACCCATGCCGACGCCGCCACCGTGATGGATCGACACCCAAGTCGCGCCGCCGGCCGTGTTCAGCAGCGCGTTGAGCAGCGGCCAGTCGGAGACTGCATCCGAGCCGTCCTGCATGCCTTCGGTCTCGCGATTCGGGCTCGCGACCGAACCGGAGTCGAGATGATCGCGGCCGATCACGATCGGCGCCTTGAGCTCGCCGGAGGCGACCATTTCGTTGAACGCGAGGCCGAGCCGATGACGCTGGCCGAGCCCGACCCAGCAGATGCGCGCCGGCAATCCCTGGAAGCTGATGCGCTCACGCGCCATGTCGAGCCACTGATGCAGGTGCGGATCGTCGGGGATCAGCTCTTTCACTTTCGCGTCGGTGCGATAGATGTCTTCCGGATCGCCCGACAACGCGACCCAGCGGAACGGTCCGACGCCGCGGCAGAACAGCGGGCGGATGTACGCGGGCACGAAGCCCGGGAACGCGAACGCGTTCTTCACGCCTTCGTCGTAGGCGACCTGGCGGATGTTGTTGCCATAGTCGAACGTCGGCACGCCCATCGCGTGATAATCGAGCATCGCCTTGACGTGCACGGCTGCGGAAGCCTGGGCAGCAGCAGTCACGGTGGCAGGATCGCGCGTGCGCATCTCCAGCCACTGCTCGACCGTCCAGCCGATCGGCAGGTAGCCGTTGACGAGATCGTGCGCGGAAGTTTGATCGGTGACTGCGTCGGGGCGAATGCCGCGACGGACCATCTCAGGCACGATCTCGGCTGCGTTGCCGAGCACTCCGACGGAGATCGCGCGACGAGCCGCAGACGCGTCCGCAATCATCTTGAGCGCGGCATCGAGCGACGGCGCCTGCGCGTCGAGGTAGCGCGTATCGAGGCGCTTCTGAATGCGGCTCTGCTGACATTCGATGCACAGGATGCTGGCGCCGGCCATCGTCGCAGCCAGCGGTTGCGCGCCGCCCATGCCGCCGAGCCCGGCCGTGAGAATCCACTTGCCCTGCAGATTGCCGCCGAAATGTCGGCGACCCATCTCGACGAACGTCTCGTGCGTGCCCTGCACGATGCCCTGGCTGCCAATGTAGATCCACGAGCCCGCCGTCATCTGGCCGAACATCATCAGGCCCTTGCGGTCGAGCTCGTTGAAGTGCTCCCACGTCGCCCACTTCGGCACGAGGTTCGAATTCGCGAGCAGCACGCGCGGCGCATCCTCGTGCGTTCTGAACACGCCGACCGGCTTGCCGGACTGAATCAACAGCGTTTCGTCTGCGTTCAGCGCACGCAGCGTCTCGACGATGCGATCGAAACATTCCCAGTTGCGCGCGGCGCGGCCGATGCCGCCGTACACGACCAGCTCGTCGGGATTCTCCGCGACCTCGCGGTCGAGATTGTTCATCAGCATGCGCAGCGGCGCTTCGGTCAGCCAGCTCTTCGCCGTGCGCTGCGTGCCGCGCGGCGCGCGCACCGTGCGGGCACCGTGGCGACGATCGTCTGCGGGTCGTGTTCGAGCGTTCATCGGCAGCTCACTCCAGGATCCTGTGCATTGCGCGCTTGTAGTTGACGGCGATCGCGGTCTCCGCGGAATGCCGTCCTTCCTGCACCAGCCAGCGCCCGGCAACCATCACGTCGCGCACCTCGTGGCCGGTGCCGGAGAAGACGAACGTGTCGATCAGCTGGTCCTCGTCGCGGCCGGCGAACAGCGGCGAGTTGGTATCGATCACGACGATGTCGGCACGACGGCCGGTTTCGATCGCTCCGATGTTACGGGCGGTCGCGCGCGTGCCGGCGCTGCATGCGTGGCGCCAAAGCATCGCGCCGGTCGATGTGTCGCTCTGCGTGGGCAGCACGTTGCGATGCCGGGTGACGAGCCGCGCCTCGTACTCCGCCCAGCGCAGCTCTTCGATTGGCGATAGCGAGATGTGACTGTCGGAGCCGATCGCGAACGTGCCGCCGGCAGCAAGCCACGCAGGCAACGGAAAGACGCCGTCGCCCAAATTCGCTTCGGTGGTCGGACACAGCCCGATGACCGCGCCGGTCGCTGCAACTCCTTTCAGCTCGGCATGCGTCGCGTGGGTCGCGTGCACCAGGCACCAGCGGCGATCGACGCGGGCATGTTCGAGCAACCACTCGATCGGCCGTGCACGCAGATGTTGCTGCGCCGCTGTGACTTCGCGTTCCTGCTCCGCGACGTGGATGTGAATCGACTTGATGTCCGGCCGCGACGTCAGCACGGTTCGCAGTGCATCCGGCGGTACGGCGCGCAGGCTGTGCAGCGCGATGCCGATCGCGACTTGCGGAGATTGCGCGTGCGCCTGCAACAGCCCGTCGACGAGGTCGAGATACTGGTCCGTCGCGAGCACGAACTGTCGCTGGCGCGCACTCGGCTCGGCGCCGCCGAAATCGCCGGTCTGATACAGCGTCGGCAGCAGCGTGAGGCCGATGCCCGCGGTGGTCGCAGCATCGATCAGTGCCTGGGACATCGCGGCGCGGTCCGCGTACGGCGTGCCGTCGGGCTGATTGTGCAGGTAGTGAAACTCGCACACGGCCGTATAGCCGGCCTTGAGCATGTCCGCATAGCATTGCGCCGCGACCGCATTCAGGCACTCGGGCGACATGCGGGCGGCGTGCTCGTACATGGTCTCGCGCCAGGTCCAGAAGCTGTCGCCCTTGTCGTTGTGAGCGGTGCGACGCTCGGCCAGGCCCGCCATCGAGCGCTGGAACGCGTGACTGTGTACATTCGGCATGCCCGGGATCGCCACGCCGTTCACGAGCCGCGCGGTGGTGACGATGTCCTCCGGCGACACGTCCACGATGTCGCCGGACGGGTCGATGGAGATCACCACGTTGCGCCGCCAGCCGTCGGGCAACCAGGCGACGGCAAAGCGGTAGCGGGTCTGGAAGGACATGCGGGGCAGTATAAGGGCTGGAGTGACGGGGTGACGAAGTGACACAAGCGACGTGGGACCGGATATGGCTCGGGGCCGATCTCGCCACGATGGATGAGGCGGGCGGCATCGGCCACGTGCCCGACGCGGCGCTTGCGATTCGCGATGGACGCATCGCCTGGGTCGGCACGCGGCAAGAGCTCCAGGCGATGTCGTGGTCAGCGCCGGTCGTGACCGAGGCGCGCGGCCTGTGGATCACACCGGGGCTGATCGAGTGCCACACACATCTTGTATACGCCGGCGATCGCAGCAACGAGTTCGCGGCGCGGTTGCGCGGTGCGACGTATGAAGACATCGCACGCGCCGGCGGCGGAATCGTATCGACGATGCGTGCCACGCGCGCTGCGAGCGAAGCTGAGCTGCTCGCGCAATCGCTGCCTCGCGCGCAGGCGCTGGCGAGCGAAGGCGTGACGACGCTGGAGGTGAAATCGGGCTACGGGCTCGACCTCGCGAGCGAGCTGAAGATGCTGCGCGTTGCGAAGCGCCTTGGCGAGGAACTCGGCATGGATGTCGTCAAGACGTTTCTCGGCGCACACGCATTGCCGCCCGAGTTCGCGACCCGGCAGGACGACTACGTGCGTCACGTGTGCGACGACATGCTTCCCGCGGTCGCGGCGGAGCAGCTCGCCGATGCGGCCGACGTGTTCTGCGAGCGCATTGCCTTTACGCGCGAGCAGACTGAACGAGTGTTCGAGCGCGCGCGCAGTCTCGGCCTAGCGCTGCGTTTGCACGCCGACCAGTTGAGCGACGGCGGCGGCGGCGACATCGCTGCTCGCTACGGCGCGCTATCAGCGGATCATCTCGAATACGCATCCGACGCGTCGCTGCAAGCGATGGCACGCAGCGGAGTCGTCGCGGGTCTGCTGCCCGGCGCCTTCTACTATCTTCGCGAAACGCGCATGCCGCCGATCGAGAAGATGCGCGCGCTCGGCGTGCAGATGGCGGTCTCGACGGATTGCAATCCTGGCACGTCGCCGATCTCGTCGCTGCTGCTGGCGATGAACATGGCGTGCGTTCTGTTCCGCATGACTGCGGCGGAAGTGCTGCGCGGCGTGACGATCAACGCCGCACGTGCGCTTGGAGTCGGGGACGATCGAGGGATGCTGCGCGCGGGCATGCGCGCGGACCTGGCTATCTGGAAGCTACGTCATCCGGAACAACTGTGCGCGGAGGTCGGCACGCACCGGCCGGTGGAAATCATCAGAACGAAACGGTGACGTTCAACGTCGCCATGTCCACGTCGGCTTCGTCGAGCGTGGAGTCGTCGCCCGCATCGAACACGCGCCCGTACTCGAGCCGGATGTTGTAGATCTCGGCGAGGCTGAAGCTGACGCCCGCGCCTGCCAGCAGATCGAAGCCGCTCTGCGTCGCGCGCAGCTTTTCGCTGCCGATGCCGTCGGTGATGAAGACGCTCTCTTCGCTGTTGGAGATCAGCGCGCCGCCGCGCAGGAAGATTTCCCAGCGATAGCTCAGCGGCAGGATTGCCAGCGCGCACAGCGCGATGCCGCTGGTCGAGGTTTCGACGTTCTGCGCCCAGTTCTCCTGCGTCGGGGGGTTGCCGTTGAACACGCCGGAGCTGCGGTCCTTGTAGACGACGTCGCCGAGGTCCAGGTAGCCGCCTTCCAGCGCGATGTGCTCCGTCAGGCGCCAGCCGACGACGAAGCCGTAGGAGGAGTCCTTGGCATCGAAAGAGCCAGTGGTCGTCTGCGGCGAGAACCCGAACGCCTCGTAGATCGCCCGCGCCTCGGCCTCGTAGTCGCTGCGAAGCGAGTCCTTCTCCACCATCGCATAGGAGATCCCGGCATAAATGCCGGTCTGGGCGGCGCCTGCAGTGCCGGCGCCGACGCTGCCGGCGAGCACGATGAATGCAATAATCGCGACTCTCATGGCCGAAGGTTAGCATGACCCCCACAGAAGTCATCGGCGCCGTGGCGGCGACCCTCACGACGATCGCTTTCGTGCCCCAGGCGCACAAGGTCCTCGTCCACCGGGACACTCACTCCCTGTCCGTGGGTATGTACCTCATCTTCACGACCGGGGTTCTGTTGTGGGGCGTGTACGGCTATCTGCGCGACGATTGGGTGATCATCGCGGCCAACGCGGTCACGGCGGTGCTGTGCCTCGCCATCCTGATCATGAAGGTGCGCAACGACGGCTTCCGCGACGTCAAGCGATGAAGCCGATGCCTCGCGCCATCAACGCGGCGCACAGCATGATGAGGAACAGCAGCGTCAGCTCGATGTGAATGACCCTGCGGATACTGCGCCGCTTCGCGTCGTCCAGCACCGGCGCGCGACCTTCCTTGAGCGCCTTGCGCCAGCCCAGGAATTGCATCGTCGGCAGGATGGACAGCAGGCCGACGACGATGAACAACGCGAGCTTCACGAGAAACGGCCCGCTGTGGAAGTAGTAGTCGGCGCCCTTCTCTGTGTAGAACACGCGCACGAAGCCGACGATCAGCAGCACGACCGCTGACAGTCCGTACACCGAATCCATCCGTAACAGCGTGCGCGCCGATGCGACGGTGAGCTCGCCGCGCGTCAGGACCAGCTCGACGGTGACGACCGCGACGAGCAGAAACGCTGCGGCGTGATGCAGAAAAGCGAACAGAGTCGATGAAGTCATGGGCGCCCCGGTGCGTGGTGACTCGCCTCAAGTATCGCTCATTCCCTTCGTTGCACGCACCGTGTCCGGATGCTGCTCGCCGAGCGTCTCGACCAGATTGCGAACAGCGAGCTCATAGTCGCGATGTGCCGCGCTGGCTTGTCCCTGTGCCTGCTCGACTTGAGCGAGCGTGAGCCACGCCTGCCCCGTGAGGCTCGACGACGGCAATTGCCCCTGTGCCTGCTGCGCGAGTTTGATTCCCGCCTGGGCGTCACGCGCAGCGGCCGCGAACTGGCGATCCGCGGCGAGCGCAGCCGCGCGCTCGATCAGGGTCAGCCCGTGAGGAGCGGGACAGCAATCGAGTTTCGTGTAGGTGTCGTGGACTCGCGAGAAGGCTGCGACGGCATCGCTCGTGCGTCCCTGCCCTGCCCATATCTTTCCCTGCACGATTGTGTGCGCGAGTGCCGCGGTGGTATCCGAGTCTATCTGACTCGCGCGCATGGTCACGGAGGCTTCGTCGAGCAGCTGCTGCGCGCGATCGAACTGACCCTGCAGGACAGCGACTCGCGCCTTGCCGGTGATCGCATACACCTTCGCCAGTGGATCCGGGTCGACGCTCAGAGCGACGTCATACGCCGCATCTGCTTCCGCATAACGTCCCAACGTGCGCAGCACCGCACCCAGATTCGAATTCGTGTATTGCGCATGTTCACCAGCCAACGATCGCCGCGCATCGATAGCGATCGAGCGCTCGAGCAGGCCTCGTGCGCGCAATGGATTGCCTGTGGCGAACAATGCTACGCCCCAGTTGCTGAGCACCAGGCTCGCGTCGAGCGAATCGCCGCGCCCGAGCCGGTCCAGCAAATCGAACGCCTGCTGGTAGTACTCCTGCGCCCGATCCGGCATCCCCTTGGTCGAGTAGGCGGACGCGATCAGCTCCAGCAGCAATGACCTCGCGCGCAGCGATTGCCGGCCGCTGGAATCGAAGTGCTGCAGCGCTTGCAGCGAATAGGTCAGCCCGCGCGGGCCTGCGTTGAGATCGAGAGCCAGGCTGGCGCGCTGCTGCAGGCACGTTGCAAGCGCTGGATCGTCGGGTGAGTAGCGCGCGATCTCTCGATCGATAGCCGCCACCGCCTCGTCGGCGGCGCCGAGCTGCGCGCGCGCGATCGCGCGATTGCAGATCAGGGACGAGCGGCTCGGCAGGCTCTCCGGGAGCGAGTCGATGACGCGCGTCAGCAGGCGGTCCGCTCGCTCGAACTGGTCGTAGAGGATGTACCAGCCCGCAACGAAGTCCGTCGCCACCGCACGCATGCGCGGATCGCTTCTGCCCGACTGCTCTGCGATGGTTTCGCTGCGTGCGAGCAGGTCATCGATGGTGAGCGTCTCGTCGCTGCGTACGCCGTCCCGGAGCACGGCGTGCATGAAGTCGAGCGTCGCCTCCGAGTCGACGAGCATTTCGACAGCCTTGATGCGATGGTTTTCGGCCCGCTGCCACTGCCACACGGCGGTGCCAAAACCGACTGACAGCGCCAGCACGGCGACGGCTGCGGCACTCACTTGCATGCGGTGACGCGCAATGAATCGCCGACTGCGGTACCAACTGCTGTCGGGCCGAGCGCTCACCGGCATGCTCGCCAGGTGGCTGGCGATGTCCTGGGCAAAAGCGCCGACGGAGAGATAGCGCTCGGCCGGCGCCTTCTTCAGTGCCTTGAGCACGATCGTGTCGAGATCGCCTTTGAGCGTTTGCGCGAGCCGGCGCGGTGTCGTGCGGCGCGCCGCCGCGACGAGCTCGGTCGTGGCGAGCTGGCTCGGCCGCGGCGGATCGCGCGTGAGAATCGCTTCCTCGAGCTGCCGACGCGGCACGCGGCCCAGGCCGAACGCGCGGCTGCCCACCAGCAGCTCGTGCAATACGACGCCGAGAGAATAGATGTCCGAACCGGTCCCGACGGGTTGACCGCCGAGCTGCTCTGGCGAGGCATAGTCGGGCGTCAGCGGCCCGCCTTCCGCAAACTGTGTGATCGAGCCGCCTTGCGGCGCCTCGACCGATAGCAGCTTGGCGATACCGAAGTCGAGCAGCACGACGCGTGCCTGCGCGGTCACCAGCATGTTCGATGGCTTCAGGTCCCGGTGCAGCACCAGCTGCGAATGCGCGAACTCGACTGCGGCCAGCACCTGCAGGAACAGGCGCAGGCGCTCGCGGATCGACAGGCGCGCGTCATCGCAATACGCAGTGAGCGACTTGCCGTCGACGTGCTCCATCGCAAGGTACGGCTGGCCCGCGGCACTCACGCCCGCATCGTAGAGTCGGGCGATGTTCGGATGCGTCAGCGTCGCCAGGATGTCGCGCTCGCGCTTGAAGCGCTCGGCGAACTCGGCCTGTCGCGGTCCCTGGAACGGCAGCTTCAAAGCTACTTCGCGCTGCAGCTGGCCATCGCAACGCTCGGCGAGCCAGACCGAGCTCATGCCGCCGCGGCCGATTTCGCGAATCAGGCGGTAGGCGCCGACCTGCTCGCCGACAGCGGCTGCCCGCTTCAGCAATGCATGCCGAACAGGGTCGACGGCCAGGTTGGCGAGAAACCCGCGCCGCTGCAGGTCAGCATGCTCCTCGAGCAGCTGGCACACCGCGGCCGCGATTTCCGGTTCGGAGACTGCGAGGTCTGTCAGCCAGCGCTCACGCGCATCGGCTTGCAGATCGAGGGCTTGGTCGAGGTAGGGCGCAATGCGGTGCCACTGCCCCGCCGCGGGCGGTGCTGAGCTCATGGTCCACTCCCTGCTATCCCCGCGGTGAGTACAGCAGAGAGGGACCCCGCCCGACAACTAGGCCGCGAGGATCACGCCGCGAGGGCGGTCGATCGCTTCAATCCCATGTATTCCAGATCCGCCAGCACCAGCACGGCAGCAGCCTGCGCGATGACGACCGCGTAACCAAGCCCGTTCGGCGCGACCCAGCCGCTGAACAGCAACATGATGCTGTCGACGACCCACACCGCGTTCAACGCGATGATGATCCACACCGCGATGCGCGTCGGCTCCGGACGCGAAGCGACGAACCCGACGAAGGCCGCGAACGGCAGCAGCACGATGCCCGCTTCGCTGACCAGCTCGACCGGGAGCTGCAACAGGCTCGCAAACAACTCGGCGAAGGCGATCATCGCGACCCCCATCGCGCCGCTGGTCACGGCATCGACGACCAGCACGCGGCGCAGGAGAGAAGAAGCACGGATCGAAGTCATGGCTGAATCCTCGTTGGTAGTGAGGTAACGGGGACCATGATTGCGGCGGCGGCGGCGTGCAGTCGATTACCCGGGAGGTAATGGAGCTGCCGGCGCCGGCTGCGCTATCGTCGGCGCCATGAACACGAATGCCAGTTTCCACGCGACCCGGCCGGTCGGCGACCTGCTGCGCGAATGGCGCCAGCGGCGCCGCATGAGCCAGCTCGACTTCGCCGTCGAGGCCGAGATTTCCTCGAAGCACCTGAGCTTTCTCGAAACCGGCCGCTCGCAGCCGAGCCGCGAGATGCTGCTGCACCTGGCCGAGCTGCTCGACGTGCCGCTGCGCGAGCGCAACTCGCTGCTGATCGCCGCCGGCTTCGCGCCGATGTTCAAGGAGCACGCGCTCAGCGACCCGGAGCTGCAGCCTGCGCGCGAAGCAGTCGAACTCGTATTGAAGGGGCACCAGCCCTATCCCGCCGTGGCCGTGGATCGTCACTGGAACCTGGTCGCTGCCAACGACGCGGCGAACTACTTCATGACCGGCGTAGCGCCGGCGTTGCTGACGCCGCCGCTCAACGTGCTGCGCATCACTTTGCATCCTGACGGCATCGCACCGCGCATCGTGAATCTCGACGAGTGGCGCGGACACTTGCTGTCGCGCTTGCGTCGACAAGTCGAGGTGTCTGCGGACGCGACGCTCGCCGCGCTGCTGAAGGAGCTGAGCGAATATCCGGCGCCTGCTCACACTGCAGAACCTCCGACGAACGCAGTGCCGTACGCAGTGCCCTTCCGTCTCGCGACGGCCGCCGGCGTGCTCAGCTTCATCAGCACGATCACGGTTTTCGGCACTCCGGTCGACGTAACTCTGTCAGAATTGGCGCTCGAATCGTTCTTCCCGGCAGACCCGGCGACTGCAGCGACCCTGCGAACCCTCGCGCACCAATGACCTTCCTCTACAGCGTCGACCAGGACACTGCGACCCCCACGAAGTACACGGCCGGCCCCTGGGGCAACGATTTGCAGCACGGCGGAGCGCCGACTGCGCTGATCTCCTGGGCGGCCGAGCGCCTCGTGCCGCGCGAGCCGATGCAAGTGGTGCGCATCACGGTCGATCTGCTGCGGCCGGTGCCGATCGCGCCGCTCAAGATCCGCGCGGAAGTGGTGCGCGAGGGACGCAAGATTCAACTGTGCGCGGTGACGTTGCTCCACGAAGACGTCGTGGTCGTGCGTGCGACAGTGCTCAAGATCCGTCGCGTCGAGCTGGAGCTGCCGCCGACTGCGGTCGAAGAGAAGATCGCTTTGCCCGGACCCGAGGCGGGAGAGCTCGCCGACATCCCGAACGAGAATCCGAACGCGTTCATCCGCGGGCTGACGTTGAGCGTGGTGCAGGGGCAATTTCGCGCGCCGGGACCCGCCGCGATCTGGTTCCGCGTCGAGCGGCCGCTGTTCGCAGGTCAGGCACCGACGCCGCTGCAACGCGCTGCGATGATCGCCGACTTTTGCAACGGCGTTTCCACGGTGCTCGAATTTCGCTCGTGGACGTTCATCAACGGCGATCTGACGATCAGCCTGGCACGCCTGCCCGTCGGCGACTGGATCCTGCTCGACGCGCAGAGCTGGCTCGGCGATCACGGCGCCGGCATCGCATTCGCCAAGCTCGGCGACAGCCGCGGCTACTTCGGCCGTGCGATTCAGAGTCTGGTGATCGAACCCAGGGCTGGGAAGCCGGGCTAAAGCCCGACCTGCAAGTCAGCACCTGTAGGTCGGGCTTTAGCCCGACTCTTCTCCCTTCTCCTTCTTCTTTTCCTCTTCCTGCCGCCTCTCCTTGCGTATCGTCAACACGATCGTCAGAAACGCAAACCCCAGAAACGCAATGAACGTCGCCATCACGAACACCAGCCCGCCCGCCAGCCGCCAGCCTTCATAGAGGCCGATGGCCAGCCCGATCGGCGTCGTAATCAACAACAGCGGTTTGCCGATTCTCACGGTGTGCCTTCCACGGCGCGCTTCAACTTGCCGAGCGCATGATCCCACTGCTGCTCGATCAGCTCCAGCGAGCGGCGCGCTTCCTCGATCCGTTCCGGCTCCAGCTCCCACAGGCGCTCGCGCCCGGCACGCACATCGCGCACCAGCCCGGCGCTCGCGAGCACTTGCAGGTGCTTCGTGACGGCCTGGCGCGTGATGTCCGTACCCGACGTGAGCTGCGCGATCGATTTTGCGCCGCTGCTGCACAGGAACGCGACCAACCGCAGCCGGGTTTCGTCGCCGAGCGCGGCGAATACCGGTGCGGCATTGCGAAAGCCGGCGCTGCGCAGCGGCGCGCTAACTCGCAGCGACATGATGCTCGATTCTTTTCATCTGCTCTTCCCAACCGTCGCTATTCATGCGGAAGGCGCCCAGGCGCCGCTGCGGCGGTATGTTGTCGAAGCCGGATTCTACGACTGTCAGCAGCGTGCCGCCGTCCACATCCTTGAGCTCGAAAGTGACCAGCGTCGTCGGCTCCGCCGAGTAGTCGACGCCCTTCTCGATTGCTGCCGGATGCCAGCGCCATGACAGGAGCCGCTCGGGCTCCACGCGCTCGATCCAGATCTCGAAGAGGACGTGCTCGTAGCCGGGATGAGTGATCCGGCCCTGCGTGGACTGGCCGGGCACGAAAGACTTGCCCTGCAGGTTCACGCCGAACCAGCCGCCGAACTCCTCGGCGTTGGACAGCGCCCGCCACACGCGTGCGCGCGGCGTCTTGAGCAGGACTTTGCGTTCGATCCGATCGGTAGACTGTGACATAGGCAACCTCCTGGTTGCATATTAGCGCAGCAGAACTTAAATGCAACCCCGCGGTTGCCTATCGCCAGAATGTCGGGCTAAAGCCCGACCTGCAGCCCTACAATTCGCCCATGCCTGTGTTTACGCTGCGTAACGCCGAGCTCGCCTACGGCCTGCATCCGCTGCTCGATCGCGCCGACCTGTCGGTCGATGCCGGCGAGCGCGTCGGTCTGATCGGGCGCAACGGCACGGGCAAATCCTCGCTGCTGCAGGCGATCGCCGGGCGCATCGCGCTCGACGACGGCGAAGTGGCACGCCAGGACGGATTGCGCATCGTGCTCGTGGAGCAGGAGCCCGAGTTGCCGCAGGCCGCGACGCTGCGCGAGAGCCTCGTCGATCGCGGCCGCATCGACCGACTCCAGGACGAGCGCGAGCGCTGGCGCGTGGAGGCGCGGCTGTCGGAGTTTCTGCATCGGCTTGGCGTCGACGCCGAGCGGACACCGCAAACAGCGTCCGGCGGCGAGCGCAAACGAGCAGCACTTGCTCTCGCCTTGGCGCTGCAGCCTGACCTGCTGCTGCTCGACGAGCCCACCAATCATCTCGACATCGATGGCATCACCGGGCTGGAAGAGTTGTTGCTGAAGGGCCCGACTTCGATCGTGATCACGCACGACCGCGCCTTTCTCGATCGCGTGGTCACGCGCATCGTCGAGCTCGATCGCGGGCTGCTGCGCAGCTTTCCCGGCAACTTCGCGACCTACGAAGCGCGCAAGGGCGAGCAGCTCGCAGCCGAAGACATCGCGAATCGCAAGTTCGACAAATTCTGGGCGCAGGAAGAAGTCTGGATCCGTCGCGGCATCGAAGCACGGCGCACGCGCAACGAAGGTCGCGTGCGGCGGCTCGAAGCATTGCGCGTCGAGCGCGCGGCGCGGCGCGAGCGGCTCGGCGATCTCAAGCTCACGCTCGATGCCGGCGAGCGCTCCGGCAAGCTGGTCGCAGAGCTGGAAGGCGTCGGCAAGCGCTTCGGCGATCGGCCCATCGTCAAGGATCTCGCGCTGCGGCTGCAGCGCGGCGACCGGCTGGGGTTGATCGGTCCCAACGGCGCGGGCAAGTCGACGCTGCTTCGGCTCATCCTCGGGCAGCTCGAACCCGATGCGGGCCGCGTGCGGCTCGGCGCAAATGTGCAGGTCGCGTACTTCGACCAGATGCGCGAGCAGCTCGATCCGGAGAAGTCGGTGATCGAGACGATCAGCCCGGGCTCGGACTGGATCGAGATCGGCCGCGAGCGCAAACACGTCGTGACGTACCTCGGCGACTTCCTGTTCGCCGCGCAGCGTGCGAATTCTCCGGTCAAGGCGCTGTCGGGTGGCGAGCGCAACCGGCTGTTGCTCGCGCGGCTGTTCGCGCGCACCGCGAATGTGCTTGTAATGGATGAACCGACGAACGACCTGGACATCGAGTCCCTGGAATTGCTCGAAGCGACGTTGCAGAGCTATGCAGGGACGCTGCTGCTCGTCAGTCACGATCGCGCGTTCCTCGACAATGTCGTGACGCAGACCCTGGTCGCCGAAGGCAACGGCAAGTGGCAGGAATACGTGGGCGGATATACCGACTGGCTCGCGCAACGCCGACCGGTTGCGCCCGCGCCGGCGAAGCAGAAGACGGAGAGCCGCAGCGAGGATGCGCGCCGCCCGGCACCAACCAAGATGAGCTACAAGGAAACGCGCGAGCTGGCGGCGCTGCCGGGCGAAATCGAGGCGCTGGAACAGCAGCAACACGCGCTCACTGCGCGCATGAGTAGCGGCGATTATCACAAGCAGGGCAGCGAGCAGATCAAGGCGGATCTGCAGCTCGCCAGCGAGATCGAGCAGCAGCTCGCGCAGAAATTCGCGAGGTGGGAAGCATTGGAAGCGAAGAAAGCCGTGCTTTGATTCCGACATACGGGACGGCGAATCTTCGCTGGTCGCCTCTCCCCGCCCTCTGCTACCGTACCGGCGCGAAAACTACACTGACGATGGATCGGGGGGTCGCTTGAACAATCAACAAACCGCCGCGCTGGCGCCCGGCGTCGAGACCGATGCCGAGCGGTCCGAGCGCCACGGCTGGTATCTCGTCTTCACGCTGCTGCTGTTCTACATCTTTTCGTTCATCGACCGGCAGATCATTTCGCTGCTGGTCGAGCCGATCAAACGCGACCTGCAGGTCAGCGACACGCAGATCGGCCTGCTGCAAGGTCTCGCGTTCGCGCTGTTCTACACGGCGTTCGGCATTCCCATCGGCCGGCTCGCCGATCGCATGAACCGCAAGACCATCATCGGTGCCGGCGTGGTCATCTGGTCGCTGATGGCTGCGCTGTGCGGCATGGCGAAGAACTTCTGGCAGCTCTTCCTCGCGCGGGTCGGCGTCGGTGTCGGCGAAGCCGCGCTGTCGCCGGCGGCGTATTCGATGATCACGGACGCGTTCCCGCGGCAAAAGCTCGGCCGCGCGTTCAGCGTCTACAACATGGGCATTCCGATCGGCAGCGGCATCGCGTTGCTGGTCGGCGGATTGATCGTCGTCGCAGTTTCCGGCGCAGGCAAGACGTTCACGCTGCCGCTGCTCGGCGAAGTTCGAGCGTGGCAATTCGTATTCATCGTCACCGGCGCGCCAGGCTTGCTGCTACCGTTTCTGTTGTTCACGGTGCGCGAGCCGCCGCGACGCGGCTTGATGAAGACTGCCGACAACAAAGTGCTCGATCGCGTGCCGCTGATCGAAGTCATCCGGTTCATGGCGAAGAACGGACATTTCTACCGGCCGCACTTCCTCGCCATGGCGATGATGGCCTGCCTCGGCTACGCCGTCGGCGCGTGGCTACCGACAGTCATGGCGCGCACGTACGGTATTCAACCCGGCCTCGTCGGACAGGTGCTCGGCATCTCGACGATGACGATGAACACTGTCGGCGTTTTCGTCGCCGGCCGCATCTGCGACCGCCTGACGACCAAGGGCCACACCGACGCACCGATCTGGGTGTGCTTCGGCACGGCGGTGGCAGTCGTCATCACGAGCGCGCTGCCCGCCTTCATGCCGACGGCGACGCTCGGCCTCGCGATGATGTGCATCGCCGGCTTTCCCTTCCATGGCTACGTCGCGATGGGACCGATGGCGGTCAACCAGGTGACGCCGAACCAGATGCGTGCGCAGGTGTCGGCGGTTTACCTGTTCACCGTGAATCTCATCGGGCTCGGCCTCGGCCCCTATCTCGTGCCGATGATCAGCGACTACATCCTGCGCGATCCGATGCAGATCCGCTGGGGCCTGCTGATCGTCGTCCTCACTTCGGGCGTGATCGCCGCGGCGCTGCTGTGGCGGGTTCGCCCGATCTATCGGCAGCAGGTCGCGCAGACGGCACACTGGCAGTAGGGCGCGCTAGAATCGGGGGCGATGGAACCATTGCCCCTCGTCTGCCACCCAGCGACACCGTGTACTTACGTCAGCGCGGTCACCGCGCGCGTCGATCGGTTGAGCGAGGATCTGCTGATCCTCTATTACGAGATCGTCGGCGACATCGACCAGTTGCAGCTCCCGCCGCAACGACGGTCTGCGCACACCGACGGATTGTGGCAACACACGTGCTTCGAAGCGTTCGTCCGCCCGGACGGCGTGCGCAATTACATCGAGCTGAACTTCGCACCGTCGAGCGAATGGGCGGTGTATCGCTTCGATGATTACCGCCGCGGCATGACTGCGGTCGAGCCGCCGCACGCGCCGAAGATCATCTGCCGGCGACGCGAAGATCGGCTGGAAGCGGACGTCGACGTGCACTGCTCCGGCCTCGTGCCGCGCACGGAGCTGCAGCTCGCGCTCGCTGTCGTGCTCGAAGATCTGCAGGGGCGCATTTCGTATTGGGCGTTGAAGCATCCGCCGGGCAACGCGGACTTCCATCACGACGCGGGCTTCGTATTGAAACTGCGCGCAGGAGACGTGGAATGAAGTTCGGCATCGATCGCCTGCTCACCGAGCCAGCGCTGCGCAGCGCGCTGCATGGCAAGCGACTCGCGCTGGTGGCTCATCCGGCATCGGTCACCGCCGACCTCACCCATTCGCTCGACGCGCTCGCACGACTGGACGATTTGACGCTGACCGCGGCGTTCGGGCCGCAACACGGCCTGCGCGGCGACAAGCAGGACAACATGGTCGAGTCGCCGACGTTCAACGACCCGGTGCACGGCATTCCCGTCTTCAGTCTGTACGGCGAAGTGCGTCGCCCGACCGCGGCAATGATGGACACGTTCGACGTGCTGCTCGTCGACCTGCAAGACGTCGGCTGCAGGATCTATACCTTCATCACGACGCTGCGCTACGTGCTCGAAGAAGCGGCGAAGCGCGGCAAGAGCGTGTGGATCCTCGACCGCCCGAATCCCGCGGGCCGACCGATCGAAGGGTTCCGATTACGCGCAGGCTGGGAGAGCTTCGTCGGCGCCGGCCCGCTGCCGATGCGGCACGGCCTCACGCTGGGCGAGCTCGCCCATTGGTTCGTGCGCACGCTGCGCTTGTCGCTCGACTACAAGGTGATCGAGATGCACGGCTGGCAGCCGGCCACGGCGCCCGGCTTCGGTTGGCCGCTCGGCGAACGCGCGTGGATCAATCCCAGCCCGAACGCCGCAAATCTGTGGATGGCGCGTGCCTACGCGGGCACGGTGATGGTCGAAGGCACGACACTCTCGGAAGGTCGCGGCACCACGCGGCCGCTCGAGTTGTTCGGCGCTCCCGACATCGATGCACGCGCGCTGCTCGCAACGATGCACAAGCTCGCGCCGCAGTGGCTGCGAGGCTGTCGCGTGCGCGAGTGCTGGTTCGAGCCCACGTTCCAGAAGCACGTCGGCAAGCTGTGCAATGGCCTGCAGATCCACGTCGAGGATGCGAGCTATGACCACGATGCATTCCGGCCGTGGCGATTGCAGTCGCTCGCATTCAAAGCGCTGCGACAGCTGCAACCGGGCTATCCGATCTGGCGCGACTTCGCTTATGAATATGAGACGCGGCTCGCGATCGATGTGATCAACGGCAGTCCGCTGCTGCGCGAATGGGTCGACGACTCCAGCGCGACGGTGGCTGATCTCGAAGCCGCGGTGAGCAAGGACGAGCGCGACTGGCAACAGGAACGCGCGCAGTTTCTGCTGTACTAGGAGCAGAGTTCTCGCCAAGGCGCCAAGAACGCAAAGGTCGCCAAGTATTGATCTCTCGAGAGTGACTTGCCTTGGCGCCCTTGGCGTACTTCGCGCCTTGGCGAGAACCTCTCCCTCACACCTGACAAAACACCCGCGCGATCACATCGTCGCGCCGCTGGTGTTCCGGCCGTGGCGCGAAGCGTTTGCTGGTGAGCTTCAGCTCCGAGACGCCCGCGAGTCGCAATGAGCGCCAGCCTGCCGGCTCGCCATCCGTACCGCCCCACACTTCGTAGCAGGCCAGCAGCTCATCGCCCGCGGCGTCGATGCCGTAGATGTGCGGCGCGACTCTGCGCGAGTGCCCGTCGTATTGCAGCTCCAGCAGACGCTTTTCTCTGATTGCCTGACAGATCAGGTCCTGCATGCGCTTAGGAACACGCGAAGTCGTCGCGGCGTTCCAGACGCGGGACTGACTCGAACAGGAGAGCGCAATGGCGCGCCGTTACAGCAAGAAAGCATCGCAGAAAGTGAAACGTGCAATGCACGAACGCAAGCGCGGCACGCTGCGCAGCGGCCGCTCCGGCCGCAAGGTGAAGAGTCGCAAGCAGGCAATCGCAATCGGATTGTCGGAAGCGCGCCGCTCCGGCGCGAAAGTTCCGAAGCGGCGGAGCAGTCGCAAAAGGAAGACAAGCGGTCGGCGCCGCAGCAGCAAGAAAAAGTAACTTGGGTTAATCGGCTGCCGCAGCAGCAGCCGGTGTCGCACGCGAGCGCAGCGGCACCTCCGGAATGAAGAACACGATCAGGACCGCCAGCCCGACGATCCACAGCGCGCGCTCCAGCATGTGCGCGATTGACGTTGCGAAAGCAACCTTCACGCCGCGCTGGATCCGCTCGACGAGCTGCTTGCCGTAAATCGACATCGCCGCGCGCACCGTCAACAGCGATTGCTGGACGGTGGTCGCGACGAGCGCATCCTCCTTCGCCAGGATCGCGTCCCGAAACAGCTTGGCGACACCGGCGATCAGCTCCGGCTCGCGCAGAGCGCGCAACGGAATGTCTGCAAGCTGCTGCTTCACACCCGAGGGCAGCTCGGGATCCTGCAGCAGACGCTCGCGTCCCTCCTCGCCGGCTTTGAGCTCGCTTTCGACAGTGTCGGCGCGTTGCAGGAGCTGTCGATGAATTCGTCCGCGCACGCCGCCGTCGCGCAATGCTGCCTTGATCTGCTCCGGCATGCGCGGATCGCCGATGATTTCAACCACTGCGTCCGCGTCCTCGTGGTACGCGCGCTCGAGCACGGCGAAGCGCTCGTCGAGCGTGCCATTGACTCGCAAGCGAATCATGTCCGCATTCATCGCCTGGCTCTGAGCGTGTGCGAGATCGATGCGCTGCTCGCTCATACCCGGCAGCATCGGGACGTGCTTCGGCAGCTCATCGGTGAGGCCGTGCGTCAGGAATGTGCCGAACACGGCGACGCCGACTGTCGCACCCATCTGTCGACTGAACTGTCCCATGCTCGTCGCGACGCCAATCTCCGTCGGCGGCGCCGAGTTCTGGATCACCAGGCTGAACAGCGTCTGCGCCGGCCCGAGACCGATGCCCGTTATCGCCAGGCGCCACGCGAGATCGCCATGCGTGGTATCCGGCCCGATGCCCGTCAGCGCAATCACGCCCGCGATCAGCACGATGCCGCCGCCGATCATGAAAGGCTTGTAGCGACCGGTGCGCGTCACGAGCCGGCCGCAGATGATGCTGCTCGCGATCAATCCAGCCATCAGAGGCAGCAGCGCGAAGCCGCTCTGCGTCGCATTGATTCCCTGCACGACCTGCATGTACAGCGGCATGAACATCACGACGCCGAGGAACGCCGTGCTCATCACGAACGACGCGAGCGCAGCGATGCGAAACGAGTGGATGCGGAACAGGTGCAGCGGCAGGATCGGATGCGTCGCGTGCGTCTCGATCCACAGGAAGATCCCGAGCGAAATGCAGCCGACCGCGAACAGCCCGAGGATGTGCGGCGAGTCCCACGGATAGCTGGTGCCGCCGAGCGTGAGTCCGAGCAGCAGCGTCGCTGCCGTCAGCACGACCAGCACTGCGCCGAGATAGTCGATGCGTCCTCCCGCGCCATGGCGCAATACCGGCATGCGATACAAGATCATGAACAGCGCGAGCAGGCCGAGCGGCAGATTGACGTAGAACACCCAGCGCCAGCCGGCGATCTCGTGACCGAGCAGCGTGAACGTGCCGTGGTCGGTGAGGAAGCCGCCGATGAACGGCCCGACGACAGTCGCGATGCCGAACACGGAGCCGAACACGCCGAACAGGCGACCGCGCTCGCGCGGCGGATACAGGTCCGCCATGATCGCGAACGACACCGTCATGAGCGCGCCAGCGCCGAGACCCTGGATCGCGCGGCACACGATGAGCTGCATCATGCCGCCGCCGAGCAATGGCAGCGCGCCGAACTCCCCGCTCAGCCCGCACAATGCTGAGCCCGCGAGGAACAGCACGACGCCGATGATGAGGATGCCCTTGCGGCCGTATTGATCGCTGAGCTTGCCGTAGATCGGCACGGAGACCGTCGAGGTCAGCATGTACGCGGTGGTGACCCACGCATACATCGACAGCCCCTGGCGCTGTTCGATGATGCGCGGCATCGCGGTGGAAACGATGGTCTGGTCGAGCGCGCTCAGCAGCACGACGACGGCGAGAGCGGCCAGCGTGGCCCGCCTCTCGCCGGGAGTTACAGCAATGTCAGTCAATCGACTTGTAGGTCGGGCTTCAGCCCGACGCTGACTTCCGGCACGGATTGTCGGGCTAAAGCCCGACCTACTGCTTTTTCTTGCCGGTCCACTTGCCGTCGCCGAACGAGCCGAACACGACCGTGCCGCTCATCGTGTCGCCGGTCACCGTACCGGTGTAATCGATCTGCAGGTTCTGGCCCTGCACGTTGACGTTGATGCCGAAATTCACCGTCTCACCCTTGATTGTGCCGGTGAGCGGCACTTCGCCACGCTGGCTGACCATCTTGCCGCCGAGCGTCTCGCCCGACTGCGTGAAGACGGCGTCCGAGGCGCGCGAGCCCATCGGGCTCTCGACGTTGAGCTCCCAGGTGCCGGACACATCGGTGACCTTCGCGGCAGGCGGAGGCGGCGGAGCCGCCGTGGACGGCGCGGTCTTCATCGTCGAGCAGGCCGCAGCAACCGATGCGACAACTGCGACACACAGCAGACGCATCCCGGAAACACGCAAGGTGGACATTGGTTGAAACCCCCATGACAAAGTGCCGCACAGCTTAATCGCTGCCATGACCGCCCGCGAGCTATCGCTGCGACCTTTGACGATTCTTGAGCACCAAGTACTTGGGCCTTAAACCTGCGACCACCGTGCTGCATCCCATTGAGGGCACGCCTGATCGCGCTATTGCGTCGCTTGGTCTCACCGGCCCGAACGGCGCTCTCATGGAGTGGTCCAATCGCCGCAACCAAGATCATGGGGAGTTCACCGGTGCGCATCATCGCTGGAGCCATCCGTAACCCCGTCGCGATCGGGGTCACGGTTTTACTTATTTCCCTGTTCGGCGCGCTCAGCCTGAAGCAGCTGCCCCTGCAGCTTTTCCCTGACATCGAACGGCCGACGATCGCCATCTTCACGAACTGGCGCGGCGCCTCGCCGGAGGAAGTCGAGGCCGAGCTGCTCGAGCCGCAGGAGCAGGTGCTGCAGGGCCTGCCCGGCGTGGAGGAAGTCAACGGCAACGCGAACTCGGGCGGCAGCCAGGTGTTCCTGAGGTTCGCGATCGGGACCGACATGAAGGCCGCGCTGGTCGACGTCATCGGCCGCATGAGCCGCCTGCCGCCGCTGCCGCGCGACTCCGATCGCCCGTTCGTCCAGCTCGGCGGCGAAGGGGACTCGAACCAGCAGCTCTCGTTCTTCTTCGTGCAATTGCTCCCCGGCACCGAAGGACCGATCGACCGCTATCGCCGCTTCGTCGAGGACGTCGTCAAGCCGCGCATCGAGTCCGTCCCGGGCGTCGCGCAGGTCGAGGTCCAGGGCGGTCCGCCCGACGACGTGCGGATCACGCTCGACCTCGCGCGTGCGGCGGCGTTAGGCGTCGGCATCCCGGACATCGCCCGCCAGGCAGCGAGCGCCACCAACGTGTCCGCCGGCCAGCTCGACGTCGGACGGCGGCAGTATTCGCTGCGTTATACCGGCCGCTACGACGCCCAGGATCTCGGGCAGCTCGTGCTGGCGTGGCGCGACGGCCAGCCGGTGCGGCTCGCAGATCTCGCGACCGTCGAAATGCGGCCGCCTGAGCGCACCTTCTTCTCTTATCAGAACGGCAATCCGGCGATCGGCCTGCGCATCATCCGCGCGCCGGGCGCGAACGTGCTCAGCACGCTCGAGGAAGTGAAGAAGGTCGTCGCGGATCTGCGCGAAGGAGCGCTCGCGCAGCGTGGTCTCGGAATCGAGCAGTCGTTCGACGCCTCGCTGTTCATCAAGCGCGCCGTCAACCTGCTGGTCGAGAACCTGGTGGTCGGTGCTCTGCTCGCGCTGTTCTGCGTGTGGTGGTTCATGCGCGACGGCCGCGCGACCGTCTTGATCGCAAGTACGATTCCGGTCTGCCTGCTGGCGACATTCTGTGTGCTCGAAATGGCCGGCCGCAGTATCAATGTCATCTCGCTGGCCGGCCTCGCCTTCGCCGTCGGCATGGTCGTCGAAGGCGCGATCGTCGTCTCCGGCAACATCATCCGGCTCAAGGAAGGAGGCATGCCGATCGAGCAGGCCGCTCATGACGGTACGCGACAGGTCGTGCCTGCCTTGTTCGCATCGACCGCGACGACGATCGCCGTGTTCCTGCCGGTGCTGTTCCTCAAGGATGTCGAGGGACAGATCTTCGCCGACCTCGCGCTGACGATCTCGATCGCGGTCGCGTTCTCGATCGTGGTCGCGATCACAGTCGTGCCGGCAGCCGCCGGTCGCTTGCTCGGCGGACACTCGAAGAACTCCGGTTACGGCGAAGGTTGGCCGTGGCTGACCGATCGCGTCATCGCGTGGACCCGCTCGCGCAAGCAACAACTCGCTTGGGTGGGTGCGTTGCTCGTCGCTCCGCTGCTGCTTTCGTGGTTGCTGCTGCCGAAGCTCGACTACCTGCCGCCGGTGAAGCGCGCGGCGATCGACGCTTACTTCAGCTTCCCGCCCGGCATGAGCCCGGAAGCCGTTAATCGCGAAATCGCGGGCAAGCTGCTCGAGCGCATGGAACCGTACATGAAGGGCGAGAAGGAGCCGCGCCTCAAGAACTACTACGTGCTGCTGTGGCCGGGCGGCGGCACGATCGGCGCGCGCGTCATCGACGACGATCGGATCGGCGAGCTGGAACGCATCGTGCGCGACGAGATCGTCGTCGGGCTCCCCGACACGCGTGTGTTCGTGAACGAAGGCGAGCTGTTCGGCGGCATCGGCGGCTCGGCGCGCTCAGTCGCGATCCACCTGCAGTCGACCGACACGGCAGCGCTCAATGCCGCGGCAGAGGGAGGCCGCAAACTGCTCGAGCGCACATTCGCAGGCGCGAACGTGCAGTCCTTCCCGAACGCTGACGTGCAGGCGCTGGAGCTGCGAGCCGAGCCGAACGACCGGCGCATCGCCGAAGTGGGCTGGGATCGCGTATCGCTCGGCACTGTCGTGCGGGCCCTCGGCGACGGTGCGTGGCTAGGCGAGTACTTCGACGGCCAGACGCGGCTGCCCGTCATCCTGCGCACGAGCCTGGGTGAAACGCCCGAAGCCCTCGCACAGGCGCCGTTGATGACGCCCTCGGGCGAGATCGTTTCGCTCGGCGAGCTGGTCAACCTGGAAACGACGGTGGCGCCCGAGCAGATCCGCCGCATCGATCATCACCGTACCGTAACGTTGACGATCGATCCTCCGCCCACGCTGTCGCTGGAAGACATGCTGGCGAAGATCGAGAACGACATCGTGCCGTCGCTGCGCTCGCAATTGCCGCCGGATGCGAACATCCGGCTCGCGGGCAGCGCGGACCGCCTCGACACGATCGTCTCGACGATGGGCACGAACTTCCTGCTGGCGCTGCTGGTGCTGTTCATGCTGATGGCCGCGATGTTCCGCTCGCTGCGCGACGCCGCGGTCGTGGTGTTGACCGTGCCATTGGCTCTCGCGGGCGGCGTGTTGGGCATTCGCGCGCTGGGCCTGGTCGCATTCCAGCCGCTCGATCTGCTGACGATGATCGGCTTCATCATGATGATCGGCATCATCGTCAATCACTCGATCCTGCTGGTGGATCGCACGCGTGACGCACTCAACCACGGGCACAGCCTCGAAGAAGCGTTGCGCATGGCGCTGAATCAGCGTCTGCGCGCGATGGTCGCGAGCACGTTGACGGGCGCACTCGGCGCACTGCCGATGGTCGTGAACCCGGGTCCGGCGAGCACGATCTATCGCGGGCTCGCCGCGGTGAACGTCGCAGGCGTGATCGTGAGCATGGTGTTCTCGATCGTGCTGCTGCCGAGCCTCCTGCGCCTGGTGTACGAGCGCAGCGTGCCGGCCGAAGAAGCGGTGCCGGCGCCTTCTGTTGCAAGGGGATAAGGATGATCAATCTACGAACGATCGCACTCGCGCTTTCCGCCGCCATTGCTCTTTTCGCAGGAAGCGCAGGCGCGGAAGGCCCGCCGGCCCAGGAACCGGGCGTCGTCGTCGAAGTCGCGAAAGCTGCAGTCGCACGCGTCGCGCCGCGACGCTGGGTGCCCGGTGGCGTCGTGAGTCGCAACGATGCGCGTCTCGCGACCAGCGGCGCGGGACGGTTGGAATATGTCGCCGAAGTCGGAACGCGCGTGCGTGAGGGCGAGCGCGTCGCGAAGCTCGAGGACGAAGCTGTGCGACTGCGCGTCGACGATGCGAAAGCCGAAGTCGCGCGCATCGAATCTCAGCGCGCGATGTCGGAGCGCCAGTTGCAGCGGCTGGAGAAAGTCGGCAGCACGATCTCGCAGACGGCGCTCGACGAAGTCAGGTCGCAGTTGGCGGTGCTGACGGCCCAGCTGCAACAGGCGCAAGTGCGCCAGCGCGTCGCGCAGCACGATCTCGATCAGACTGAAGTTCGCGCGCCGTTCGCCGGAATCGTCACCGAGCGTCTCGCGCAACGCGGCGAGTATGTCGCGACGGGCGCTGCGATCGCGCACCTCGTCGACACCGTGCACCTGGAAGCGCGTGTGCAGGCACCGCTGACGCTGGTCGGCCTCGTCCGGCAGAACATGGAGTTGCCGATCAGGATCGCGGATGAGCAGATCAAGGCGAGCGTGCGAACGGTTGTGCCCGTCGGTGAGGAACGGTCGCGCCAGTTCGAGCTGCGCCTCACGCTCGCGAACAACGCACTGAGCGTCGGGACGCCGGTCGAAGTCGGTCTGCCTGAGCGTGAAGCGACCGACTCGCTCGTGGTCCCGCGCGACGCTATCGCCGTCCGGCAGGATGGCAATTACGTGATGCGCGTGCGCGCGGACAACACGGCGGAGAAAGTCACGGTGACGTCAGTCGCAACCGACGGCGACCTCGTCACGATCCGCGGCCCGGTTGCTGCGGGCGATCTGGTTGTCGTCCGCGGGGTCGAGCGATTGCAGCACGGCCAGCGCGTGACGGTGTTGAGTCGCGCCGCGGATGTGCGCGGCGCCGGCGGGCGGATGAATTCCCGGTAAGAACGCCCCCACCCCGACTTTCCTCGCGGAGCGAGGAATGGAATTACGAGAGCTCCCCTGGACCGAATACCGAGCGGGACAGGGTTGGGGTGGGGGCTTAGTTGCAGTCCTTCCTTGCGACGAACGAAGTGTCCGTCAGGTTGCGCAGAAACTCCACTAGATCGCGCTTCTCCTCGGCAGATAGATCCAGCCGCCGGATCTGCGAGTCCACGGTGCCTATCGCCTCGGAATGTATACCGCCGCCGGCGTAGTGCTCGAGGACCTGCTCCAGCGTCGCGAACCGCCCGTCGTGCATGTAGGGCGCGGTCAAAGCGATATTACGTAGCGTCGGCACCCTGAAGCGGCCGCGATCCTGCGGGCGCTTCGTTTCGACCGACAGCCCCTCGTCCCCTTTCACGGCCGAGCCATTGTTGGCGAACAGCGCGCGCTGCTCCGGCTTGCCGCGATGAACGATCGGGCCCGAGAAATTCAGCCCGAAGTGACAGTGCGCGCAGCCGCTGCGATCGGAATAGAACAGCCGCATGCCGCGCCGCGCACCTTCGGAGAAGGCAGAACGGTCGTCGTCGTATACATAGCGGTCGAATGGCGAGCGTCCCGAGATCAACGTGCGCTCGAACGATGCAATGGCCTTGAGCACGTTGGGGATCGTGACCGGCGCGGCTTCCTGCGGAAACGACTGGCGGAACGCAGCCGCGTAGTTCTCCTGCTGCGCGAGCCATTCGAGCAGCGCGCGATCGTCGCGCTTCAATCCCATTTCCAACGGATGCTCGTTGAACAGCGGCTGCTCCATCTGCCGCTCCAGCGTCACGACAGTTTCGCTCGCCCAGGTGAATGCAGGGTTGTACGCGACGTTGGTGAGCGTCATCGCGCCCCGATGCATGCTGTCGCCCTTCGCGCCGACAGCCAGTGCACGGCCGTCGGTGAATGCGAGCTCAGCGTGATGACAGCTCGCGCAGGAAAAGGTGTTGGTCACCGACAGCCGTGTTTCGAAGAACAGGCGGCAGCCGAGCGCGACCTTGGCGTCGGACATCGGGTTGTCGGCAGGAACGACGGGAGGCGGAAAACCGGGCGGCAAGCGCCACGTGTACTGCGCGTCTTCGCTGGCGGGACCGCTCCATGCGATCCCAACCCAGCAACAGAAAAGTAGAGATAGGAAGCGGGTCGTACTCAGTTCCAGCGAACGACCGCGGGCGCATCCGGCGCGAGCGACGCAGTCTGACGGGCGATGTTCGAACGCTCATCGATCCACTGCGCGAGCGCATCGACTTCCGGCGCAGCGTTGCCCGCCGCACGACGGTCGCTGACGTACTTCTGCATCGCCGCCATCAATTGGTCAGCGAGTGGGCGCGAGCTCTGGAAGAGCTGCATGTATGCGTTCTTCGCATCGTCGATGCGGTTGAGCCCGAGATACGCCTCACCGCGATACTCGATGGCCTCGGCGTACGAAGGATTCAGACGCAGCGCTTCGTTGTACGACTGCAGTGCCTTCTCGTACTCGCCGAGCTTGCGGCTCGTGTAACCGACGTAGTTCCAGGCCTCGTACATGTCGGCCTTGCGTTGCAACGCGGCCGCGAAATAGCCGCGGGCGTTCTCATACTGACGCTTCGCCTTGTCCAGCGCCTTCGTTTTCTTCTTCTCGTCTTTGGCTTCGTCCGCGCTCTTGCTGAGCTTGTCCGCCGCCTTCACCGCGCGCACGCCCTGGTTGTAGGCCTGCTTCGCCTGCTCTTCCGGCGTGAGCTGCCGCTCCGGCATTTGGAAGGAACCGCCGCCCGAGGGAGCTCCGCCGCCACCCGCAGCAAGCGCCGCGCCCGAGCCGAGCGCCACGACGAGCACGCCTAAACCAATTGCCGCGATTCGCATAAACCCTCCGACTGTGGGTCAGGCTTCAGCCTGACAACCCTTTTGCACGTACCCAGTACGTGCAGTGCACCCTAATTACGGTTCAATCCTGGCGTCGGAGGCAGATGGTACGCCAGTGACCGAAGTCAGGTCGCGCACGCGCACCTGGCGCAGGTGTCGGATCGTGCTGTGGAAACGGCTGGCCGGCGGTGCCGCCCTTCTGCCCCGGTCGACCAACGAGTGTCGCCAGGGCCGGCACCGCCGGCCTAACCTCCGAGCCGCCCTGGTTGGAGCCACCTGCCCCAGGGTTGCCCGACCCACCGATCAGGCGAGCATCGGTACGCCGATGACTTCGCCGGGAGTGTGTTGCGGAAGTTGTGAATGCGAGTCGTCGGAGGATTCGGTGGGAGTCGACTTCGACGGTGGGGCTTCCAGAGCCTTCGGCGCGGGCGAGGATTCGGAATCCGGCGGGGCCGCGATCGACAAATAGGCTGACCCGATCGTGGAGATCAGCACCAGCAGCAGCCCGATACGCACGCTTCGCATTCTGTCCCGCCCAAGGAAGCTTGGTTCAGTGGGAGCTATGCAAGCAGCAGTCCAGAAAGAGTTGGGGCGTGCGATTCAGGGTGTTGGCGTGATCGGGACGATTATGTCTGTGGGGGTTCGTAAAGAATTTCGGCGCTGCTGTGGGATCTGGACATGCAGGTCGCCGACGGCGCGTCCAGATGGAGAGTCCTTGACTCAATGCGACAGGTGCTCTCCTTCCGCAGCCGGATCGTCCTCCAGATAGATGAAGCCCGTGGCCTTGCGCCCGAAATTCCGCCGAATAAATGGCAAGTGCATCTCGGGAATTCTGGGATGAACGAAGGCGACGCCCGTCAGATTGTTGTCGACCGAGCATCGGGCAACGACATCAGAAACAAAGACCTTGCCGCCGTATCCTTCGAGCACGAAGAGATCCGGAATTTCGATTCCATGCACCGTGATGACATCGGCTGATGCGTACGTGCCGCCGTAGCAGGACGACGATTCGCTCGACCAGTGAGCTTTCGGCACAGTAGTGGTGACGTTGACCAAGAGGTACTCGTGTCCCACTTGTGTGACCCACGGCAACAACTCGCAATGAGCAGCAAGCAACGGCCCCAGCAGTGACACCGCCTTTGCCAGCGCCCGGTGCCGACAATCTGATAGGGCGGCGGATCCCAATTCGCAGCGAGTGGCTTGCCCGACCGTAATTCCACTCGCAGGTCACGTTTAATACCGTCGGGAACCCAGGCTTCCCGATACCGTTCGCCATGGATGCTGACGTACCAATAACCGCTGGATGTATGCACCGGAGCCATGCGCAGCAGTTTGTAACTTTCGAGCTAGATGCACACGCCTTTGGCCGCGCGTTCGGGTTCATCCGCAATTTTCTCCAGCTCATGCTTCACGGCTGGCGTTATTAGCGTATCTC
>Ga0075419_10000184_pt1 | contig 36171 bp, 41 predicted proteins | sample SoiMetdeltSBSDD3_FD_76900 | JGI IMG/M metagenome (GOLD analysis project Ga0075419, IMG submission 76900) | Bulk soil microbial communities from a Populus tree surrounding site in Tennessee, USA - Soil MetaG P. deltoides SBSDD3 | ecosystem: Environmental > Terrestrial > Soil > Tree plantation... | reverse complement strand
CAGCAATTTCACCGCCGGTCTCTGGGTTTTGAATACGCCAGGCCGTCGTGCCAGGCAGGGTGTTTTCCCGCGCGATGGCTTTGACATCACCGGTCACGCCTGGAGGTGGTGGACTTGAGCCTCCTCCGTTACTGTCTCCGCTTCCGCCGCACTGAAGCTGGGTGATCAAGCAGATGCCGGCAATGGCAGATAAGCTGAGACGGACCCAAAAGGTGGAAGGGAGCGGCGCTGGGGATATCGGCATGACGGAAACCCTCCTCAAGATATTCAATCGAACTCATGGCGCGCGGAGAGCAGTTCGCCTGACCCGATCGCGAGCGATCTCTGCACTCGTTGCACGCCAAGCCGTCAGCAAGAAGCGCACCACCCCTGAGGGAAAGCCATGGCCTTCCCTAGGGCCGAGGTAGCTCAGCGAGGGTTGATGAAGTCAGGACAAGCTGTCCGGACTAGGAAACTTTCGGGACAAGTTGTCAGCGTGTTCTCAGCGTATGGAAGGCGCCGGTCGATCCGCTGGAAGGCTAAGCCGCTGACGAGCGGGAGAGCCTGCCATCATGGCGTTGGGGGAGCCTGCAAATGCTCCATAAAGGGTGGGTAGCACGATGAGCGTCAATAATGTCGAGCTGACGAGCCCGCCGATGACGACGACGGCGAGCGGGCGCTGAACTTCCGAGCCGATTCCGTGTGAAAAGGCGAGCGGGATCAGGCCCAACATCGCCACGAGAGCGGTCATCAACACAGGCCGGAGTCGAAGCAGGCATCCCCGCACGATCGCGTCATGGTCCGACAGTCCTTCGGCTCGCAGCTGGTTGATGTAGGACACCAATACGATGCCATTGAGCACAGCGACTCCGAACAAATTGATGAATCCGACAGATGCCGGCACGCTTAAGTATTCACCGGTGACCCATAGCGCTACTATTCCACCGATTAAAGCGAACGGGAGATTCATGATAATCAGTGCTGCATGACGAACGGAATTAAACGAAGCGAACAGCAGCAAGAAGATCAGGCCGATCGTAATCGGGACAATGATCTTCAGACGGGCCATGGCTCGCTGCATATTTTCGAACGATCCGCCCCAGATCAAACGATAGCCGGTCGGCAGTTGCACCTGTTTGGCAATTTTGGCCTGGGCTTCTCCCACAATACTTTCAATATCACGTCCCAAGGTATTGAAGCCGACATAGATCCTGCGTTGAAGTCCTTCCCTGCTGATCAGCGCCGGGCCCTCGCGGAGTTCGACCTTGGCCAGCTCGCCCAGGGGAATCAGGGCTCCCGTGGACGCTTTCAATAGGATGTTGCTAATCGTCTCCACGCTGTCCCGATAGTTCTTGGGATAGCGGAGAATCAGATCGAATCGTTTCTGGCCTTCATAAACACGTGTCGCGGCCTCCGCGCCGATGGCCGTAGAAATAATTTCTCTGATGTGCGCGACGTTGATACCGTATCGAGCGATCTTTCCCCGGTCGATGTCGATTGACAGGTAGGCCTGTCCGAACAATTGCTCGACGCGTACGTCTTTGACGCCGCTGATGCCCGCCATGATGGCCTGAACCTGTTCGGCGGTCTTCCGGAGCTGTTCGAGGTCCTCTCCGATGATCTTGACCGTCGCCTCTGACCGTACACCGGACAGCAGTTCGTCTACACGCTGCTGGATGGGTTGACTGAGCAGGAAGCTTGCTCCGGGTACACGCTCAATGCGTCGGCGTACCGCATCGTCCAGCTCCGGCTTGGTTTTGGCTGTCGTCCATTCGTCCATCGGCTTGAGCGAAACGACCGGATCGCTGGCGTTCGGTTCTTGCGGATCGTTACCCAATTCCGAGCGGCCGATTTTGGAAACCACCATACGGACTTCAGGGAATTCCATCACCGCGCGCTGCATTTCGAGCTCGATTTCAATCGATTTCTCCAAGGAAATACTGGGCAGACGGATTGTCTGGGGTGTAATCGCGGCTTCGTTGAGAATCGGAATGAATTCGCCGCCGAGAAACGGAAAGAGCATGAGACTGAGTCCCAGCATCGTCACTGCCGAGATGAGGACCGCAGGGCGATGGGCCAGCGCCCAGGTCAGCGCCGGTGAATACGCACGCTTGGCCTGCCGCAACAACCAGGTGTCTTTTTCCGTCGCCGTGGTGAGCGCCAACGCACAGAGCGCCGGCGACAGCGTAAGCGACAGCAGGAGCGACACCAGCAGTGCGATCATAATCGTGTAGGCGAGCGGCTTGAACATCTTTCCTTCCATGCCCTGCAGGGACAGGATCGGTAGAAATACGAGAATAATAATGAGAATGCCGAAAACGACGGGTTGCGCGACTTCCTTCGTCGCCTTCAGCACGATGGCACTTCTGCTGGTGGACGAAACAGGCGTATGTTCGCTCAAATGACGATAGACGTTTTCTACCACGACGACTGACCCGTCGACCATCATGCCGATGGCAATCACCAGCCCTCCCAGCGACATGAGATTGGCCGTCAGGCCCACCTGATCCATCACGATGAACGTCGCCAGTGGCGCCACGATGAGCGTGGCCGTCACAATGAGCGCACTCCTCACATTCCCCAAGAATAAAAATAGCACCAGAATGACGAGGACGATGCCTTCGAGGAGGGCCTTGTATACCGTATGAAGCGCGGCGACGATCAATTCAAGGCGGTCATAGAAGGGCACGATCCGAAGGCCGCCTGGCAGGAGCTTCTGCTCGTGAATCTCCTCAATCTTCTCCTTGACGGCTTCCACGACTTCGCGGGCATTGCCTCCGCGCAACAGCAAGACGATGCCTGCGACCACTTCTCGCTTTCCGTTCACGACTGCGGCCCCGTGCCGTACCGCATGACCTATCTGCACTTCGGCCACGTCTCTGACATACACCGGCGTGCCGTGCGCCTCCTTCACCACGATGTTTTCGATGTCATGCAGTGTCTTGATCAGGCCGATGCCCCTGACAATGTATTTTTCTGAGCCTTTTTCCAGGATGTTGCCACCGGCATTGGCATTGTTGTTTGCCACGGCCATAAAGACGTCGTGGAGCGCGAGGTCATATTTACGCAGAAGTCCCGGGTCGACAATGACCTGATACTGCTTGACGAACCCGCCGATCGAGTTGACGTCGACTACATCCGGCGTGCCTTTGAGCAGCGGACGGATGATCCAGTCTTCAAGCGTCCGCCGCTCCATCAGTTCGGTCTCAGTGAGCTTGTAGTCCGCATCGTTGTCGTGAGGACCCTCCAAATAGAATTGATACACTTCGCCGAGTCCCGGAGAATTGGGCACCAGTTCCGATCTGGCGCCGGGAGGCAAGCTATCCTGAACCTCCAATACACGCTCCAACACGACCTGGCGCGCCAAATAAATGTCCACATCGTCGCGAAAGACGACGGTGATCATGGAAAGGCCGACCTTGGACAGCGACCGTATATCGGTCAGGCCGGGGGCCCCCATCAACTGGAGCTCCAGTGGAAATGTGACGAAGCGCTCGATTTCGGCGGGCGACAGTCCTTGTGCTTCCGTCACGACTTGGACGAGGACAGTGGTGACGTCCGGAAAGGCGTCTATCGCGATCGTTCGAAACGAATAGATGCCGCCGGCGGCGATGAGGCAGGCCAGAGCAAGGACCAACACCCGCTGGCGAAGGGCTAATTCAAGAAAAGCCGACATGGGTGATTGGGCCGGTGGAAAGCAGCGCGGGCGTTGAATACGGTGTCTCGCATGAAGCGGTTTCGGATTCGCTAGATTTGATCGGAAAGCAGTTCGGATTTCAGCACATAGGCCCCTTTGACGACAACCGGGTCACCTTCTTGGAGCCCGTCGAGCACCTTGACGACTTCGCCGTTGCCGTCGCCCAGCTTGACGTCGCGTGCTTCGAAGGTATGGGCGTCGCGTTGTACGAATACAAACCGCCGGTCCCGTTCGCGTTGCACCGCTGCCTCGGGCACGATCAGCACGCCGTGCTCCGGTAACGAGTAGACACGGATCGTGGCATACATTTCCGGTTTCAACTTACGCTGTGGGTTGGGCAATTCCAGGCGCAGGTTCATCGTGCGCGTGGCCACGTCCAGGACGTCGCCGACGTACGTGACTTTTCCGTGGAAGACTTCACCAGGATATGCGGTCACCAGTACTTCTACGAGTTGCTCCACTCCTGACTTTTCGCTTCCGGCGTCGGCGCGGATGAAGGTGATGTCCTTTTCCGGGATATTCGCGAGCACCCAGACTTCTGAAAGATCGGCGACCGTAAACAGCTTTTCGGTGACTTCGACGACTTCTCCCTTCGTCAGATTGCGTGTGATCACTCTGCCATCGAACGGTGCGGTAATCGGCACGTAGGAGAGGATCTTTTGTTCCTTGTTCAGCTTGGCAATTTGCTCTTCGCTCATGCCCAAGAGGCGCAACCGATCTTCGCTCTCCCGTTTTTCCGCGCGTAAGCTGAGCATTTCTCCTTGACGGCGTTGAGATTCGGCCAGCCCGATCACCTTTTCTCGTAAGAGCATAGTCGCGCGCTCGTATGCACGTTCGGCGACGTATAACTTGGCGACGGCCTTGAGATAGGCCGATTGCGCCATCCCAAGTTCGCTGCTGTACATCATGGCGAGGAGGTCGCCGCCCTTGACCTGTTGTCCCAAATCCGCATAGACGTCCACGACGCGGCCCCGGACTAGCGCAGTGATGTCCGCGGTGGCATGATGATCTGGCACCACCGTGGCCGGGAAATCTCGATGCAGCTTGAACTCGCCACGGGCGGCCGGCTCAACGACGACAGATCCGCTCCGTATTTCCTCGGCCGTGAGCGTGACGATTCCCGTTTCATGAGGTTTGCGTGTCGCGTGTTGGCCGGGCGATTCCTCCGCCGCGCTGTTGCAGCCCGCTGAGAACATCACCATGACCAGGCAGCCGTACTGTGTGAAGCGTGAGATCAAGTTCAACATATGTTTCCTAAGTTCCACGCTGCGAGTGCCGGCCGCCGAGTGGATGCTCAGCGGTCCACACTCATCGATTTAGAGAAGGCCTCCCACCGCCCGTTCCAATCTCGCCAAGGCTACCGACAGCTCGAACCGTGCCTGCGCATAGTCGAAGAGGGTTTGCCGCTGCACCCGCTGCGCGTCCAAGACTTCCAGCAGACTCGCGGCGCCCTGCTGAAAACTGAATTTCGCGATGCGCAGGGCTTCTTCCGCCTGCCGTAACAACCCCTTTTCCAAGACTTCAATCAGCTTGGCGGTTGTCTGTGCATCCTGAAAGTATTGGTTCACCTGTCTGAGCAATTCATTACGCGTGCGGAGGAGTTCGGCCTCTTCCCGTCGTTTTAGGCCCAATGACCCGGCAATTTCTCCCTGACGTTGATACCAAAGAGGCGCCGGAACGCTGAGCCCCACATCGAAGCCTTCACGGCCGTATTCGCGGGCGTAGCTCGTGTTCAAATTCAGGTTGGGTACCCGTGACTGACGCTCGAATTCCACCGTCCGATCCGCCTGGTCAATCGAGCGGGCGAGGCGCTGGATGGAAGGGTGTTCATGGATCGACCGAGCGGCGAGCTTCCCGAGATCGAGGCCGGGCGGAAACACCAAAAAATCTCCTGAAACGGCGTAGCTAGGACCGAGTGCACCCGCCGTGAAGGTGTCCAAGATGACGCGGTTCACACGGACAGTATTTTCTGCTCGTGTCACAGCCTGGTTGGCCTTGAGCACTTCCACTTCCGCTTTAATGAGCTCAAATTGCGGCGCTTCACCCAACCGCACCCGTACGCCGACGATTCGACGCACATCCTCCACGATCGCGAGATTGTTCCTTGCGAGATCCAAATCGCGTTGTGCCAAAAGAAGGTCATAGAAGGCCACCTTCACGTCGGCCGTCAAATTTAAGCGGGTTTCGACGAGGCCGACCGATGCGCCGGCCAATCCCGCCTCTGCCGCCCGTTGCCGGGCAGCCCTTTTGGCCGGCCATTCAATCGGCTGACTGAATCCGGCCATGTATTCGGTTGCCGATCTCGGTATTTCATTCGTCAAGGGGCCGGCGTCACGCAAGTAGCCCTTTCCGCCATCGCCATGGACGGTCGGATTGGGGTAGGCACCGGCCGCTGTTCGCTGGCCGGTGCTCTGATCGATTGCCGCGAGCGCGCCGGCAACGAGCGGATTGCGCTCGACCGCAATGCCGATGATCTCGGAAAGACCGTACGTAGGAGGCGATACGTCTGCCCCTGCGCGTGCAGTAAATACGACCACGAGTATGATCTTGGACAAGAGGACAATGAACCAACGTCTCATAGCAAGCCTCCCTCCGTTCCAGAGTGGAACAGCGGCGCCTCAGGATGTTGAAAATGGATTCGGAGTGTGCGGTCAGATGCCCGTTGGAGGTCGAAACCAGTCTGACACAAAAGCGCATCGCGGACACAATGACGTATCGACGACACAACAGCTGGTGAGGTGAATAACTGGCAAGCCGTCTCCCTGGGCCAGGGCCAATTCCAACGAGTTTTCCCCTTCACTGCCATCCGGTTCCGTCTGGTTGCTCTGAGCACCCGAGTACGGATCATGTGCGTGGGAAGGGGCGGAGGACCATTGGCGAAGGCAATCATCGGAGCACGCCGCTCCCACAATTTGGAAGGCGCAAACCGCGAAAAAGAGGAGAAACACAACAAGTTTAGAGGAACGTACCATGGATATCGCATCTCACAGAAGTCGGCCTCACCGTACCATGATGAGTACCACATCCGCAATTGCCTCGGTTATCCATTCAGGCTAGCAGAATCACACCGGGAAGCACTTAAAAGATCCCATGACGTCTGCGCTTTCTATACTGGGGGTATCCCGAGTCGTTGGCCTTATTGCTGCGTTTTATCATTGGTGAAAATTCTTCAGCCGGGACGCGATGTCACACGTAAGACAATCTGACCAGCGCGTATGGACTGAACGGTATTTTTCTTTCGCATTATCCACACCTCCAATGCTTCTTCATAAGGCCCGTCTTTTGCGAGCCCTTGCATCAGAGGAGCGATCCGTCAAAGAAACCACAATGGTCACTATCGAAAGGAGTGAGCCGATGAACTGGACACAAGGGATCAGACGAGGGGTCTTGAGCATGCTGTTGGTCGGAGCATCAGCGGGCTATACATTTGCCGAGCAACAATCGACCGGCGCAGGGGTTGGACAAGGGGAAGCATCTCAACAGAAGAGCCAACAGGGGATTGGGGTAGAAGGAGCGGGGTCGTCAAATGTTCTGTTGGGCGGCCCTGAAATTATTATCGGTAAAATCGAACAGGTGCAAGGTGAGGAGTATTCCATCCAGGGCGATCATGGACAATCAGTGAAACTTCGTCTCACGAAAGATACCAACATGGTGTGTGCGGGCGGAGAGGGTGCCAAAATGTCTACCGGCAAGCAGGACCAGAAGGAAGGCAAGGAAATTCCGATTTCACCGGCGACGGAAGGGCAAATGCAAAGCCATGACGCCTCAAAGGCTCAGCAGCAGATGCAGGCGTTGAACGATCCCAACCAGCAGCAAAGTGAGCATCAAATGCCGGCGCCGTCCAAAGATCCATCACAGCTGAAGGACGTAGTGGGGTCGACCGATCAGGCGGCCAACAAGGACGTGGCTCGGGGTTCCGGCTTTTCGGTGGGAGACTCAGGCGGATGTCACTTTAAGCAAGGCGACCTCGTGAGAGTGGAAGCGTCCGACATGGGAACGATCACCACAATTAGAGCCATGACAGATCAACCGGGGTCAACTATTGCGGGAAAGGGCCACGAACAATAACCTTAAAACGCAGCTCTCCAGGTGAGACCTCAGGTGAGGTCTCACCTGGAAATGCTGAAAACATACAAGGAAGCTGGGGGCAGGGATGACTGAACCAGAGAGCATAACGCAGGCAAGGGGCAAGAGCGGGAAAGCCAAGGCGGTATTTAAACGCAGTAAGTCAGAAGCGTCGTCCGAAACGGGGTCTCGAGAAGCGCAGGAACCTGGCAGGAAATCATCAACGAATCCACGTCGGGATGAGACGTCGAGTGGTCAGGATCCGCAAATCATCGCGCGAATCCAGCAGCATGCCTACTGGTTGTATGAAGCCAGCGGATATGAGGAGGGGCGTGCTTTGGAACACTGGCTGGAAGCGGAGCGGCAGGTGACTGGCTCGCCCCAGAGACCGAAAGATAGGCCGTCCGACAGAGGAGACCTAGGTTGACACCAACTCGCCGGACGGTTGCTGGAGTGCCCAATCAGGCGCGTGGACGATCACACGCCCCTGCCGCAAGACGAGCTGAAAGTCGCAATGACGCAAGGTATTCAGCCGATGGGCGATCATCAGCGTCGTGCGCCCGGTTGTCAGCCGTTCCATCACTTCGATCAAATCCTTCTCGGTTCCCGCATCCAGCGCGCTCGTCGGCTCGTCAAGAATCACAATCGGTGCATCGCGCAAGAACGCCCGCGCGAGCGCGATCCGCTGGCGTTCGCCTCCGGACAGCCGAGAGCCGCGCTCGCCAACCTCCGTTTCATAGCCTCGAGGCAATGACCGAATAAATCCGGCGGCATGGGCGGCTTCAGCTGCGGCCTCGACCTGTGCGTGTGTCGCAAGAAGGTTCCCGTAACGGATGTTCTCGGCGATTGTCGTCGAAAACAGCTGCGGGTCCTGAGGGACGATCGCAAATTGTTTTCGGAGATCGGTCAGCCGGTAGTCTCGCAAGTCATTGCCGTCAAGGAGTACGACGCCGGCTGTCGGATCATGGAATCGCGTGAGCAGATTGACAATCGTTGATTTGCCGGCTCCACTCGGTCCCACAATCCCCACTCTCGTCCCTGCTGGAATATGAAAGGAGACGTCCCGGAGCACCGCGGCTGAGCAGGGATACGCAAAGGACACGCCACGGAACGCGACGTGCCCTCTAGCCTTATGTAATGGCCTGGAGGCAACCCGGTCTGTGACCAATGGCGGCGTATCGAGAATGGCGAGCGCCCGCCGAAATCCCACCAAGTGGGACTGTAATTCAGTCAATTTTTTGGCCGCTGTGTCCAACGGGCCGGCCAGCTGCGCCATATAGGCCATCAATAGCAAGAGATCACCCAAGCTCAACCGCCCGGCCTTCACGTGGCTGATGCCGATGAACAGCGCGATGGCCGTTCCGATTGTGATCGTCATGCCGAACACGAAATCAAATCCGCTGCAGATGGATGCGAGAGCATTGTGTTGACGAACCCAGTTCATAGCGTGAGCGAGAAACCGCCGCTGTTCATGTTCTTCTCGTCCGAACGCTTTGACTAGACGCGAGGCGCTTAAGACTTCCTGGGCGCATGCTACTGTCGCTGTCTCCGTCGACTTGACGTCGGTCCATTGCCGCCGCAAACGGCGGCCGCAACGGTGGGTGAGCCAGAAAAGCAGCGGCAGCATCGTCAAACCGACCACGGCGAATTCAACATCGATGATCAACATCAACGCCGCCAGGCCGCTCAAGAGGCAGCAGGCTTTAACGAACGGCAAGAACGCATCAATCGGAATTTGTTTGACGGAGGCAGCGTCATGTTGAATGCGATAGACCGAGTCGGTCGGCCCATGCGCCTCATGGTAAGAGGCGCAAATGCGCTGAAGATGTTCAAATAACTGTAGTCGAAAGGCATAGATCAGGCGTTCGCCGGTATAGGATGACAGAAGCCACAGCACCATACTCTGGACGTGGATCAACAGGGCTATGGCGATATAGGCCGCGCAAACGACAAGAAGCAAGTCTCCCGACGGCGAAGAGACGTCGGCGGGAAGCCAGCTTTGCAGCAAGGCCGGAAGGGGTTTGGTCCCGAGAACACTATCAACCGCCAAGGTAAGGGGCAAGGGTGTCAATAAGCTCAAAGGAATGGACAGCAGAACGACCAGGCAGAGGCAAGCCAGTTGTCCTCGAAATGGCGCGATGAAGGGCCATGCCCGGCGCAAAAGATACAGGGAAGAGTGGCGACCTTCTGTTGGATGAATCTGTTTCGATGACATCGAGAAGTCGTTCCGAATCAAATGGACGGTGCATAGTAGTCGGCGGTTCCCGGACGTGCAATCGTTGAAAGAAAACGCATCGTAAAAATGATGTAAATGTTTGGAAACGATTCACGCTCTCCGTTCACCAGTCCTAAATTAGCTTGGACATTCTGTCCGACTCGGCGGACATGCTGTCGCAAAGGCGGGGTCCTGCAATGTGCTGAATAAGAAATGAGCTGTAAACTTCTTGAAATCAGGCCCAACGTCCGTCCGATGAGGCGGTCCACGGATTGCACTCCACTCTGACGGGAAAGGAATGCGCAGAGCAGACAGAATGACCCACCACAATCAAGGACAGACATAACAAAGGAGGCAAACGATGCGGAATGGTGACTACGAATATTACGAAGATGACGCCATGGGCTGGTCCGCTTTCGTGGCGGGCGCCTTCATCGGGGCTGGACTGGCGTTGCTCTTCGCACCCCAGACGGGCACTGAACTGAGAGGCATGCTACGGAATTACGCCGCGCGGGCTAAGGATGAAGCCTGGGAGCGCGGACGGACTGCCTGGGACAGCGCTGTTGAGCGAGGCAAGGAATACTACGAGAAGGGCCAGGAAGCCGTCCAGGACGCCGGCCGTTCGGCACGAGAGTACGTCCAAAGCGGCAAAGAATCGATTCGCGAGGGCCGAGAGAGTTCCCATCGCGGCTGAAGGCGACACACGCGCCTTTGCGATTTCGGACACGAAGTTGACGGACTCACCGGCTCCACCGCTTCCCGTTGAGGAACTTTGGGATGCGGCGATCGTGGGTGGCGGTCTCGCCGGACTCTCGGCCGCGGTGTATCTTGGCCGGAGCCGGCGGCGAGCGCTGTTGTTCGATACCGGCGAAAGCATGGTCAGATGGGAGCCCCGGGTTGAGAACTACTTGGGTTTTCCCGAGGCCATCAGCGGGCAGTCCTTGCTGGAGCGGGGGCGGGCACAAGTCCGGCACTTCGGCGTCCAGGTGCTGGAAGGCCGGGTTGAGCGCGTCACCCGCCACAAGGACACGTTTGTACTCGCATCGGGCCCTGCTTCATACCGGAGCAGACGTGTGTTGTTGGCAACCGGCTTGACTCACCTGCTGCCCGAGATCAGAGGCGCAGAGGCTTGTCTAGGCCGGTCGGTGTTCTTTTGCAAGGACTGCGACGCCTACCGCGTGCAAGGGAAGCGAATCGCCATTTACGGGCGTCGCAATGAGGCTGCCCGATACGCCCTTGCAATGCTGGCCTTTTCGCCTTCAGTTACCATCGTAACGGATGGAAGGGGGCCTGCCTGGGAGGCGGCGTGGCAAGCTTCATTAGCAGATTATGCTGTGCCGGTACGGGTGGAGCGCATCAAGGAACTGGCTCACCAAGACGGGCGACTTACCCGGGTTGTATTCGAAGAGGGAGCTCCCTGCGATGTTCAAGCGATGTTCACCACCCGCGGCGATGTGTACCATACGGCCCTGGCCGAAGGATTAGGTGCCGCGGAAGACGAGGAAGGACAGTTGATCGTTGATGAGGATATGCGCACTACCGTGCCGGGTCTGTATGCGGCCGGCTGCGTGACGCCGGCCAATTGCCAACTGATCATCGCGGCGGGGCAGGGGGCCACGGCCGCTCAAGCCATCGATCGGGATCTCTTCACAGAAAGCTTGCGCCGCCATGATCTGCCGCGTTTCGGCAGAGATCTCGTGTCCAGTCGAATAGAGGAGTGATGGACCAGAGGGACGTCAAGGAAACGGGAGTCATACGCGTCGCTGCCGTAGGGGATCTCCATTGTCCCCGAACGTCGCCAGACGACCTGCGCGAACTCTTCGAGAATCTGACAAATGAAGCGGATGTGCTGCTCCTCTGCGGCGATCTGACCGATTATGGGAAACCGGACGAAGCCCGAGTGCTAGCGGATCACTTCGGACAGGTCAAACCTATGCCGATAGTCGCCGTCCTGGGCAATCATGAGTACGAATGCGGCAAGCAAGATGAGATTACGGGAATTCTTTCTGAAGGCGGGGCGACAGTCCTCGATGGCACTGCGATAGAAATTTTAGGAGTGGGATTCGCCGGCATCAAAGGGTTTTGCGGCGGGTTCGGTCCACGTGCCCTGCAACCCTGGGGTGAATCGGTTCTCAAGCAGTTCGCCCGGGAATCGGTGGAGGAAACGGTGAAACTGGAATCTGCCCTAGCCAAGCTTCGGACAGCATCAAAGGTCGTGCTCATGCACTATGCGCCGGTTGTCGATACCGTCCGCGGCGAGCCTCCAGAGATCTTTGCGTTTCTCGGCTCCAGCCGGTTGGAGGAACCGTTGAACCGCTATGAAGTCACGGCGGTATTTCACGGACATGCTCACAACGGGGCCGCCGAAGGAAGAACCCTCACAGGCACGCCTGTCTACAACGTCGCCTTGCCGCTCTTGAACAAACAGTTTCCCGGTCGCCGGGCGGTCAGGCTGATCGACGTGCCTTTATCGGCTGCACCAGTTGCGTCCTAGGAACACGGAGGGCAACACCGTCTATGTACCAGAACGCTCAAGATCAACTACCCCGGCACAACGGCTCGCTTCAGTCCGTGGGTGTTCCGGCCGACCCGGCCCATGAGGTGTATCGTGAGGCGCTCCTGGCTCTGTCCACGGCGAAGATCCCGTTCCTCGTCGGAGGGGCGTTCGGTCTGGAAAGTTATACGGGGCTGGTTCGACGCACCAAAGATCTGGATCTCTTCGTCCGTCCAGGCGATCGAATGCTGCTCATGCAGCGGCTTTCGGAGGTTGGATTTCAGACAGAGTGGCGGTTCAGCCACTGGCTTGGCAAGGCCCACAAAGACAATCGCAGCATCGATGTCATCTTCAGCTCCGGCAATGGCGTCTGCACGGTAGACGACGCATGGTTCCGCCATGCGCTGCCCGCGGAGATTCTCGGTATACACGTGGAAGTCGTTCCCGCAGAGGAAATGCTGTGGTCCAAGGCGTTCGTGATGGAACGCAACCGATACGACGGTGGCGATATCGCACATCTGTTGCGCGCCCGGGCGCCCATGCTTGATTGGGCTCGATTGCTCTTCCGTTTCGGCCCCCACTGGAGGGTACTGTTTAGCCATGTGGTGCTCTTTGGCTTTGTGTACCCCGAGCAACGATTGCGCATACCCGACTGGTTCATGCATGAGATGATCCGCCGGCTGAAATTGGACATGCAATGCCTGCCTTCGGACCGGCGGGTCTGTCAAGGCACGCTGCTTTCGTGGTCCCAGTATCTGGTTGATATGGATCGTGGTGACTACGAGGACGCCAGGCAGACGCCGAGGGGACGACTGTCATCGGAGGAGACTCAGTACATGACGGACGTGCTGCAGCGCGAAGAAAAAGACACACACGAACATTAGGGGCCGATGGTGTCACTGCTGTCCGCCCGGGAGGCTGCTGCCATGCTCGATTCCGGTTATGTCAATTTGCTCGGCCGAGTGCTTCTCGGCCTCATCTTTCTCATCTCAGGCATCAATAAAATTGCCGATCCCCAAGGGACCCAACACTACATGGCTCTGATGGGCATGACGACGATGACCACCCTTTTTTACATAGGGGCGGTTGCCATTGAGATCGCAGGTTCTCTGTCTCTCCTTCTGGGGTACCGTACAAAGGCGGGGGCATGGCTCCTCTTTCTATTCATGATTCCCACCACGCTGATCTTTCACACCAACTTCGGAGATCAAAACCAGATGATCCACTTTTTAAAGAATCTCGCCATGATGGGCGGCCTGTTATACGTCGCCCAATACGGAGGTGGCCGCTTTAGCATGGATGCGGGACTCGAACGCGTAGAGCGAACAGAAGAGCCGCGTCGCCCATTGAGGAAGGTCGTGCACCAATAAATTCTCGATAAACGCAGATTCAGCCGATGCAAGTGGCGCATTTGCCCGATGAAGTCGGGTCGGGTCCTGCAGATACGAATTGAATAGTATGAACGCAACCACAGGGAGGTCAGCATGTATGGACGAACAGCTTCATTGACAGTCATTCTCCTGTTGGGCGGTTGCGCAGGCGGCGGACAACAGTTCGGAGACGCAGGAACGGCGTCTCCCCAGCAGGAGGCAGCGTCCCAGCGCACGGATTACCGAACGCAGGCAAATGCCTTGCGTGAAATGGCCGACCGGCGGCAGCTCGAGGCCGACCTCTTAGCCAGGGAGCTCGGTGCCGACGATCCCAGTGTCGAGAAAAAGCGTCGACTAGCGGAAGAGCTTCGAGCTGCGGCGGCGGATGCTGACAATAAGGCCCGCAGTCTCAGCCGCAATGTGCCTCACGGAATGGTGCAATAGTCATGGCCACTGTGCCGGTTTGGACTCTGCGCTTATCACAATTTGAAGGATGCCGTGAGCATGGCATCCGGCTGAGTGAGAAGGAGGCGACATGCCAACGGCAATGATACAGGATCCCGCCAAAGCCAAAGAGTTTTTTGAGGCGAAAATGGCCTTTACCACCGGTCCCGTAGAGTTGGAGCGGATGATGAAGGAAGGCCACGTCAACGTAGTCGATGTTCGAGCGGCCGATGATTATGCGAAAGGACACATACCGGGAGCGGTGAACCTGCCGAAAGAACGTTGGGCGAGCCTTCAAGGCTTAAGCAAGGATCGGGTGAACGTGGTGTACTGTTATTCAATCGTCTGTCATCTCGGAGCAACTGCCGCCATAGAATTCGCTGCCCGCGGATTCTCTGTAATGGAGTTGGACGGCGGTTGGCGATGGTGGAAAGACGACGGGTTCCCCATCGAAACATAACAGCCGCGCACGCTCAGATCTCCGGAGCTCTCGCCTGTTCGCAGGACACGCCTTTTTAGAGCAGGAGCATCCGGTTAATGCAGCTCGCTGGAATTGCACTCCAGACCCCTGGGTCAATTTTCCCGTTGCACGAGGAATTCGGCCTCAAGCCCACGTGGTCCACTGGCGTCCTGGGTCTGTCCCTCGATCGGTGTTTGCACGGGTTGTATGTCACATTGGAAGCGGAGACGTCGTGATACCTGAGGCCTCACTTTGACGGCCTATCCTCCAATTCATGACTACGCCATCATCGGTGACTGCCGGACCAGTGCGCTCATATCCAGCAGCGGATCGATTGACTGGATGTGCCTTCCACGCTTCGACAGCCCATCCTTTTTCAACCGCCTACTCGATTGGGAACATGGCGGCTACTGCGACATCCTGCCTATCGCGCCTTTTCGCACTCGACGTTTTTACCATTTGAACACGGCAATTCTTACGACAGAGTTTCGAACATCCGATGGCCTCGCCCAGTTAACCGACCTCATGCCTGTGACCGCCGATGGAGGGCGAGCCTCAGTTCCGCACCCGTCGCGCCAGGTCCTGCGCCGTGTCGAGGTGTTGGAAGGCACGATCGAATTTTCCCTGACAGTGAAACCGAGACCCAACGACGGCCGGACAGTCCCCTGTTTCGAGTCTCGAGGGAAGGCTGGGTATTGTGCTGATTTTGGAGGGTCGGTGCTGCTCGTGGCGGTGGACAGCCCGATGGAGATCCGAAATGGAGACTTGACCGGCCGTGTGGTCATGGACCGGGGAGAAAGTCTCACCCTATGGATGGCCTATGAGGAAGAGGCGCCGGCGGTGTATCCCCGGCTATCGGATGCGAAAAGAGCCATCGCCGATACACAGGCGTATTGGACCGGATGGGCTGAGCAGTGTCAGTACGCAGGTCCGTTCAAGGACCAAGCTCTCAGGAGCGCTATTACACTGAAACTGTTGAGCTATGCACCGTCTGGAGCGATCGTGGCGGCGCCCACCACATCGCTTCCCGAGCGAATTGGCGGGGAATTAAACTGGGACTATCGGTACTGCTGGTTGCGGGATGCCTCATTCACCGCGCACGCATTTTTTCGATTGGGATTCCACACCGAAGCCTTGGCCTTCATGCAATGGATCACCCATGCGACCACGCTGACCTATCCTGAACTGCAAGTCATGTACACTCTCCATGGCGAAGCCTCGATTCCAGAACGCACCTGGGCGTGGTTTGAAGGCTATCGAGGATCCAAGCCCGTTCGCTTGGGGAATGCCGCCTCACAGCAACATCAGCTTGATGTGTACGGTGAAGTGCTTGATGCCTTATCCCTGTCTGTTGAAGCGGGCTATCCCGTCGATCGGGATACCAGACGCTGGATTCTCGATGTGGGCAATCTCCTCTCTGCTACATGGCCGTATCCTGATCATGGAATCTGGGAAGTTCGAGGAGAGCCCCGGCATTATGTGCACTCGAAAGTGATGTGCTGGACTGCACTCGATCGCATCGAGCGTTTGACGAAGAAACTGGGTCTGGGGGCCTCCACCGGCCCGTGGGTCCAGGCACGCGACGCACTGACCCGCACGGTGCTCAAAACCGGCTACTCGAAAACCCGGCGAAGTTTTGTGCAGGTCTTGGGCGGGACACGTTTGGATGCCGCAGCCTTAACCTTCGGCCTTGTCGGCTTTATTGATGGACGCGATCCGTTAATGACGTCCACGATTTTAGCGATCCAACGCTGGCTCACACGGGGGCCGTTGGTGTATCGCTATGTGGCGGAGCAGGGGACGGGGCGCGAGGAGGGAGCCTTTCTGCCTTGCAGCTTCTGGTTGGTGGAGGCTCTCGCTGTCGCCGGACGGATGGGTGAAGCCGAAGACTTCGCGTACCGGCTGCATGCTCATGGCAACGATTTGGGGCTGTTTCCAGAAGAGATTCGTCATCAGGATGGTGCGTTTCTCGGAAACTTCCCTCTTGCCTTAACTCATGTGGCTCATCTCAGTGCCCTTCTGCGCATCGCCGGCAAAGAGACATAAGGGGCCTCATCGGGCCGGTCCATGCGGGGAGCTCGACCTGTTACACTTCGTAAAAAGCACCGAGAACGGTGCCATAGGCGATGTGGGCAATAAGGACGGCGAGGGGAGTGCGGAACCCGTAGTTTAAGGCCATAAAACCTGGGGGCTCGAGCATCCTCGTAGGAGTTGGGCCTGTAAAATCTGAAGCCATACGCGGATGGACTCCTGGCAGCGAAGGAAGGACGGCTACCAGGATGAACGCCGTGTGCGCGACACCCATCAACGCCCCAAGCCACCAGCTGGCCATGCCGAAGGCATGAAAAAAGAGCACATAGAGCGTGGCGATCCACCACCCGTTGAAAAAATGGATGACGAAGCCGATGATCTTGGCCCGATCACGATCACCGGTGACCATGGTCCCGAGCACCAGAGTCGTATCCATACGTGTGAGGTGGAGAGCTTGGCCGGCCCGGAGCACCGTGGTCAGCAGACCCGTCGCCAGTAGTCCCCACAGCAACATGTCACCGACGTGCATGACCGCCAATATCCTTTCCGGTCTCGCGCCACCGGATCTGTTCGGCTGAACCCTGGCCGGTCGCGCCGGGCCCACGGACCGAGTGACCCGATCACACAGGCACTCGGGACCACAGACCCGACGACCGGGGTTCGCCCTATGCGGCCTTTTTTCGTTTGGAGGCCGATGATTTCTTTCCCCCTTGATACTTTTGCATCAACTTTTCTCTACGCTTAACGACCTCTTGTGCGATGGACTCCGGCTCAAACCCGCCTTCCTGGGCCTGGGGGAACATTTCGCCCTCTTCTTCCTCGATGTGGTGACCGACTATCTCACCAAGCACTTTGAATTTGGTCGCAAATTCCTCGTCTGCCGCGTCCATCTTATGCAACTCTTTGATGAGGAGCTTCGCCACATGATGCTCTTCCTTCGCCTCGTTGACGATTTCCTCTTCTTCCACGACTTCCGCAATTGCCGGATAGATCAGCTCTTCTTCCAGTGCCGCGTGGACCTCGAGCGCCATAAGCGTCTCCTCGGCAATCGTGGCGCGGGTTCGTTTGTCTGCGTCCTCGAACCGAGTAAAAAGGTCTTGCACGTGACGGTGGTCTGTCTTCAGCATCTCAAAGAGATCGGCTGAAGCATCTTCTTCCTCATCCATGTCCCGATCTTCCGTATCGGCGTTTCTTGATTTGGCTTCCCGCATGGTACCTCCTTTAGATTTCTTCACGATCTTCCCGACGTACAATGTTTTGGAACAGCTCGAACTGCTCCTGGCAACCGACGCATCGTCTCGCAAAAGGCAGCGCTCGGAGACGCGCCGGAGAGATAGGTGTCTCGCAATCCTCGCAGATCCCGTACGTCCCCTCATCGAGCCTGCGCAGGGCCTCGTCCAACTGAATCCGTTCCTGCGTGCGTGCCTCCAGCAAGGCAATCTGTTGCGCCCCGGTCGCATCGCGCAAGGACATGTCTTCGACGTCGAGGACAGAGTTGTCGCGAAAGTGCGTGTGATTGTCACGGTGCTGAGCGATCAGGTGATCGATTTCGCGCTGGAGCGTCGAACGCCGTCCGATGAGCAAGGTGCGTAGCACTTCCGGACGCCTCTCATTGGTCTGATTATCCATGACAGACTCCTCGTAAATGATGATAAGGGACTTCGCATCCGGTTCTGCAAAAGCAGGGCCAGTGATCCGTGCTTCCGGCCAGCGCTGCGTCAGTGACTTTAGCAGGGACTTTGTTGGGCGATGTCTTGGGAGTCCATGCAGGGCATCTGTGTGAGACGGAATAATTGTCTCTCACGCGGACAACTCGTCGGTGGGTGGCAGCAAGAGACGAACCATGCGAGAGCGGGCTACGACGCAAGCAGAAGGGTAGGCAGAGGAGATGAACCCCTCTGCCTTTGCCGTCTTTCGTCGCATGCGAAGAAAGCGCGGGTGTGTCACGAATTTGAGAGTGGGCGACTCTCAGGGTCAATGACGAGCGATCCGAAACGGGGGCGCGCCCGGATCGTTCATGTCCCGTCGCTTTCGTCATCGACGGAAGACAACGCCTTTCTTCACGCGTCGAGCGGCAATACGCGTCCTCAACCGACTTTAAGCTGCGAGGGAGGACTGCGACGTCAAATCGTCTTTCCGTTGCTGCATCGTCATTCCAAGCGCAAGCACGTCTAACTGTGCGGCAGCGAGCGGGAGGATCGCGTCCTCCTCCTCCGAAACATGCTCGATCACGGCATCCTCTAACTCAGTGAACATTTCGCGATAGTCGGTGCTCTTCGGATCCAGTGATTGCAGCTGCTGTATCAGCTCTCGAACTGTCCCATGACTGTCATAGGCAGCGGTGATAATCTCCGATTCCGCTTCTTCATCCGTTTCATCTTCCAACACCTCGAGTTCGGCTCCGTCAATGTCATCCAGTGCGTCTTCCCCTTCTTGATCTCTCTCGCCGTCATCGGAGACATCCAGTCCATTGCCCTCGGTCTCATAGTCGAGCGATTCGAGTTTGGCCTGGACGGCGGGGTAGAGAAGTTCTTCTTCGAGCTTTGCATGAATCTCGAGTTCAGTGAACAGACGACGGGCGATCGACCCTTTGTCGTCGTCCGAAGCTCCATGAAATTCCTCAAAGAGCTTTCGCACCTGTTTATGGTCCGCCTTGAGCAGTTGCACTGCATCAAGCGGCTGGGAACTCTTGGACTTCTTCGCTGTCCGCTTTGCCATAGCCTCCTCCTTGCCGTTCACGTGTAGCCCCTGCGCGTGGGGCGTTACCCATTGACGACCGTCCCACCATTGGGATGCAGCACTTGACCGGTCGTGTAAGAAGAATCCTGAGACGCAAGAAACACATAGCTGGGAGCGACTTCCTCCGGTTGGCCAGCGCGTTTAAGAGGCACATCAGAACCGAAGGATGCCACTTTGTCAGGGGGGAAAGTTGAAGGAATGAGAGGAGTCCAGATAGGGCCAGGTGCCACCGCGTTGACGCGGATCTTCTTCTCCGCCAGGGCTTGTGAGAGCGACCGGGTAAACGCGACGATTGCCCCCTTGGTTGACGCATAATCGAGGAGTTGCGGGCTGCCCTTATAAGCGGTCACCGACGTCGTATTGATGATGGCGCTCCCTTCCTTCAGATGGGGCAGCGCTGCCTTCCCCATATAGAAGTACGAAAAGATGTTCGTGCGGAACGTGCGCTCCAACTGATCCGCGGTGATATGCTCCAAACTGTCCTGCGGATGTTGCTCCGCCGCATTGTTCACCAGTATGTCGAGTCTGCCAAATTCACGCATGGTTTGCTGGACGGCCTGCAGGCAAAAGTGTTCGTCTCCGACATCACCCGCAATCGCGAGACAGCGGCGGCCTTCACCTTCCACCATGCGCTTGGTCTCCTCGGCATCCTCATGCTCGTTCAAATAGACAATCGTGATATCGGCGCCCTCTTTCGCGTAAGCGATCGCCACTGCACGACCAATTCCGCTATCGCCGCCGGTGATGACCGCCACTTTATCGCGAAGCTTTCCGCATCCGCGTTGTTCGGGGCTTTCACTTTCCGGCCGTGGAGTCATCGCTGTCTCGAGCCCGGGCTGGCGCGATTGGTGTTGAGGGGGGCGCTGCTGTTGTTTGGTGTCCGGCATGTCTTCTCGTTATCTCCTTGTGGTTTCTGTTGATCCGCTGATTGTACTGCGCTGTTGCCGTTATGAGCCTGACCACCGCTTCCCGAATGACTGCTTCCCGCACTGCCATTCCTGAAACACTGCTTGGCACTGGCTGCTGCTGCCGGTCCCACCTTGACCGGTCTTCCCTGGGCCCCGGTTCACGAGAATGTAAGGCATTCCATATCGCCTTCAAAAACATTGAAGGCGGGTGCAAGAGGCAGACCCAGAGGTGCTGCTTGCGCCGGGCTGGTATTGCCTTTCGAGGTAAAGGACTATGGCGTCCTATATACGCTCAGGAGGACAAACTGTCTGAAGCAGGACAGCTGGTCCCTCTGCATATCTGGGTGAGATGATCCTCACTCGCGAAGGTGCGGTTGTTTACCTGTTCTACCTGAAGAAAGGCACTCGATTTGCAGTTCTGCACTGACCGCAATATGAATACCGCGAGAAAATTGCAGAAGCCTCCGGAATCTCAGCGTGATCAGCGGCGCTCATCTGGATTGCCTCTTTTTGAGGTCGGCCGGAATTGTTGGAGGATCGAACGCGCCGATCGTGCCTCATTTTTGGTCGACGGCGAGGCATACTTTCGGGCCTTCCGGGAGGCTGCCATCCATGCACGCCATCACATCTTGATCCTGGGTTGGGATTTTGACAGCCGAATCAGCATGCTGATCGATCGGGAACCAGACGGTTTTCCAGACCGTCTCGGAGAATTCCTGCACGATCTGCTGATTCGCAGGAGAGATCTCCATATCTATGTGCTGACCTGGGACTTTCACATGATTTACTGGAAGGAACGGGAATGGTGGCTTCCTTCTAAGCTGGTGGCTCACCGTCGCCTGCATTTCTTTAAAGACGGCGCGCACCCGGTGGGCGCGTCTCACCATCAGAAGGTTGTGGTCATCGATGATTCGTTGGCCTTTGTGGGCGGAATGGATTTCGCACAATGCCGCTGGGACACTAACCGTCATGCCGCCCATCATCCTAAGCGCCTGCTCTTGCAAAACGGCGGACCATGCCGACCGTTTCACGATGTTCAGTTGATGGTCAACGGTCCTGTCGCGGCCGCACTCGGAGATCTGGCTCGTGATCGGTGGCGCTTTGCGACCGGCCGTTTCATTCCGGCGGCGAAGACGGCGCGCGCGGATGACCTCTGGCCTCGGGCTGCGGAATCCGATTTGTCAGCCGTTCCGGTTGCCATTGCTCGAACGGCGCCGCCCTACGCGGAGCGTGCACCGATCGGGGAGGTCGAAGCGCTGTTCATAGACAGTCTGAACAGAGCACGGCGGTACATCTATATTGAAACCCAGTATTTGACCTCACACACCATAGCCGACTGCCTTGCCGCGCGTCTTCGGGATCCCAAAGGGCCGGAAATCGTGATGGTGCTGCATCCGAATAGTGACGGCTGGCTTGAGCAACACACCATGGACGTCCTACGGGGAAGAGTCCTGCACCGACTTCGGACGGCGGACAAATTTCACCGCCTGAATCTCAACTATCCGAAAATTCCCGATCTCCACGGACAATGCATCAGCATGCACAGCAAGGTTTGCATCATCGACGATGAGATTGTCCGTGTCGGGTCGGCAAATCTCAGTAATCGCTCCATGGGGTTCGATACTGAATGCGATCTGGCGATTGAAGCGGCTGGAGATCCGGCCGTTCGTGAGGCCATCGCTCGATTCCGGCATAGCCTGCTAGGGGAGCATCTCGGTGTCAGCCCGGATGAAGTGCAGCGAGAACTCGACAAGGATGGTTCACTGATTGGAGCGGTGGAACGGTTGCGCGGTGGAGGTCGGTCACTCGGACATTTTGACGGGACGGTGTCGGCGGATGTGAATGAGGTCGTGCCTGACGAAGCGTTCATTGACCCCAGCCGCCCATACGACGCCCAATTTTTTCCGGTGGAACGGCGCAAGCCGGCTCTTCGGCAGATCGTCGCAGGCACGGCTGGATTGTTCTTACTGGTCTTGCTGGCGGGTCTGTGGCATTGGACACCATTGCGTGAACACATCGAAGTTTCCTCCCTCGTGAATTATATGGAGGACTTTGCCAGCGGGCCCTTGGCCTTGCCCATCACGATGACGGGATTCTTGATCGGTGGGCTCCTCGTCATGCCGGTGATGATTTTGATTGCGGTGACCATTCTGGCTTTCGGCCCTTGGTGGGGATTCTGGTATGCATTGATCGGCATGACGGCAAGCGCCATGTTGACGTTCTGGATCGGTCGGCTGCTCGGACGCCGGGTGGTGGATTACCTTCCCGGGTCCCGTGTGCATCGCATCAGCCGAGCACTCGCCGCGAAGGGTGTCCTGACGGTTGTCGCGCTGCGCATCATACCCGTCGCGCCGTTTTCCATTCTCAATGCGATGGCCGGCGCCTCGCATATCAGGACACGGGATTTTTTCATGGGAACCTTGCTCGGTGAAATGCCGGGTCTGGTAGGCCTGGCCCTCTTCCTTGACCAAGTGACGGAAACCATTCGTCATCCGGGGTGGAACAGCATTCTCATCCTGGTGGGGATTGCCTGTCTCATGGTGTTTGTCGCGTGGGGGCTCAGCCGCTGGTTGTCGAGCCGATCGACGGAAGGAGACCACGGAAAGTCAGCGGCATAACGATGCGCCTCACGTTCGCCACCTACAACATTCACCGGTGTGTCGGCCGGGATGGACGGTATGACCCTGACCGCATTCGTGATGTCATCCGCGAGCTTGATGCAGATGTCATTGCCGTACAAGAAATTGACGCCCCCGATCGCCACGGCCTTGAACTCGCTCACTGGTTGGGCGAAGAGTCTAAACTCAAAGTGATCGCAGGGCCCACGCTCTTGGAACGCAAAGGGCATCACGGTAATGCGGTGTTCACGCGCTGCCAGCGCGGAGACATTCGGTTGCTGGACTTCAGCGTGCCGATGTACGAACCGCGTGGTGCCATCGACCTGGACCTTTCGTGCGGAGGCGTGACGGTGCAGGTGATCGCAACCCATCTCGGGTTGCGGCCCTGGGAACGCCGTATTCAGGTAGAGCGGCTGCTTCAACGCGTGGGGGAAAATTGCGTTCTTATGGGAGACTTTAACGAATGGTGGCTATGGGGGCATCCTTTACGGGCGATTAAAGCCATCTTCGGTCATTCACCTGCCTTGCCGACCTTTCCTTCATTCCGCCCTGTCCTCGCGCTCGACCGGATCTGGATCCGTCCTACGGGTCGAGTGAAGTCCCTTGCCGTTCATCGGACACGGCTATCGTCCAAGGCCTCGGACCATCTGCCCCTCAAGGCTGTCGTGGAATGGGACGCCGAGGAAAACACCGACCGATAAACGGTGAAGCTTCCCCCTCGAGAGGAGATGGTCTGCGGTCGTCAGCGTTCTAGCGTTCTTCTGGTGCGGTAGCAGCCACGGGTTGATCCGGTGTAATGACGACATCGGCAATGGCCGTGTCCATGACCCTGACCGCCCGGCCTTCCTCATCGAGTCGTAGGGCGATACGAGCGCCTACGATGACGTTTTCAAACAAATACGCTTTGGGCACCTCGAAATAAACAGGGCGCCCCAAGTCCGTCCTGAGTAAACCTCGCCCGTTCTGCAAATCGAGCTTCAACAAAGTGCCGGAGACAAGATGCAGCGTCCCTTCCCTTACCTCAGGCTCGGCTGCCAGTGTGGTTACAGGAAGTGTCAATGTACCGGCGGTCAGGAGGACCATCAGCACAGACTGCAATGATCTGGAGGTTGTTGGACGGGTCATTTGTGCCTCCCTCCTACCTAAATGGTGGATTGGCAGGGTTCTGGACGCATGACAACAAAGCGGATGGTCCCATGGTAATGCTGGCGGCCTAGAAAGACCAACGGGAACCTATCGAACGGCGCAAGCCACAAAAAAGCGAACGGCGCCAGCACAAAACCGCTCATGCCTCCTTGCCCGAGCATTTACCCATCAAATGCTGCTACCTGTGAGGATCTCCGGCACATCGGAGAATAGGTCATGTTAAGCATTCAGTTATCGTAGGTCACCTTTTTAGGGCTGTGTCGGCGCCGGCGATGGTGTGGGTTGAGTCGGGCCCGGAGTTGGCGGCGTCGGCTGAGGCCCAGGAACAGGAGAAGGCGGAGCCGGCTGTGGATTCGGAAACGTCGGGCCAGGCGTTGGACTTGGCGGGTCAGCGGCCAGGACGAGGTGAGTCCACCCAAGTGTGAGGGTCAAGCACGCTATTGCCAGGACCACATGTGAACTCGGCAGCATAGGCGTCTCATTTCATGCCGCTTGACCGAATCCGCCCTCGCGGGTAGCCCTCTCGCTCCGATTTGGTGTTGCCGGTTGCGACACATCCTGCAAAACTTTTCCGCTGAGCTCTGAGTCGCGCCCATGGACAGCCAGATCGCCCATCGACACGATACCGACCAATTTCCGGTTCTTGTCCAAGACGGGCAAACGCCTAATCTGTTGTCCTGCCATTACCGTGGCGGCATGCTCCACGCCGTCGTCTTCGAAACAATAGACTACCGAAGGGGTCATCGCTTCGCCAACTAACATCGCCTTCGGATCGCGAGTTGCAGCCATGACACGCACGACTAAGTCTCGATCCGTTAATATTCCCACCAGCCCTTGCTCATCGGATACTGGGAGCACCCCTATGTCTAAGGTCTTCATGATTGCAGCTGCGTCCTCAGCGGTCGCATCGGGTGAAATCACTTCGGCCTGGGGGGTCATCACGTCCTTGATTCGAAGCATGGCTCCTCCTTATTAGGGCAGTTAGGCCGCTGCTGTCGCCATGTCCCGGCACGCTGCGGCGCACCGGCGGCATTCCACCGCACAGTCACCGCACAGTGGATGCTGCGACGCGTGTTGCTCACACACGCTTGCGCATCGATCACAGATATCGGCGCAGGTTCGGCACAGCAACTCGGTCGACGGCGAAAGCCGGCTCATCCAGCGTACGGACAGCGCGCAGAGATCGGCGCAATCCCTGCAAAGGCGAATGCAGAGCTCTCGAAGTTCTCGATCATCGCCGCCGTCCATTCCAATCATATCGTCGGCGCAACGATCGCAGATTTGAGCGCAAGCCGTACAGGTATCAATACAGTGTTGTAAGTGCGGATGGGCTGCATGATCATGGTGGTGCATAAGGCTCCTTTCGGGCACAGAATAATAGGTGCTCAGCACGCAAGAGACAGACCAAGACTTGTGTATTGAGCTAAAACTCGAAAGGAATTAGCGCGTCTAATCTCTGATTTACAAAGGCCGGCGGCAAGAGCCGGCAAATTGTCCTGACGCAGACAAGTTGTCTCGCGGCGTAATGCAGGAGGCCATGTCTCTCGCCCGGGTCTCTTTCAGAAGATCAAGCGCTGCCTCGACGACGGCTCCCGGCGATACGCCCTGTAAACATCGGTGATGCCCTTCCGGACAGACGCTCTTGTAGCAAAACCTGCATGGAACGTCCTCGAAGAGGACGCGATTAGACACCCGCCACGGCGTATGCGGCGGGTTTGTCAGAACCTACAGGTCGACCACAGGTGTTCCGGCTAAGGAAGCCAGATGCACGGCGCTCGTGTTATTGGAAATCACGAGCGGCAATCAGCGCCGCCAGTTCCTCGAGGCCCAGCGTCCTGCCAGAGACACGGATGATACCTGCATGGCTTGTTGGGCCTCGGCGATCATGGCTGCTTCCCCTTGTGATCCGGTCCACTTACTTTTTGAATACCAGTCGCGGCGTGGTCATGTCTCCCATCCCGATGACCACCAATTCCCATCCGGCGGCGCCGTACTCATTGAGCGTGTTTTGCATGGCTGCATTGTCGGGGGGGACGTCGACCACCTTATACACGTATCGTTTGGCCTCCTGCCCTTGCGCAGCAGGGTGCTGCCAGGAAAGGATCGACCAACAGACCGCCGCCAGCACGATAGTTCCGGTCAAGAATCGCACGAGAGTTGGGGACATTATTCACCTCCATCGTAGCCTTCACACGTCACTCACTGTACGGCGATGTTTACGCGTCAAATACGACGCGCCCTTTAAAAATACGATAGAGATAATAAAGGAGTGGGAACAGGATGATCGACCCTAAAATGAGACTCATGAGCAGGAGGCGGAGTGTTTCAGCAGGCGCTGCGTCGGCGATGGTGATGTTCGGTTCGACGAGATAGGGATACTGGGAAAGGGCCCAGCCCCACAACATCATCACAGCCCCGGCCACGGCGAAACTTCTCGCCGCGCGATCGCGGGCTTTCCAGAGGGTAACCAGAGCCGCCAGGTGCAATCCGAATGTCACAACAATTGCCAGGGGGCCGACTGGGGTGTGGCGAAGTCCGGCGTAAATCTCGGGCGCGCCGTGGCGAGCTTGGACCAGCGCGTAGGCGCCGGTCAGCATTAACGCCACACATGCCGCTTTAGCCCGAGGCCGAAACACATTTCGAAGCTCGGCGTCTTCCGATTCAACCAGCAGGTAAACGGCAGCCAGATACGCCACTAGGGTGGTGGTGAGGAGTCCAACACTCAGGGGAAACGCTGCCAACCAGGGGGCAACGAAGCGTTCGGTGAACGAGCCGGAAGATGCGACTGCCGTGAGCCGGCCGGAGGCCACGGCTCCGAGACTGATGCCGAGAAGAGCAGGGGTGATGATGCTGGAGACGGCGAACAGGTGGCGCCATAGAGGTGAGACGGAACTGCGGCCCTCCCGTGAGGTGATGTCATGCGTCCGGACCGCAAAGGCGGTCCCTCGTAACACAATACCGAGCAACATGAGAGACAACGGAATGTGCAAGCTCGTCGCAATGACGGAAAATGCGGGTGGAAAGGCCGTGAAGAGGATGGTCACCGCCACGATCAGCCAGACATGATTGGCTTCCCAGATAGGACCAATAGCTTGATCAATCAAGGCGCGTTGCTTTTGGCCGTTCCGGCCAACCGCAAAGAGCGTCCAGATGCCAGCGCCGAAATCTGCTCCCCCTGTCAGAAGATAACAGGTCAACGTCCCGACGAGTGAAACGCCGAGAAGAACTTCAAGGGTCCCCATCACGTCACACCCTCAGCGGCTGACCCGCACGTTGCGCTGGTTGAAAGCACGCAGGCTTTGAACCCCACAGGGGTTTTCCCGTTGCACAGTGTTTCCTTGGCATGCGCATCAGAAGAGCCTCGCCGTGAGGGTCTCTTCGTTGTAGTCCATTACGTGGGCGACAGAGAGGTGGCTGCGATGTGCCTCCAAATCGCCCACACCACGACTCCCGCGAGCACGACATAGAGGAGCGTAAAGGTGACCATTGGAATCCATAGCCCAGGCATTGGCGTAACGGCGTCAGCGGTGCGCAACACATGATCGATAATCCATGGCTGACGGCCCACTTCGGTTACCACCCAGCCAGCTTCGATTGCCACGAAGCCCAACGGGCCAGCGGCAATCAACGTCAGGAGCCACGGACGATCGAGTGCCAACCGGCCGGATCTCCACCATCTCCACCCGCTCCATGCGGCGATAGTCGCCATGATCAACCCGCAACCCACCATGATTTGGAAAGCGACATGAACGACCGCCACAGGAGGCCAGTCTTCGGGGGGGAAATGATCCAATCCGATGACTTGGGCGTTGGCGTCTCCATAGAGCAGTAAGCTGAGCCCACTTGGAACCAGGAGTCCATAGGGCACGGTTTGTGTCGCGGCATCGGGAAGTCCACCGAGTACAAATTCCGCACCGGCTTTCGTGGTGAACAAGGCTTCCATGGATGCGAGTTTTGCCGGTTGGTGGACGGCCACCGATCTTGCGATCAAGTCTCCGCTCAGCGGCTGCAAGAGCGCAGCAGGGCCTCCAATGGCAAGGGCGATCGACAGCGCTAGGCGATGAAAGGCACTGTCTGGTTCTCTCAAGAGCCAGAACGCATGGATGGCTGCGACGAGAAATCCTGTCGCAGCAAACGCTCCAAGCAGCATGTGTCCTGCTTCGTGCCAGGCGACCGGATGCCAGAGAGGCGCCACCGGATTAATTTGGGAAAGCCGTCCCTCTTGAAGTACGAACCCGCTCGGCGCGTTCATCCAAGCATTGGCTGTGACGACGAAAACGGCGGAGGCCATGCCGCTCACGACGACGACGAGTCCAGAAAGAAAGTGGACGCGTGGGGGAATGCGTGACCAGCCGTACAAATAAATGCCAAGAAATATGGCTTCGGTAAAGAAAGCGAACCCTTCGAGGGCAAACAGCGGACCGATGGACGGCCCTGCACGTTCCATGAATGTCGGCCACAGGAGACCGAGTTCAAAGGAAAGCACTGTCCCCGACACCGCACCGACGGCGAATAGGATCGCGGTTCCCTTCGACCAGCGCTTGGCCAATGATAAACCGTTCCGGTCTCCCTTGCGTAACCACCGCCATTCCGCCACGGCGATCAGGGCGGGCATGGCGATACCGAGCACCGCGAAGACGATGTGAAAGCCTAGTGACATCGCCATCTGAGTACGTGCGGCAATGAGATCCGTCATGCGGCGAATCGCTGAGCAGCGCGACGCTTAGATGTGCGAGACGATGAAGACCTTTGCCTCGGTCCAGTTTGTTTCAGAGCCTGCCTACCTTGCCACCACCACGTTGCGAGGCCAAGTCCTCCAAGGGTTAACCAGCCCCGATATCGATTGATCCACGACTGGAGACTGTAGTTGTGGGCACGCTCGCTAAACTCACCTCGAGCACCGAAATCACCGGGAAGCGGATCATAGAGGTTGTCAACGCGATTGGGAGGCACAGCTTGCCTCGTTTGTTGCGACTCGTAGCCTACCCATGCCAGATAATGATCGAGCAGCCCGGGAATGAATTTATCACCGAGGATTGCCTGGACGGTGGGATAGCCGACGGCGAATTCACGCCTCCGGTGGTGTGCCGTCCAATAGACGGCACGTGCAATGACTTCGGGTTGGTAAATCGGGGGGACTGGTTGAGGATGGTTCGGCATGCGCGTGCGAATCCATGAAAATTGCGGGGTATTGACGGCAGGCAGTTGCACCGTGGTCAACCGCACATGGCTCCCGTCATGAATGAGTTCCGACCGAAGCGACTCCGTGAAACCTTGTATTGCATGTTTCGCCGCACAATAAGCGGACTGCAGCGGAATAGCGCGATAGGCCAGTGCAGAGCCGATCTGCACGACGACGCCACGATCGCGCGGCACCATGCGCCGCAACGCCGATAACGTCCCATAGACATAGCCAAGGTAGGTCACGTCCGTTACGCGGCGAAACTCCTCCGCCGTCATCTGGAGGGCCGGAGACAGAACCGACACCATCGCATTATTGACCCAGATGTCGATCGGGCCTAAGTCGCGTTCAACGCGGTCGGCCGCTTCTTCGACTTGCCGGTCGTCCGAGACATCGGTGGGGATGGCCAAGGCGCGACCGCCCAGCCGCGTGACATCTCGTGCGGCGCCATCCAATCCGTCTTGGCCACGCGCCAACAGGCCGACTCTGGCTCCGTGACGAGCAAACTCGCGGGCAATGGCTCGTCCCACGCCGGCCGACGCCCCGGTCACTACAACGACTTCAGTCTTCTCTTTTCCGCGGCTCAGTGAGTTCACAGCTATCCTCCGTTTCATCACGCGTGTTGACTATGCGTATCATCTCGCCCCGACCGTGGGATCGTATCCCTCGTGAGAGGGGTTCATGGTGCCGTACCAGACAGCAAGCGCTAACAAGACTAACAGGAGATAGAAGGCGAAGCGAAAGGCCCCTAAATAAGGTGTGTCGAATACGCCGAATGTGTACAGCGCAATCACAATGACTGCCAGTAGTAATAGGCCGGTGATGAGCGTCAACATGAAAGCCTCCTGCTCAGCCAGCTCGTTGCCGGTCGGTTGCTGCGTCAGGACCAAGATAGCCCGCCGATGTACCAGTGGTGTCGATTTACTCGTCTAAAGGCTCCAGCCTCCTCCCAATACTCCATCGACCAGATACGCCGCTGCCCTAGCGCGGCATCTGGGATCGGTGGCAGTCGCGACAGAGCGGAGTGCAGAACCTCGGCACTGCCGGTGCCGAAAAGGGGTTCCCATACCTCTGAGAAATATCCCAGCTGGTAGAGGGCAAGGTAACCTGAGACGGCGAATCCGACGAGAGCCGCAGCGACGAGCCAGAGACGCTCGAACCAGGTCGAGGGATTATAGGGCCAACCAATGGGGATATCGGAACCGGCTCCGCTGTTTGAATGGCCGGTCACGTAGGCGTTCGCATCATTCGTTTCCCGAGAAGGCGATCGTGCTGAGAAGCGCATTTTCCGCCTGGCGTGAATCGAGCCTCGTGTGTTGGACCACGATCGGTACGTCGGATTCAATCAGACTCGCAAAATCTCTATCCACGGGGATCGGCGCAGGATCCGATAAATCGTTGAACCGCACGTGCCGTGTCCGCTCAGACGGCACGACGATACGATAGGGTCCTACCGGCGGCTGATCGACGTAGTAGATCGTGATTGATACATGTGCGTCGTCTGGACCGGTGTTCAACAAGCACACCGTTTCATGGCTCGTCATCTGCGGGTGGGGTCCTGTACTCGTCGGAGGGATGTACCCCTCAGCGATTGCCCACCGCTTTTTCCCAATTGGAGTCATGAACCGGCTATGTGCAAGCCAAGTGCCTACTCGCAAATGCTCCGTCAACCAGTTCGACGCAGATCAGGAGGTGATGGAACTTCTGTCCGGGCGCTAGACAATTTGTCTGAGAATTTCATCATGCAGGCAGCATAACGCTAGGGAAACCCCGGTCTTTCGGATGCGGCCTGTGACTTGCACTACTCCGCCTGCAACGGGCATTCACATCATCATTCAAGGCCAGTGTTCCGGAACGGGATGAGGCTGATCAATCGTAAAGCCGGTGTCGTAATCGGGTTGACCGTCATTCTCACCTTTCCCGTAACCGTGGTATCCGGAGCCGGGTCACACAAGAAGGGTGAAAGTGAAACCCGATTGATCGTGGCGACCGACAAGGTACCAGTGGACAGGGCAGGAGATCGGAAATAAGGGTCTAAATAATCACCATCTCCTGCTGACAAGGCCACGTGGTACTCACCCGGCGCTATGACTGCATGGGGCACAGCTCGTCATCACCCACGTAGAGCGCATAACCGATTAGGTGGACTATGCAAAAGAGTGCCAACCGTTTGGATGGATATGTAGATCGTGAGTTGAGGCCTACCGCGGACGAGGGGGACCGCAGGGAACGTGCATGTGTAGGGCTCACTGAATGGGTGAACGAAGTGGCAAGTGAATGGGTGCAACGGCATTTCTCTAATAACAGGAGGGCTTTCATGAAGACCACAATGACTGTGATGATCATGGCCTTGTTCACGTGTTTCCTCATAGCGAATGGTCCAGTGTTGGCGGAGCCGACCGGCTCCTCAACCATTGCGGGTGGCAGTACGCCGTCACCGGAAAAAATCCCAAATGACAAACGTACAGATCTTACTGGCGGGCAGCAAGGCGTTCCCGATGAATATGCCACAACACCGGTACGTCAAGGAAAGTTGAAAGAAGTCACGGACAGCAAATTGCTCAATCAGACTGTTACCAATCCACAAGGGGAAAAGCTGGGTAAGATCACCAAAGTGTTGAAGGACGAGAAAACGGAGAACGTTGAGTATGTCATGTTCCAACTGCAGGATGCGCAAAGCGCCCGCCCACTTCCTTGGAGCCGATTCCAGGAGAAGGGGGACAAGATTGTGTTGAATGCGACGAAGGAAGAGTTGCTTCCAAACGTCAGTGCAAAGGATGCCAAAGATATGTCCCCCGACTTGGCAATGTTCATGGATGAAATCGAGCAGAAGCGAAACGAGCCGAAGGCGGGGGGCGGCGGGAACGAGCGTCCGAGCGGTGACCCGGGTTCACTCTCCGGTGCAGCGACAATGGGCGAGGATAAGATCGGAAGCACTCGCAGCGCGCCTCCAACTCCGGCGCCTCAGTTCGAACACGATGCGCAGAAGGGCAAGAAGTAAGCAGTCTGGCTCTTCCACCTAGGTCAGGTCACGCCCGATCGGTCCGACTCGGATCGATCGTGGCGTGCCCGATCTTCAATCCTCAGCTGAACCCTCCATAAAGTTCTCCATTCTGATTTCGCCGGACAAGCGACAAAGCGGCCCGGAATGCTTTGTCCGATGGCAGCGTGGTTGTCTCGGTTTGCTAGCAAAATAGACGTTCTACCTAGCGGCAGCGCTGTGAAGTGGACGGCTTTTTACTCGGCCTGTCTCTTGCAGAGTCTTCCCTTATCTAATCTGTAGGCATGAGCGACTCAGATATTGGCAAACTTTTCACACATGATTTACTGAAGGAGGAAGGACAATGAAAGCACGACAGATGATGTTGGGGTCCACTCTGCTCCTACTTGCCGGCTGTCAAACGATCGGGGGCGAAGGCATGCCCACGTTAACCCGCACTGGCGAAGTGAAGGACGTCATTATCCGTGATGTCGTCGAGCCGACATCAGTGACGGTCAATCCCGGCGATGAGGTTCGCTGGATCAACAAGCGTCAGGGCGATGTACGGGTCATTTTTCTGAATCCCATGACCGAGAACCTCACGTGCCAGCGAAATTTTGGAGGCGTGATGGGATTTGGGACAAAGCGCAACGAGTATTCGGCCAAGCTGAGTCCCAATGACACGGCAAGCGTGTGTTTTCGTGATTCGGGCGAAGTGAAATACGTGGTAAGGGCTGCGTCTGGCGATCCCATCGGTGAACAGAACATTGCAGGCACGATCCAGATCGGAGGAGATCGTGCCACTGCTCGTGAATTCAGCAGAGAGAAGCAGGAGCAACGTTCCGCTCAACAACAGCCCGAAGAGGAAACGACGCGGGTACGCTAGGGGAAATACGAGTGAGGCCCCTGGGGGTAGAGTGGCCAGTTGCTAGAGAATTTACTAATGCCCTTCGTCTCTAGCGTATGTTTTTATGGGGCAACGCTGGTCGGTCTTAGTTGTTTGAATTGAGCTGGATTTGTAGGAGGAGTTACACATGATGCAATTAGTCCAGGACTGGTACGTCGCACGGGAAGTCGATCGCGATGAAAGTCTGACTCAAACGCTCATGGAATGGTTTAGCCATCGTCCTGCCTTACGCGACGTGACTGTCTTCGTTTTGGATGGCGTGGCGACGCTGCGTGGGTCGGTTGCAAGCAACCGCGACAGGGCATTGGCCATTGAATTAGCATGGGATGCGGGAGCTGACGACATCCAGGACGACTTGAAGTTGACACGGCCTCTGGCCGCCTGACTGCGCTCCGTATCTTCCTGGCCGGCATCGACAACTGCTTGGTGCCGGCCACTATTCCCCCCACATTGCTTTCAAGCTCGGACGTCATGATGAGGAAAACTCTTTCCACTCATGGTGACAGGATAGCGCCATGCGATTTGCAGCAGTAGCAGTCGATTACGACGGGACGCTTGCCAGTGACGGGTTGGTCCCTGCCGCGACGGTCGGTGCGCTTGAGCAGCTCATCGCCTCAGGCAGGAACTGCATTCTCGTGACAGGACGGATGCTGCGAGAATTGCTGCCTCTCTTCCCCAAAGCTGAGCTATGCGCCAGAATTGTTGCTGAAAACGGTGCTGTGCTTTATCGCCCCTCGACGCGGGAACAGCGCTTGCTGGCACCGCAGGCTTCAAGCGCGCTGGCTGACGTCCTGAAAGCGAAGGGCGTCATGCCGCTCGACATCGGGGACTCGATCATCGCGACTGTCAGGCCTCACGAGGTCACGGTTATGGAAGCGATACGAGACCTCGGGCTGGAACACCAGGTTATTTTTAATCGGGAATCCGTGATGATCCTTCCGCCGGGAATCAATAAGGCGAGCGGACTCAGGGCGGCCCTTGACGAGTTGAAACTTTCTCCGCACAACGTCGTCGGAATCGGTGACAGTGAGAACGACCATGCGTTGTTTCAAGCGAGTGAGATGGCGGTGGCCGTCAACAGCGCCGTTAGGACCTTACGCGACGCCGCGGATTGGGTGACCAGCCGGCCAAATGGCGGCGGAACTGCCGAAGCCATGCTCGCCATAGTCGCCGACGATATGGCCGCTCAATCCCAGCGATTGACCCGCCATAGCATTACACTCGGTTCGTCCCGGGAGGGCCTCGCCCTGACCATGTCCCCGGTGGAAGAAAATGTGTTGATAGCCGGAACGTCGGGAAGCGGAAAGTCCACGCTAGCTCATGGAATTCTCGAGCAGCTCATCGACAAGGGTTACCAGACCTGTGTCATTGATCCGGAGGGCGACTACCAGTCGATCGAAAAGATGATCATGTTCGGAAATTCTCAGCGCGGCCCCACCGTTCCCGAGGTGCTGACAGCCCTGGACAATCCATCGACGCACGTCATAGTCAACCTGGTCGGCCTACCGCTAAAAGACCGTCCGTCCTTCTTTTTTGAACTGCTGCCACAACTTCAGGAACGGAGAAATCGAACGGGAAGACCACATCGCGTCCTGGTTGACGAAACCCATCACTTGTTGCCGACGAAATGGCGGGGGACCGTTGCCACAATGCGCGATCTGAAGGGCATGCTGTTCGTCACCGTGCACCCCGATCAATTGTCTCCACATGTGCTCGACACGGTGGATATTGCGGTAGCACTGGGAGAAGGGCCGAGCAACACGCTTCAGGCGGTGGCAAGCCATAAGGGCCTGAGCCTGCCTCACGTCCCGAACGCCGAACTCAAGCCTGGTGAAGCGATATTGTGGCGAGTGGCGGCCGGGCAATCTGCGCACACCTTCATGATGACCGTTTCTCGCATGGAGCGCCGACGGCATCGGCGGAAGTACGCCGAAGGTGAACTTCCGCCTGAGCGCAGTTTTTACTTTCGCGGCCCGGAGGGAAAACTGAATCTCCGCGCTCAGAACCTGATCATGTTTAGGCAGCTCGCGGATGGCGTTGATGATGCAACCTGGCTGCATCACTTGCGTAAGGGAGACTATTCGCGCTGGATGGAGACGGCCATCAAGGATCCGTCGTTGGCTCGAGCTGTCCAGGATCTAGAAGACATGCCGGATCTATCCGCACACGATAGCCGGCAGCGCGTGGCAAGCGCGATTGAAGAGCGGTATACGTTGCCGGCCACGGGAGCGTGATGCTGTGCAGAAAGGCGGAACATGCGCGTGCTCTCAAGCATGATGGTTGGCTTGCTGGCCCTTCTGGTGAGCGCTTGTGCGGAGACGCAACAAGGGAAGAGTTACTGGCTGCGTCATGCGGTCGTGACACTGGCTCAGGCAGCGGAAATCGCTGAAACGAACGGTCCAGGGCGCGCAGTCGGCGTTGAGCTTGGTCAGTCGGGCAATCGCGTGTTTTACGATGTGGAGATCATCGACACGATGAACAAATCGCGGCGTCTGCGGGTTGACGCTGAAACCGGCAAGATCGTCAAAGGAATGTAGCCCTCTCACCGAATCGGCGCCGGTGGTATGGGTTCCGGTTGCGGAGGGGGATTGGGGGTGGGCGGAATTGGAACACCCGGCGGACGTGGAATAGGAGCGGGTGGAATCGGTTGAGGATCCGCCTCTACCGCCGGCGGCATCCACCAGCTGGCCGCAGAGGCACGCCACCCAGGCACGATTAGCATGGCGCCCAGGGAGAGTAGGATTAAGGAGATCTGCCTCATCTCGGGCCAACGAACACGTGGTCTCCTTGTTCGATCCATTTTTCTTTATCCGGCGTAGGGGCCGACTATTTTAGGAAAGTAGTGGATGTCGTGTCGGACGCCCCATTCGTGTATAGACAACGTGTCCGGTTTAACAAGGGAAGCCGAAATAGCGAAGTTTTCTGAGAAGGGTTTT
>Ga0075419_10000182_pt1 | contig 36516 bp, 33 predicted proteins | sample SoiMetdeltSBSDD3_FD_76900 | JGI IMG/M metagenome (GOLD analysis project Ga0075419, IMG submission 76900) | Bulk soil microbial communities from a Populus tree surrounding site in Tennessee, USA - Soil MetaG P. deltoides SBSDD3 | ecosystem: Environmental > Terrestrial > Soil > Tree plantation... | reverse complement strand
GGCGGCGTATCGCTTTTGAGGGCGGACGCGAGCACCTTGTCAATGCGCTTGCCGTCCATGTCGACGATCTCGAAGCGCCAGCCGTCCCAGTCGGTCTTGTCGCCGGTCTGCGGGATCCGCCCGAGCAGCATCATCAGCAGGCCGCTCAGCGTGTGGTAGCGCTCCTCCTCGGGCAGCGCCTTCAGCCCGAGCCGGTCCTTGAGCTCCGGGATCGGCATCAGCCCGTCGAGAAGCCACGAGCCGTCGTCGCGCATCACGGCCCACTGATCCTCGGCCCGGCCGGCATTGAACTCGCCGGTGATCGCCTCGAGGACGTCGCGCAGCGTGACGATGCCGAGCACCTCGCCGTACTCGTCGACCACGAAGGCGAGCTGCACGCCCGAGGCGCGGAAGTTCTGCAGCAGCTCCATCCCGGTGAGGCTCTCGGGCACGAACACCGGCGGCTGCGCATCGCTCTCCCACTCCGGCGGCTGGCCGTGCAGCGCGCGGCGCAGCAGCCCGCGCGCGCTGATCACGCCGACCACGTCGCGCAGGCCGCCGCGCACCACGGGGTAGCGGGTATGCCGGCTCTCCTCGATGCGCTTCACGTTCTCCTCCCACGGCAGGGTGACGTCGAGGCTCACCACCTCGCGCCGCGGCACCATGAACGAGCCGATCTGGCGGTCGTCCAGGCGGAAAACGTTGCGCACGATGTCGTGCTCCTCTTCCTCGATCGCGCCGGACTCCGAGCCCTCGACCAGCAGCGCGTGGATTTCCTCCTCGGTCACCGGGCGCGCCTGGGCGTCCTTCAGGCCGAGCACGCGCAGCACCAGCCGCGTCGAGCCCGCCAGCAGCGCGACGAACGGCCGCGTGATCCGGGCGAGCAGCTCCATCGGGCGGGCCAGGCGCCGCGCCACCGCCTCGGGGTCGAGCTGGCCGAGGCGCTTCGGCACGAGCTCGCCCAGCACGATCGATAAGTACGTGATCAGCACGACCACCGCCGCGGTGGCCGCGTATTCGACGAACCTGCCCTCGAGGCCGCGCGCCTGCAGCCATGCGGTCAGGAGCGGCGAGAGCGCCGCCTCGCCGACGACGCCGTTCAGGATGCCGATCGACGTGATGCCGATCTGGACGGTGGAAAGAAATTGCGTCGGCGCCTGGTGCAGGCGCAGCGCGGCCTGGGCGCCGGCGTCGCCCTTCTCGGCGAGCGGCTGCAGGCGGCCCTTGCGCGCGGCGATCAGCGCGATCTCCGACATGGCGAAGGCGCCGTTCAGCAGGATCAGGGCGAGCACGATCGCGACATCCATGGGCGTTTCCTCGGGCGAGCCCGAAGGATAACCCGCACCCCACGGGATAACCCGCGCCCGCGGGGTATAACCCCCGCAACTACAGCGAGCCGGAAATCGCCTCGATCTCGATGCCCGACTCGGCGATGGCGCCGAGGACCTCGAGGCGCGCGTCGGCCGCCTCGAGCTGAGTGCGGCGCGCGTCGAGCAGCTCGAACAGGGTCGCCCGCCCCAGGCGGTACGCCGACTCGGCCATCTCGAGGAACGTCGTGTCGCCGCCCCTCAGGCGCTCGAGCGCGGCACGCCGTGCACGCAGCGTCTCGAGGTGGCGCTGCAGATCAGCGCGCAGCCCGGCCTCGATCGCGCGCTCGCGGCTGCGCGCGCCCGCGGCCTCCGCCCGCGCCTTGTCCTCCTGCGCGCGCCGCGTGTCGAGAAGCGGGATCTCGCTCGAAACGCCCAGGAAATTGGCCGCGCCGAAGGGGCCGCTGGTCCAGGTGCGCGCTACGCCGATGCTCGGCACCGGAAAGCGCTCGCGCTGGGCGAGCTCGATGCGCGCCTCCGCCGCGCGCGTCTCGGCGCGCGCGGTCTGCAGCGCCGGGCTCCTGTCGAGAAGCGCGTCGGCGTCGATCGGCGGCGTCGGCCGCAGCGATTCGAGCGAGCCCTGCGCCTGCGGCCGCCAGCCGCCGACGCCGGCGAGCGCGGCGATCGCCGCGGCCTGCTCGGCGACCTCGGCCTCGGCTTTCTGCACTCCGACCGAAGCGAGCGAAAGCTCGGCGTCGGCGCGCGCGAGGTCATAGCGGCTCGCCATGCCGTTTTCGAGGCGGCCGGAGACGATGCCCCGGATGCGCTCGATCTCGCCGCGCGCGCGCAGGCGCAGCGCGAGCTGCTCCTGCGCGACGAGCAGGCGCACGAACCCGAGCGCCGCGCTCTTCTTCGTCTCGCCGAGGGTCGATTGCACCTGCCATTGCGCGCGCTCGACCTGGCGCTCGGCCACCTGCACCCGCGCCGAGCGTTGGCCGAAGATCGGCACCGGCAGCTCGAGCGAGGCCTGGTCCTGCCGGTCGCCGTCGAAGATGGTGCGCTCGCCGCCCGAGGGGCGCGAGCGCCCGAGGCTGAGGCTCGGGTTGGCGAACCGGCCGGCGGCGTCGCGGTCGGCGCGCGCCGCATCCGCATCGCGCTGCGAGGCGGCGACGCGCGGCCCTTCGCTCACGATGCGCAGCGCCTCCTCGAGGGTCACCTTGTCGGGGAGCTGCGCGGATGCCTCGAAAGAAAGCAGAAAGAGCAAAGCGCTAAGCCGTCTCATCCAGTTCCTCGGGCGTGACGTAGCGCTCGGAGGCCGTCATGTAGTAGACGGCGGGCAGGACGAGCAGCGTGATCACGAGCGTGGTGACCATGCCGCCGACGATCACGAGCGCGAACGGACGCTGGGTCTCGCTCCCCACGCCGGTGGAGAGCGCCATCGGCAGCAGGCCGAACAGCGCGAGCAGCGCTGCCATCAGCACCGCGCGCAGCTTCTCGACGCTGCCCTCGACCACGGCCGCGGCGAGCGCCGCGCCCTCGCGCCTTCGCGCCTCGATTGCGCTGACGACCAGCAGCCCGAGGAGCGACACCTGGCCGAGCAGCGCGATGAAGCCGACGATGGCGCTCACCGAGATCGGCATGCCCCCGGCCCAGAGGCCGAACACGCCGCCGGTGAGCGCGAAGGGCGCGGCCAGGAGGATCGCGGCCGCGGCGCGGCCCGACTGGATCGCCGTGTAGAGGAGCGCCAGCACCGCGGCGAGGGCAATCGGCACGATGATCTGCAGCCGCCGCACCGCGCGCTGCTGGTTCTCGAACTCGCCGCCCCAGGCGAAGTAGTAGCCCTCGGGCACCTTTACGCCCGCGGCCACCGCGCCGATGGCGTCCTTCACCACCGAGCCCATGTCGCGCCCCTCGACGTTGAACTTGAGCGCAAGGTAGCGGCTGTTCGACTCGCGGTAGATGTTGGCCGCGCCCGCGGCGACGCTGATCTCGGCCAGCTCGCGCAGCGGCGCGCTGCCTCCGGCGGGACGCGGCACCGCGAGCTCGCCGATCGAGAGGTGGTTCTGGCGCGCCGCCGCCGGCAGGATCAGGCGCACCGGCACCGGGCGCTCGCCTTCCCAGAACGTGGTGGCCACCTTGCCGGCGAGCGCGGTGCCGATGAAGTCGTTCGCCGCCGCGACCGGAATGCCGGCGCGCGCGAGCGCCTCGCGGTCGAGCCGGATCTGGAGCTGCGGCACGGTGGCGTCGCGGTAGAGTCCCAGGTCGACCACGCCGGCCACCGGCGCGAGCTTCAGGCGCGACTGCTCCAGCGTGTCGCGCATGACCTTCATGTCGGTGCCGTAGATCTTGAGCACCACCTTGCCGCGCACCCCGGCCACCGCCTCCTCGACGTTGTCCTTGATCGGCTGGGAGAAGTTGTAGCGCACCCCCGGGATCTCGACGAGCAGCTCGCGCACTTCGTCGATCAGGCGGTCCTTGTCGTAGCCCTTGCGCCATTCCTCGCGCGGCCGCAGGCGCACGAAGGTCTCGCTCATGTTCGGATTCTCGTTGTCGGTGCCGTCCTCCGGGCGCCCGTTCTCCGAGAGCACCTGCGCCACCTCGGGGAAGGTGAGGATGCGCTTGCGCACCTCGACCAGCATGGTCTGCGCGGCCTCGAGCGCGATCGACGGCGGCATCTCGACGAACACCACGAAATCGCCCTCGTCGAGCTCCGGCAGAAACTCGGTCCCGAGCCGGCTTCCCAGGGCCACGCTCGCGACGAGGAACGCCGCGGCCACGGCAAGCATCGGGCCGCGCACGCCGAGCAGGCGTCCGACCCAGCCGCGGTAGCGCACCCGCGCCTTCTCGATCCAGCCCGGCTCGGGGCGCGGCCGGCCGCGGATGAAGCCGAGGGCGCAGAGCGCCGGCACCAGCGTGAGCGAGAGCACCAGCGCTGCGACCAGCGCGAACGAGTACGTCAGCGCGAGCGGCCGGAAGATGCGGCCCTCGACCTGCTGCAGCGTGAACACCGGCACCAGCGCCGCGATGATGATCAGCATGGCGAAGAGCGTGGGCCGCGCCACCGCCTCGGTCGACGCGATCACCAGGCGCAGCACCTCGCGCCGCTCGCGCGGCCGCTCGTGCTGCAGTGAGTGCAGCACGTTCTCCACCAGCACCACCGCGCCGTCGACCAGGATCCCGAAGTCGATCGCCCCCATCGAGATCAGGTTGGCCGGCATGCCGAGCACGTAGAGGCCGAGGAACGCGCCGAGCAGCGCGAGCGGGATCACCGCCGCCACGATCAGCGAGCCGGTCAGGCTGCGGAAGAAGAGCCACGCCACGCCCACCACCAGCAGGAAGCCGTGCAGCAGGTTGGTGTTCACCGTGCTGAGCGTGTTGCTCACGAGGAGCGTGCGGTCGTAGAACGGCACGATCTGCATGCCCTTCGGCAGGATCTTGCCGTTCAGCTCCTCGATCTTCTTGTGCACCCCGTCGAGCACGCGCGACGGGTTCTCGCCGCGGCGCATGAGGACGAAGCCCTCGACCGCCTCCTTCTGCTCGTTCCAGCCGATGGCACCACGGCGCGGGGTGTTCGACTGCACGATCTCGGCGATGTCGCCGACCATGACCGGAGTGCCGTCGCGCGCCTTGAGGACCGTGCGCCGGATGTCGTCCACCGAGCCGATGTAGCCGATGCCGCGCACGGTGAGCTCCTGGTCGCCGTGGCGCACGAACCCCCCGCCGACGTTGATGTTGGTCTTGGCGAGGGCGTCGCCGACCTCGGTCAGGGTGAGGCCGTGCGCGCGCAGCCGGTCGGGGTACGCGCGCACGTGGACCTCCTTGAGATAGCCGCCGAAAGTCACCACGTCGGCCACGCCCGGCACCTGCTTCAGCACGCGCGTGATGGTCCACTCCAGCTCGCCGCGGATCTGGTAGAGGTCGTGCCGGTCGCTGGTCACGCGGAACTGGTACACCTCGCCGAGCGGCGTGGCCTCGGGCGCGAGCTTGGGCGTGACCCCCTCCGGCAGATCGGCCTGCGCCATGCGCTGCGCCACCTGCATGCGCGAGATGAACGGGTCGGCGTCGTCGTCGAAGGTCAGCGTGACCAGCGACAGGCCGAACAGGCTCTCGCTCCGGAGCTGCATCATGCGCGGGGTGCCGTTCAGCACCCGCTCGAGCGGCACCGTGATGCTGCGCTCGATCTCCTCGGGCGCGTAGCCGGGCATCTGCGCGATCACCGTCACCTGCGCGTTGGTGACGTCGGGAAAGGCCTCGATCGGGGTATTGAGGTAGGCGTGCACGCCGAACGCCGCCGCGATCAGCACGCCGAAGATCGTCGCCACGCGGCGGTGGACGCAGATTTCGATGAGCCGGTTGAGCATCGGCTAGAGGAGCTGCTCGGCCTCGCGGTCGACGAGCAGCGCGCCGCGCATGACGACCCGCTCGCCGGTCTGCAGGCCTTTCAGCACGCGCACCTTCCCGCCGCGCTCGTCGGTCACTTCGATCTCGCGCGGCATGAACTTGCCCGGCTCGGCCTCGACGTACACGATGCGCTTGCCTCCCTCCTTGAGCAGCACCGCGGTGACCGGCAGCCAGATCTCGCCTGCCTGCCCGGGGGCGAACACCGACACCCGCACCAGCAGCCCCGCGCGCAGGTCGGCCGGCGCGCGCTCGAGCTCGACGTAGAAGGGCGTACGGCGGGTCTCGGGATCGCTGCGCGGGGCGACCCCAGCGAGGCGACCCGCAAGGCTGACGTTCAGGGCGGTGATCTCGACCTCCGCCTTGGTCGCCTTGGAGACCAGGCCGATCTCGTTCTCCGGCACGTCGGCGACGACCCACAATCCACCGAGATTGCCGATCTCGACCAGCGGCTCGCCGCCCGAAGGGACGGTGGCGCCGCGTGTCACCTTGACGTTCACCACGATGCCCTCGGTCGGCGAGCGCACCTCCACGCGCGTGCCCTCGCCCGGGCCGGCAAGCGCCGCGCTGCGCTCGGCGCGCTTCAGCTCCGAGTCGGCTTCTCGCGCCTTCATCTCGGCTTCGAAGCGCTCGACCTCGAGCCCGACGCCGCGCTTCGCCATCTCGTTCTGCCGCGCCAGCACCTCCTGCGCGAGACGGACCTTGAGCCGCGCCTGCTCCACGTTGGTGCGCGCCTGCAGGACGTCGCCGCTCTCCAGCGCGAAGAGCGGCGCCCCCGTGCGCACCCGTTGCCCGGGCTCGACCAGGACCTCGGCGACGCGGCCCGCGAACGGCGAGGTGACCGCCGACAAAGCCTTGGGGCGAAACGCGGTGCGCCCGAAATAGGTGCGCGCGCCTTCCGAAGACGTCGTGCCGACCGGCTCGACCTTCAGGAACTGGCGCGAGACCTCGGCGAGCTTCACCTCGCCCGGCCGGCGTGGATCCGACGCGCCGCTAGTAGAATTCGGCGGTTTGTCGCACGCGACCAGTAAAAGGAAAAGCAGCGGCAGGCAGAGATTGCCGCGTTGCACCACGCACCCCTCCCAGATGCGATGGAAAGGCGGGCAGGTTACACAAGAAGATGCGACAGAAGCTGACTCTAAGCTTGCAAGTTGTCATGTTTCTTGGAGCGAGCGAGGCGCACGCGGCGCGCCCCTTCGTCACCGACGATGCGCGTGTCGTCGACCGCGGCGGATGCCAGATCGAGACCTTCTATAAGGAGCAGCGGGCCTACTCGGGCTCGGAGTTCTGGTTCCTCCCGGCGTGCAATCCGTTCGGGCTGGAGCTGACCGCCGGCGGCAACCGCATCGAGGACGAGCACTCGGTCGTGCTCCAGGGCAAGACAGTCCTCAAGCCGCTCCAGACCAACGGGTCGGGCTTCGCCCTGACGCTTGGAACGTTCTACGTCAATCCGCGGGACGGCCGCAACGTCTGGAGCCCTTACGTGAACGGGATCGGCAGCTTCTCGTTCCTGGATGACCGCGCGGTGGTGCATGCCAACATCGGCGCGATCCGCGACCGTATCGCCGGCTTCGATCGCGGCACCTGGGGACTCGGGCTGGAAGCGCTGCTGGTCGCGCCCCGGCTGTACGGCATCCTGGAGACCTTCGGTCAGTACGCCGACAAGCCCACGCACCACGCCGGACTGCGCTTCTGGATCGTGCCGGACAAGTTCCAGGTCGACACCACGGTGGGGAACCAGAACGGCGAGCCGCCGCAGCGCTTCTACAGCGTGGGGCTACGCCTGCTTTTTTGAGAACTGGGTGTAGAGCACCGGCAGCACGAACAGCACGAGCAGCGTCGCCGTCACCAGCCCGCCGATCACCACCACCGCGAGCGGCTTCTGCGTCTCGGAGCCGATGCCGCTCGAAAGCGCCATCGGCGCGAGGCCGAGGCTCGCGAGCAGCGCCGTCATCAGCACCGTGCGCAGCCGCGTCATCGCGCCCTCGCGCACCGCGCGCTCGAGCGGCACGCCGTCCGCGCGCAGCTGATTGAACAGCGTGACCATCACGACGCCGTTCAGCACCGCCTGGCCGAAGAGCGCGATGAAGCCGATCGCCGCCGACACCGAAAGGTAGATGCCGGTGATCCAGAGCGCGAGGATGCCGCCGATCACGGAGAACGGGATGTTGGCGATGATCACGAGCGCGCTCGGGAACGACTTGAACGCGTCGAACAGCAGGAGAAAAATGATCAGGATCGAAACCGGCACGATCACCGCGAGCCGCCGCATCGCGCGCTCCTGGTTCTCGAACTCGCCCGACCAGGTGATGCTGTAGCCTTCGGGCAGGCGCACGTGCTGCGCTACGCGGCTCTGCATATCGGCCACCACGCCGCCCATGTCGCGGCCGCGGATGAACACGCCGATCGCCAGCACGCGCTTGCCGTCCTCGCGCGCGATGTTCATCATCCCACCCACGGTCCTGAAGGTCGTGACCTCGGAGAGCGGCACGTAGGCGCCGCCCGGCGTCGCCACGAGCAGCCGCTGCATCCGCGTCAGCGTGCGCTCCTCCTCCGGCAGGCGCACGGCGACCGCGAAGCGCTGCTCGCCCTCCCACACCTGGGTCACCGCCTTGCCGCCGAGCGCGCTCTCGATCACGTCCTGCACGTCGGCGACGTTGAGCCCGTAGCGCGCGGCGCGGGCGCGGTCGACGCGCACCTGGATCTGCGGCAGCTCGCCCAGGCGGTCGACGAAGGCGCGCGCGACGCCCGGCACCGTGCTCACCTGGCGCAGCACCTGCTCGGCCTGGTCGCGCAGCGTGTCGAGGTCGTCGCCGAACACCTTGACCACGATCTGGCCGTCGATCTGCGAGATCGACTCGAGCACGTTGTCGCGGATCGGCTGCGAGAAGCTCGGCTCGAGCCCGGGAATCTTCGACACCTCGGCGTCCATCTGCGCGAGGATGGCGGGCTTGTCGGTGCCCTTGCGCCACTCGGTCTCGGGCTTGAGGTCCACCAGGAGCTCGGCCATGTTGATGAGCTTGGGGTCGGTGCCGTCCTCGGGGCGGCCCGACTTCGACGTGACGGTCGCCACTTCCGGCACGCGGCGGATGGCGCTGCGCACCCGCGCCGTGAGCTCCTGCGCCTCGGACACCGACACGCTGGTCGGTAGCGTCAGGTTGACCCAGATCGCGCCCTCGTTCAGCTCCGGCAGGAACTCGGTGCCCAGGCGCGGCACCAGCGCCAGGCTCGCCGCCAGCGCGACCAGCGCCCCGGTCAGTATCTTCCTTGGATTCCTCAAAGCCTTGTCGAGCGCGGGTTGGTACAGCCGCTTGGCGGCGCGCACCAGCCGGTTGTCTTCCTCGGACAGCTTCTTCCTGAGCATGGCCGAGGCAAGCAGCGGCACCAGCGTGAGCGAGAGCGCCAGCGCGCCGATGAGGGCGAACACCACCGAGTAGGCCATCGGCGCGAAGATGCGGCCCTCGTGGCGCTGCAGCGTGAAGATCGGTATGTGGGCCGCGATGATGATGAGCATCGAGAACAGCGTCGGCCGGCCGACTTCCGTCGCGGCTTCGAGGATCACACTCTTGAATTCCTGGTGATCGAATTCACGGTGGTCGTGGCGTGCCTCCGTGAGCCGGCGAAAGATGTTCTCCACCACGATCACCGCGCCGTCGACGATGATGCCGAAGTCCATGGCGCCGAGCGAAAGCAGGTTGGCCGGGATGCCGACCCAGGTGAGGCCGAGGAAGGTGGCGAGGAGCGCGAGCGGGATGGTGAGCGCGACGATGGCGGCTGCCCTCAGATTTCCCAGGAACAAGTACAAGACCAAGGAAACGAGAAGCGCGCCTTCGGCGAGGTTGCCGAACACGGTCTTCAGCGTCTTGCCGATGAGCCACGTGCGGTCGTAGATCGGGACCACCTTCACGCCGCCGGGCAGCGCGCTGTCGTTCAGCGTGTCCACCTTGGCGCGCACGCGCTTGAGCACCTCGGAAGGATTCTCGCCGCGGCGCATGAGCACGACGCCGGTGACGATGTCGTCCTCGGCGTCCTGCCCGGCGATGCCCTGGCGCGGCACGGAGCCGAGCTCCACGGTGGCGAGATGGCGCACCAGGATCGGCGTGCCGCCGCGCTCGGCGACCACCACGTTCTCGATGTCTTCGGGCCCGGTGAAGAGGCCGATGCCGCGGATCAGGTACTGCTGGCGTCCCTGCTCGACGTAGCTGCCCCCGGCGTTGGCGTTGCCGCGCTGGATCGCCTGCGAAAGCTGGCCGAGCGTCACCTTGTAGTCGCGCAGCTTCGCGAGGTCAGGCCGCACCTCGTACTGCTTGACCAGCCCGCCGAGGCTGACTATGTCGGCGACGCCGGGCACGAGTCGCAGCTGGCGCGACACCACCCAGTCCTGGTAGGTGCGCAGCTCGCGCGGCGTGTGCTTGTCGCCCTTGATGCGGTAGCGGTAGATCTCGCCGATCGCGGTCGAGAACGGCGCGAGCTCCGCCTGCACGCCCTCGGGCAGGTCGACTTCGCGCAGCCGCTCGACGACCTGCTGCCGGGAGAAGTAGCCGTTGGCCCGGTCGTCGAAGGTGAGGATCAGGAACGAAAGCCCGAACTGGGTGTGCGAGAACATGCGCACTGCCCCGGGCAGCCCCGACAGGGCGACTTCCAGCGGCACCGTGACCTGCTTCTCCACCTCCTCGGCGGCGCGGCCCGCGTAGAGTGAGATCACCGTCACCTGCGTGTCGGTGACGTCGGGAAAGGCTTCGACCGGCAGGTTGACGAACGCCCAGATCCCCGCGCCGACGAAGAGCGCCACGCCGAGGACCACGAACAGCGGCTGGTACAGCGCGAACGCGATGATGCGCTTGATCAAGCCGTCAGTCCTTCGAGGCGAGCAGCCGCTCGAGGAGGAGGTTCCCGTCCACCACCACCTTGTCGGTGGCGGCGATGCCGCCGAGCACCGCCTGATAGCCGTCGCTGATGGGGCCCGGCACGATCGCGCGCCGCGCGTAGCGGCCGCCGCCCTGGTCGATGAACACGAAGTGCTGCTCGCCGCGCAGGTAGACCGCGCGCGTGGGCACGAGGTACCCGCTCGCCGCCGCCAGCTTGAGCTCCGCGACGGTGAACATCTCGGCCTTGAGGCGCTCGTCGGCCGCGTCTACAGTCCCGCGCACCTTCACGGTGCGCGTCTGCGGATCCACCAGGTCGGCGACCTGTAGCACGTGGCCGCCGATGCGGTCATCGCCGAGCGAAGCGGTCGAGAGCTTGACCTCGGTACCCGGCTTCACCCGGGCGACATCCTGCTCCGATACGTCGAGCATGAACCACAGGTGCGTCGGGTCCGAGACCACGAAGAGAGGCTTGTCGCCCTGCGAATCCGGGCGCAGCTCCTGTCCGGGGTTCAGGTTGCGCTCCACCACCACGCCGGCCACCGGCGAGCGCAACGCGAGCTCCTGGTCGACGGTATCGGTCTTTCCATAGAGCTTGAGCCGCGCGTTTGCGCGCGCACGTTCGCTTGCAGTCCGCACCACCTCCGCTTCCGCTGCCTGCAGGTCCTTGGCCGGCGCCACGCCGGCCTGCGCCAGCTCGCGGATCCGTTCCAGATTTTTCTGGGCAAGCGAATAGTCGTTCTCCGCCTTGCGAGCCTCGGCCTGGGCGACCCCGAAATCCGGCGCCGCGAGCACCGCCAGCGTCTGGCCGCGGGCGACGCGCTCGCCTGGGCGCACCGCAATCGCCTGGACACGTCCGGCGAATGGCGGGAACACGCGTGCGGTGCGGTCCTCGTTCCACACCAGGCGGCCGTTGAAGCGCAGCGTGACCTCGCGGCGCGGCTCGACCGGCACGGCGACGATCTGGTCGAGCATCGGGCTCGCCTTGGGGAAGACGAGAATGCTGTGCTGCTCGACGGTGAGCTGTGGCGCCGGCTCCTTCTCCCTCTTGTCCCAGCATCCCCAGGAGAGCAAGCCGGTGCAGGCGGCCGCGACGATCAGTTTCTCGACGCTCATTTCGCTTCCAGCATCTCGGCCGTGGTCTGCGCCGCGCGCCACGCGGCGTAGGCCTTGGCATGGTCGGTGCGCGCCGCCAGCGCCTCGAGCCGGACCGCGCGCAAGGTGCGGCGCGCGTCGAGCACCTCGAGCACCGAGCTCGCGCCGCGGCGGAAGGCGAACTCCACCGCCTCCGAGCTGCGGCCGGCGGCGGCGAGCAGCGACGAGTCGAAGCGCTCCATGCGCTCGGCGGCGGAGTCGAGGTCGCTCGCGGCGCGCCGCAGCTCGCCCGTAGCGACGGCGCGCACGCGCTCGAGCTGGTCGAGCGCGGCGTAGCGCTCGACCTCCGCCTTGCGGATGTCGCCCGAGAAGTCGTAGCCCGTGAAGAGCGGCACCGAAATGCCGAATCCGACCGAGTTCGCCGGATTGGTGCCCGGAAAATGCTCGTATTGGGCGCCGAGGGTGATGTCGCGGGTGCGTTGCGCGCGAGCGAGGTCGCGCAGGCGCTCGGCCGCCTCGACCCGCGCCTTCGCCGCCTGCACGTCGGGGCGCGCGTCCACCGCCTCGGCGAGCACCGCGGCGTCGGCGCGCTGCGGCGCCGGCCACGGATCGGCGGCGCTCAGCTCGGCGGCGGCGGCTTCCTCGCCGATCAGATACGCGAGCGCGAGCCGCGCCCGGGCCAGGTCGGCGCGCGCCGCCCGGGCGTCGTTCTGCGCCCTTCCCTGGTCCACCTCCACCTTCGCCACGTCGGCCGCGGCGAGGTCGCCGGCCTTCAGGCGCGTCTGCGCCGCCTTGAGCGTGTCGCCGAAGAGCTCGGCGGTCTCGTCGAGCACCTGGGCGCGCTCCTGCGCCTGCTTCAGGTCGAAGTAGGCCCCGCGCGCCGCGGCGAGCTGCTGGCGCAGCACGTCGAGCGAGTCGCGCTGCGCCGCGCGCCGCAGCCCGGACGCCGCGTCGAGGCGCAGCGCGCGCTTGTCGCCGCGCTCGAAGGTCTGGTCGATGCGGAACACCGTGTCCGCCCCCTGGGTGCCGCTCGCGATGCTGGTGCTGTTGACCGAGAAGGTGGCGTTCGGCCGGGCGCCGGCGATCGCGGTCTGCGCATCGGCGGACTCGAGCGCGCGCCGCGCCGCCAGCAGCTCGCGGTTGTTGCGCACGACGAGCTCCTCCACCTGCGCGAGTGTCAGATCGCGCGCGCGCGCCGGACACGCCAGCGTGACCAAGACCATGATTAGCAATGCCCCTACCGACCGCACTGGACCCTTCGGGATCCGAAATGAGGCGGGCAGGTTACAGAGCGTAGATGGCCAACACCCTGACTAAAGCCTGACCCAAAGCTTTCAAACCCGAGACCGGCGAACTAAATTTCCAAACGGGGCATTAAGCCTCGTCCCCCAGTTGGCCAATCTCGTCCAGCAGGTCCACCAGAACCAGAAAGACGCGATCCGGCAGGCGGCTGGGGTCCTTCATCCAGGCCTCCATCTGGGCTGGCGTGGCTTTCAGCTTGGCCGCCAGTCGTTCTTCTCCGAGGTGCTTTACGCCGATACGCAAAAGCCGGAGGCGTGTAGCGTCCCTCATCGAATCAATCCTCGGCCGTGAGGACCAGCGCGAAGGCGAGAAGCCTCAAGCGGTGGTCTTGATGCCGAGCTCCTTCAGCTCGCCGACCTCCGCGCCGTCGTCCATGGAGAAGCGATCGCCGAAGTCGAACAGGTCCTCGTTCTGGAAGCCGGGGTAGTGCTGGATCTCCCACCAGTTGTGGTCGAGGTCTTCCATATAGAAGGAGTAGACGCCGTGCTGCATGACCGGCTTCAGGACCTGGCGGATCTTGTACTTCTCCTTGTGCTTGAGCGCCGCCTCGTAGGCCGAGTCGACCTCCTCCTTGCTCCTCACGTCCATGCCCCAATGGTTGAGCACGTTCACGGGATGGACCGCTTCGCCGACCTCGACCGCGACGATGTGGAACTTGAGGCCGAGGCGCACCACGATCGCCGGCTTGGCGTGGCGCACGCATTCGAGGCCGAGGAATTCCTCGTAGAACTTGCGCGACTCCTTGAGGTTGTACACCTCCATCGTGCCGTGCGAGAGCACGAATGCCTTCACGATGGCCTGGTCGTTCTTGGGATCGGCGATGCCGTCCTGGATGATCTCCCGCGTGGCGACGCTCATGGGCTCCTCCTCGTCAGGAAGCGGGCACCTTGTCCGCTTCGGTCAGGAAAGAATCGGCGAAGAACTCCTCGGCTGGCAAGCCGCATTGTGAACTGAAGTCGGCGCGCGCGGCGTCGACCATGACCGGGGCACCGCAGGCATAGACCTGGACCCCGGACAGGTCCGGAAAATCCTCCATTACCGCCCGGTGGACGAAACCGGTGCGGCCGCTCCAGTTGCACTCGGGGGTCGGGTCCGACAGCACGGGCACGAAGCGGAAGCTCGGCCGGTTCCATTTCTGCGGTACATCAAGCATGTAGAGATCGCGGCGTGCGCGGCAGCCCCAGTACAGGGTCATCGGGCGTCGCAGGTTCTTCTCGAATGCGGCCTCGCACATCGCCTTGATCGGCGCGAAGCCGGTGCCGCTCGCCAGCATGACGATCGGCTTGTCGGAGTCCTCCCGCAGGTAGAACGTGCCGAGCGGGCCTTCGAAGCGCAGGATGTCGCGCACCTTCGCCTTCGAGAACAGATGGTCCGTAAAAAGGCCGCCCGGGGTGTGGCGCACGTGGAGCTCCAGATAGGTCACGCCCTCGGGCTTCGGCGGCACCGCGATGGAGTAGCTGCGCCGTTTCTGGTCCTTCAGCAGGAGATCGACGTACTGCCCGGCGAGGAAACGGAAATTCTCGTTCATCGGCAGGCGCAGGCCCATCAGCGCGACGTCGGGCGCGGGGCGCTCGAGCTTCTCGAGCCTGCAGGGGATCATGCGCGGCCGGATCCCGGCCATGCCCTCGAGCTCGCGCACCTCCACCACCACGTCCGACAGCGGCCGCGCCTGGCAGAGCAGCGCATAGCCCTTCGCCTTGTCGCTGTCGGGAAGGTAGGTCGGATGGACCGCGCCGTAGTCGACCCTCCCTTCGCGCAGCGTGCCGCGGCAGGTGCGGCACACGCCGGTGCGGCAGCTGTAGGGCAGCATGAAGCCGGCGTCGAGGCCCGCCTGGAGGATGTTCTGCCCCTCCTTCACCTCGAAGCAGTGGCCGCTCGGCTTCAGCGTGACGGTGTAGCCCATTCGTTCCCCGAACTCATGCTCACATTATCACCGGCCAAGGTAGGCGCGCTCGATATGTGGGTGCCCGCGCAGGTCCCGCGGGGCTCCCTCCGCCACGATACGGCCCTCTTCCAGGACGTAGGCGCGGCGCGCGAGCTCGAGGGCCATCGCCACGTTCTGCTCGACCAGCAGCACCGCGACGCCGGAAGCATTGATGTGGCGCAGCACGCGGAAGAGCTCGACGACGACGGCAGGCGCAAGGCCGAGCGAAGGCTCGTCGAGCAGCAGCAGCCGCGGGCAGGCCATCATCGCGCGCGCGATCGCGAGCATCTGCTGCTGTCCGCCGGAGAGCGCGCCGGCGGCCGCGCCGAGCCGCTCGCGCAGGATCGGGAAGATGCCGAGCACGGTCTCAAGCGACTGCGCGCGCCGCTCGCGGGCGCCGCGGCGATAGCTGCCGAGCTCGAGATTTTCGCGCACGCTCATGGCGGCGAAGAGGCGACGCCCTTCGGGCACCAGCGCGATCCCTTCCTCGCAGAAACGGTGCCGCGGCAATCGCGCGAGGTCTCGCCCGGCGAGTAGCAGCTCGCCCGAGGCTAGGGGATGCAGCCCGGCCAGGGCATTGATGAGCGTGGTCTTGCCGGCGCCGTTCGGACCGACCACCACTCCGAGCTCGCCCTGGTCCAGCCGCAGCGAGACGTCCGACACGGCGGGGGCGGCGCCATAAGTCACCGTGGCGTTGCGCACCTCAAGCATGGGCCGTCCCAAGATAAGCGCTGAGCACCTCGGGATTGCGCATGACCTCGTGCGGCGCGCCCTGCGCGATGCTGCGGCCGTAGGTGAGCACCACCACGCGGTCGGTGAGCTCCATCACGGCGCGCATCACGTGCTCGACGAAGACGATGGTCGCGCCCTGGTCGCGGATCGCGCGGATCAGGCGCAGCGCCCCGTCCATCTCGGCCGGGGTCAGCCCGGAGAGCACCTCGTCCAGGAACAGGAGCTTCGGCCGCGAGGCGAGAGCCCGCGCGAGCTCGAGGAACTTGCGCTGGTGAAGATTGAGCTCGCCCGGATAGCGGTCTGCCTTGTCGCCCAGGTTCGTAAAATCCAGCCAGCGCCAGGCCTCCTCCTCGGCGCGGCGGCGGTCCATGACGACCTGGCCGAACATCGGCGGCAGCGCGATGTTCTGCAGCACGCTGAGGGTCGAGAAGGGCCGCGGAATCTGGTAGGTGCGGGCCACACCGGCGCGCGCGATGCGGTGCGCCGGCATCCCGAGAAGCTCCTCGCCCTCGAGCCGGATCGAGCCGGCGTCCGCAGCGTAATGGCCGCTCACGACGTTGATGAGCGTCGACTTGCCCGAGCCGTTCGGCCCGACCAGGCCGAGAATCTCGCCTCGCCTCACCTCCAGGTCGACGCCGCCGAGCGCCTGGACCCCTTTGAACGCCTTGCGCACCTGCCGCACGACGAGCAGCGGCTCTCCGGAAGCCTTGGTAGAGATCCGTGGCGCATCCCCCGCCGCCTTGGGCGTGGGGCGGTCCACCATCGGTCCCTTCTTTCGAAACCGCTTGAGCATTTGCCCGAGGATGCCTTCGGGCATCGCGACGATCACGGCGATGAGGATCAGCCCGGAGAGCGCTCGTCCGAGCACCGCGGCTTCGGCGCCCGTGAATGCGTAGAGGAGCACCGTGATCGCGATCGCGCCGACCGCCGGGCCGAGCCAATGGCGCGTTCCGCCCAGGGCGCTCATCAGCACCACGTTGACCGCGAGCGCGATCGAGAAGGTCTCGGCCACGGTGACATAAGAGACGAACACGGCATGGATGCCGCCGGCGAGGCCCGCCAGCGCGCACGACAGCGAGAACGCCGCCAGCTTGAAGCGCAGCGTCGGCACGCCCATCACTTCGGCCACATCCTCGTCGTCGCGGATCGCGAAAAGCCCGGTGCCGAAGCGCGCGTGGTACACGGCGTAACCGGTCCAAAGGCTCAGCACGGCCGCCGCGAGCATCAGCAGGTAAAGGGCGCCGGAGGCGGTCGGCGCGATCTTCGGCACATCGGCCATGACCTGGATCCCGGGGCCGCCGTCGACGGTGTTGAGGATCACGGTCGCCAGCACGAAGGTGATCGCGAGCGTCAGCAGCGCGAAGAGCTCGCCGCGCAGCGCCCGCACCCGGAAGACCACCGCGCCGAGGGCGGCGCCGAGCGTGGCGGCGGCGAGCGCCGCGAGCGGCAGGGTCCAGAGAAAGGGCCATCCCAGCCTGCCGGCGAGGACCGCGGTGGTGTAGACGCCGGCGCCGAAAAAGGCGGCGTGGCCGAAGGAAAAGTACCCCGAATAGCCGCTCAGCAGGTTCCACGACGTGGCGAGCACCACCGCGTGCGCGAGGAGGTACAGGAACGATTCGTAGAACGCCGGCAGGCCGGCGAACGGCACGGCGAAGAGCATCACGGCGCAGCCTGCGAGGGCGGGCCGCATCAGAACTTCGCCGGCCGGAAAAGAAGCAGGCCGATCAGCAGCGAGAACGAGACGAGGGGCGCCCAGGTCGGCGCGGTCACCGCCATGGTGAGGGCCTCGCTCACGCCGATGACCACGCCGGCGACGAGCGGACCGAGCGCGCGGCCGAGACCGCCCATCATCACCGCGGCGAACACGACCCCCATCCAGGCGTAGATCTGCGCCGGCGCGAGCGTATGGTTGAGCGCGAGGCAAAGGCCGGCCACCGCGGCGAACGCGGCGGCGAGCCCCGACACGAGATAGCCGAGAAGCCTCTCGTTGACGCCGAACGCCGCGGCCATCGCGGCATCCTCGGTGCTCGCGCGCAGCGCCCGTCCGAGATCGGTGTAGCGCAGCACCGCCCACAGGGCGAGCGACAGTCCGAGCGCGAAAAGCACAGTGAGGAGATCCGGCAGCGCGAGAAAGAGCGGCCCCAGACGCCAGCGTACGCCGGCGTATGCGCTTTCCATCCGGTGGAAGTCCGCGGTCCAGATCCACTGGATTGCGGCCTCGATCATGCTGGTCAGGCCGAAGGTGACGAGGAGCGTGTTGAGCAGCGTCACCGAGAAGCGGGTGAGAAACCAGTGCAGGGCCATGCCGGCGAGGAAGAAGAGCGGCGCGATGAATGCCAGCGCGACGAACGGATCCAGCCGGCCGGACAATTGAAACGTGAGGTAGCCGCCGAGGAAGGCGAGCGCGAAGTGCGCGAGGTTGACTTGCCGCAGCATGCCCCACGACAGGCTCAACCCCAGGCCGAGCAAGCCGTAGAGCGACCCGATGACGATGCCGGAGAGGACCGACTGGCCCAGCAGGGTCGCGCTTGGCACCTACCCGCCCGAGATCAGACGATCTTCGCCCCGGGCGCCGAGTACTGGGTCGGCCAGACCACGACCCACCTGCCCTGCTGCAGCTGCTTCACCTTGTACTGGTCCGAGCCCTCGACGTAGTTCTGCGGCCCGGTCCACTTGAGGCGGCCGAAGATCACCGGCACCTCGCTCTTCTTCAGCCAGGCGGCGAGCGCCTTGTCGTCGGTGCCCTTGGTCGCGGTCACCGCCGCCTCGAGCACCTGCCACGCCGCGTAGGCGATCGCCGATTGCAGGTCGACCGCCGGGTACGGGATGCCGGCTTCCTTGCTGCGCTCGGCATAGGTCTTCACGAACTGCGCGATCGCCGGGTCGTCGGTGAAGGGCGGATGCGCCTCGAAGTTGGTGAGCGCGAGCGCGCCCTGCGCCTCGGGCAGCTTCAGCATCGGCCCGGGCGCCGGGAAGAGATGCGCCTGCATCGGCGGCCGGTAGTCGATCCGCTTCATCGCCTCGAGCATCAGCACCGGGTCGATGCCGTTGGTGCCGCCCCACAGGAAATCCGGGTTCACCTCCTTGACGCGACTCGCGATCGCGCCGTAGTCGCGCGTGCCGAACTCGTATTCGATGTGCAGCACCTCCTGGAGGCCGCGCTTCTTCAGCACCTCGCGCGCGCCGACCGAGATGTGGTGCACCGACGGAAACTTGCTGGTCACGATGGCCACCGTCTTCGGCGGCTTCGGCGCGCTCGCCGCCGCGTCGAAGATCAGGTTGGGCCAGACGTTCTCCGGGTCGAAGGCCGAGCCCGCGGTCTGGAACTGCATGTCGTACTTGGCGAGCTTCGGGATGCCGAAGGAGTTGTGCAGCAGCACCTTGCCGTAGCGCTGCGCGACTCCCATCGCCGCCAGGATCGCCGCGGTGGCGTAGGGGCTCTGGATGAGGTCGACCTTGTCGGAGGTGATGAGCTGCTCGTAGAGCGTGCGCGTGAGCTCAGGCTTCGACTGATCGTCGCGCAGCACCCACTCGACCGGCCGGCCGAGCAGGCCGCCGCGCTTGTTCAAATTCTCGACGTAGATTTCGCCCGTGACCTTGTGGATGAGCGCGAGCGAAGCGAGCGGACCCGTGAGCGGCAGCGTGCTGCCGATGCGCAGCGGCTTTGCCTGTGCCAGCGCTTTCCCTAATGGAGAAAACGTGGAAAGCAGCGCGGCAGCGCCCTTGAGGGCACCGCGTCGGGTCGGGTTCATCGTTCCTCCGCCTTGTTCACGTAAGCATGATCGACGTATTTCGCCGGGTCCGACAGCAGCTTGCGCGGCTCGCCATACTTCGAGCGCAGAGCGAGAACCGTCGCGAGGCCGTCCATGTCGACCGCGGGCTCCCTGAAGAAACCGCGCCTGTCGTCGAGCAGCACTTGCAGCGACTGCCTGGCGAGTTGCGGCGTCATCGCCGGCACGTTCGCCACTAGCAGCGCCTCGGCAGCCTCCCGGTTGGCGGGCTCGTACAGGAAGCGAACGCCCGTGCGCCACCCCCGCACGTAGCCTACCACCGAGGCTTCATTCTGGCGCGCCCATGAACGGCGCGCCGCGGCCACGACGCCCTGATAGGCGCCGAGCGCATCGGCGGCGCGGGCAAGCTGCACGTGTCCCTTGTTCATGGCGAGCAGGTCGAACGGCGTGACGAGCATGGTGCCGGCGTGCGCGCCCTTCAGCAGCGCCTCGAAGCGGCCGAGCGCGCCGCCGGCGCGCTCGAAGGTTACCTCGGACTCGGCGATGCCGTGCTTCGCGAGCAGCTCGCGCAGCACGAACGCATAGCCGGTCGTCATCGCATCGACCGAGAGCTTCCGCCCCTTGAGCTCGGCCACCGCCCTCACGCCATGGCCGCCGACGAGCGACAGGAAGCCGTGGTCCGCGCCCATGAACGCGAACAGGTCGGGATGCTCCGGGATGGCGGCCTCGCCCTGACCTTCCTGGTAGGCGACGACGTTGTCGATCGCGGTCATGGCGATGTCGAAGCGTCCTTCGGCGAGCCCCTGCATCTGGAAGGTGGAGCTCGGCGTGGGGGTGAGCACGACACGGATGGCGTTGCGCTCGAAGAACCCCTGCTGCTCCGCCGCCCAGAGCGGCAGGTTGAAGCCGCCGGGGAAAACGACGACGTTGAGCGCCTGCAAAGGCTTTGATCTCCTCCTCGCGCAGCATATAGTGTTCATTCACCAATCCATTGTCAAAAGCGCATGGAATTCGGCTATTTCACCCTGAGCGACAACCACTACCCGGCGAACCCGCGCAGCGCGAACCAGTTCGTGCTCGAGATCCGCGAGCAGGCGATCCTCGCCGACCGCCTCGGCATGCACTCGTGCTGGATCGGCGAGCACCACTTCGACTCGCTGGGCGTAAACTCGCGTCCCGACCTGCTGCTCGCCAACATCGCCTCCCAGACGAAGCACGTGCGCCTCGCGCCGGCGGTGAACGTGCTGCCGCTGCACCACCCGGTGCACGTGGCGGAGATGTGGGCGACGCTCGACCTCCTGTCCGGCGGCCGCGTCGACTTCGCCACCGGCCGCGGCTACGACCGCAAGGAGTACCGGCCGTTCGGCGCCGACTTCATGGCTTCGGCGGAAATCTTCGAGGAGGGCATCGACGTCCTCCTCAAAGCCTGGAACTCCCCGGGGACCTGGTCGCACAAGGGAAGGTTCTTCGACATCCCGGAGATGCGCATCACGCCGCAGCCGGTGCAGAAGCCGCTGCCCTTCTATGTCGCCTCGTTCTCCAAGACCAGCCTCGAGATGGCGGCGCGGCGCGGGCTCAACATCATCTACGCGCCGTTCGCGGCCGGCATGGTGTTCGGCGGCCTCGACAAGGCGGTCGAGGGCTACCGTGAAGCCTGCATCCAGGCCGGTACGAAGCCGGGACGCGCGATGTGCAGCTACTTCGTCTTCATCGCCGACGACCCGAAGGCCGAGGACTACGGGCGCCAGGCCCAGATGGACTACTTCAACCACTGCGTGCTGCCCGCCTTCCCGCAGAAGAAGGAGGACGCCCCGCCGACCATGCAGTACTTCCTGAAGATCGTCGACATCCTGAAGAACATGAAGAAGGAGGACCTCGGCGAGCGCTCGATCCTCCTCGGGCCGCCGCAGAAGATCGTCGACACGCTGAAGAAGGTGGAGGCGAGCGGCATCGCCGAGGTGATCCTCTATTTCAACGTCGGCAACAAGCCGCACACCCTGGTGAAGGAGCAGATGCAGCGCTTCATGGAAGAGGTCGCGCCGCACTTCCAGGGCAAGCACCGGGAGAGGATGGCCGCCTGACATGAAACTGGTCACTTTCGAGATCGACCATCGCGCGCGTCCCGGCCGGCTCAGCGGAGACGAGATCGTGGACCTGCACGCGCTCGCGCCCGACCTCCGTACCATTCTTGAACAAGATCTGCTGGGCAAAGCGGCGGCGGCGGCGGGGCGTTCGGTGCCGCTGAAGGAGGTGAAGCTCCTGGCGCCTATCCCCAATCCCGGCATGGTGCTCTCGGTCGGGATGAACTATCACGAGCACCTGAAGGAAATGAAGACCCCGGTGCCCGAAAAGCCGGCCGCATTCACGAAGAGCGTCGCGAGCATCATCGGTCCCGACGCGCCGATCCGCATTCCGCCCAGCAACCCCGGCATGCTCGACTGGGAAGGCGAGTTCAGCGTGGTGATCGGCAAGCCCTGCCATCGCGTGAAAGCAGCTCAGGCGCTCGACTACGTCGCGGGCTACACCATCGTCAACGACGTCTCCGCCCGCGACTGGGTCGCGCCGATCTTTTCGGCAACCGGCGTCATGGGGCCGATCCACGCCTGGGAGCACAACCTGCTCGGCAAGATGTTCCCGACCTTCTGCCCGATGGGACCGGTGCTCGCGACCAAGGACGAAGTGCCCGACCCGGCGAACGTGAAGCTGCAGACGCGGCTGAACGGCACGCTGATGCAGGACGCCAGCACCGACGACCTCGTGTTCAGCGTGGTTCAGCTGATCGAGTACTACTCGCAGTTCTACCTTTTCCGGCCCGGCGACGTGATTACCACCGGCTCGCCGAGCGGCGTAGGCTACGGGCGCAAACCGAAGCTCTTCATGAAGGCCGGCGACGTGGTCGAGGTCGAGATCCAGGACATCGGGGTGCTCCGCAACCCGGTTCAGGCATGAACCTGGCCAGGCTTGCCTCCTTGACGCTGCTGCTCGTCCTCGCCGGCACGGCGGCGGCGGCCGACCTCCGAGTCGCCATCGTGTCGCGCACCGTGTTTTACGTCCCGCTTTGGCTCGCCCAGGACAAGGGCTACCTGAAGGACGAAGGCATCAGCGCCACCGTCGAGATCTTCGACAACGCCGAGAAGATCATGGAGGAGCTGCGCAGCGGCCGCTCGCAGATCGCCATCTCCACGCCGGAGAGCGTGGTCGTCGACGCTTACCGCGGCGGCAGCCTGCGCATCATCGCTGCCAACGCCGAGCGGTTGCCGCATTTCATCATCGCCAGGCCGCAGATCAGGACGCTCGAGCAGCTGCGCGGTGCAAGGTTCGGCGTGCTGTCCCTCAACGAGGGCACCACCTACCTGGTGCACCGGCTCGCCGGTGCGATCGGCCTCAAGCCGGGTGAATACGAAGTCCTGGCGGTCGGCGGCGCGCCGACCCGCTGGAGGCTTCTTCAGGAAGGCAAGATCGACGCCGGGTTGCAGCCCTTTCCGCTGAGCTACGAAGCCGAGGCCGCCGGGTTCACCAACTTCGGCCCGATCTCACATTACGTCAGCGATTACCTGTTCACGAGCGTGAATGTGGACTCGAAATGGGCCCAGCAGCACCGGCTACTCGTCCAGGCGTTCCTCCGCGCGCTCAAGCGCGGGCAGGAAGAAATGGCCGCGCGCCCCGCCAGCGCCGCGGGGATCGCGGCGAGAGAGCTTAAGACGGCCCCTGCCCTCGCGGAACGGGCGCTCGCGGATACCGCAAGACTGAAGATTCTGTCGCCGGACTTGTCCGTCTCGGACGCCGCGCTCGGAAGCACATTCGAGACCGTGCTCGGGGTGGGGCTCCTGCCGCCGGGGAGCGTCTACGAGCGCTCCCGCATGGTCGATTCGGGCTACCTCCCCGGCCGCTGAGGCACGCCCAGCGAGCGCCAGTCGGTGCTCTTAGCCACGATGCCCTCGAAGGAAGCGAGGTCCACGTAGCGCACGCCTTTCCGCGCGCCGATCGCCTGCCCGCTGTCCTGGAACTTCTTCACCGCCGCAACCATCATCCTGCGGAACTGCGCGACCGCGAGATCGCTCGAGCCGAAGTGGTCCTCGGAGCGCTCGGTGATCGGCCCCATCGACTCCCACATCGCCATGTCCTGCGCCGGGATGCCGGCGATGCCGGTCCAGTCGCCGCGCTTCATCGCCTCGCGGTCCTGCAGGTAATCGTTGGCGAGATTCCTTTTCTTCCGGTAGTCGCGATCCAGATCGGGGCCCACTTCGGCGGCGCAGAAACGCCGCCACGCCTGCTGGCTGATGCCCTTCGCCGGGTCGGGATGCCAGGCGATCCAGTAGAACATGGTGTTCACGTCGTCGATGGGCACCAGCATTTGCGCCAGGTTGTACTGGTTGTTCGGCGGGATCAGCACGGTGAACGGCGCAAGGAACAGCGTCGTGCGCACGTACTGGTCGGTCTCGGCGTTCCGGATCGGCTTGCGGATCGCTGCGTACCGAAAACCGTAGTCGGGCGCCTCGAACTGAAGGCGCGGCGCCTTGTCGTTCGAGGGTCGCAGCCAGGCGCTGTCGGTGGCGGTGGAGCCGTAAACGTCTTCCGCCGCCGGCATGTTGGTCGAATGCAGGCTCGAGCTGTGCGCCGAATCGATCGAGCCTTCGAGCACCTGCGCCCAATTGCACGCGGCGTGCATCTTGACGATCGCGTAGCGGATGCCGGGCGCGGGCGCCCAGGCGGGCGGCTCGAACTCGCGTAGTTCTTCTCTAGGACCCATCCAGACCCACACGAACCCGCCCGCTTCGCGCGCCGGATAGGCCTTGGTCTTCTTGCCGAGACGCTGCGCCGCACCGGGCGCTTCGGACGGCATGTCGAGGACGTTGCCGTCCACATCGAATTTCCAGCCGTGGTAGAGGCAGCGCAGGCCGCACTCCTCGTTGCGTCCGAAGGCAAGCGAGGCGCGACGATGCAGACAGTACTCGCCCAGGACACCAAGTCTGTTCTTGGAATCCCTGAAGACAATCAGGTCCTCGCCGAGCAGCCTCGAGCGGACCGGCTTGCCGTCGGGCTCGGCGACCTCCTCGGACATGCAGACGGGCAGCCAGTGCCGGCGCATGACGCCGCCCATGGGCGCGTCGCCCTCAACGCGGCAGAGGAGCTGGTTCTCTTCTTGGGTGAGCATACTTAGGCGTCTAAGTATTCAAAAAGGCATAGTATCCTCGCCTTTGCATGAAGACAATTGCCATCGGCGTCGTCGGGCTTGGCCGCGCATTCAGCCTCATGGCGCCGACGTTCGCTGGCGACACGCGCGTGCGCCTGGTCGCGGCCGCGGACCCGCGAGCGGTAGCGCGCGCACGCTTCGCCGCCGATTTCGCGGGCCGCACCTATGCTGCTGTAGAAGAGCTCTGTGCCGACACCGCGGTACAGGCCGTCTATGTCGCGACGCCGCATCAGCACCATGCCGCACACACCATCGCTGCTGCCGCCGCGCGCAAGCACGTGCTGGTCGAGAAGCCGATGGCGCTCAGCCTGGACGAATGCGCCGCGATGAACGCGGCGGCGCGCGCGCAAGGTGTGCATCTCGTGGTCGGCCACAGCCATAGCTTCGACGCTCCCGTCGCCCTCGCCCGCGAGTTGATCGAGGGCGGCGCATACGGGCGCTTGCGCATGATCACCGCCGTCAACTTCACCGACTTCCTCTACCGGCCGCGTCGCCCCGAGGAGCTCGATACCGAGCACGGCGGAGGAGTGGTTTTCAACCAAGCGGCACATCACGTCGACATCGCCCGCCTCCTTGGCGGCGGGCGGGTCAAAACCGTGCGCGCCGCGACCGGGGCGTGGGACCCGGCGCGGCCGACCGAGGGGGCGTACTCGGCGCTGCTGACATTCGAGGACGGCGCGTACGCCTCGCTCACCTACAGCGGCTATGCCCACTTTGACTCGGACGAACTGTGCGACTGGATCGGCGAAGGCGGCCAGCGCAAGGACCCGCAGGCGTACGGTGCCGCGCGGCGCAGCCTGTCGGGCGACGAAATGGCGCTCAAGAATGCGCGCAACTACGGGGGCTCGCTGTTTGCGTCCGCCGGGGGGACGCTGCTGCACCAGCACTTCGGACTGCTCATCGCCTCGTGCGAGCGGGCCGACCTGAGGCCGATGCCGCAAGGGGTCATGATCTACGCCGACACCGAGCGGCGCCTCGAGCCGCTCGCCGGGCCGAAGGTGCAGCGCGCGGGAGTGATCGACGAGCTCTACGCCGCCGTCGTCGACGGCAAGCCGCCGCGGCACGACGGCGACTGGGGCGCAGCCACGCTGGAAGTGTGCCTCGCCATGCTGCGCTCCTCGCGCGAGGCAAGGGAGATCGCATTACAAAGCCAGACCGCCTGGCACATCTGACGAAGGAAGCCTGGCGCGCCTTCGTCCGCGACCTCCAGGCCCGGCTCGCCGGACACGGCGTCAGCTTCGGCCATTGGACGTTCCTGCGCATCCTCTGGGCGCGCGAGGGACTGACGCAACGCGAGCTTTCCAACGAAGCGGGCGTGATGGAGCCCTCGACCCACGCGGCGCTCAAGGCGATGGAGCGGCTCGGGTACGTGAAGCGGCTTCAGGTCCCTGCAAACCGCAGGACCGTCTACGTGCATCTCACCGCGAGAGGCCGCGCGCTCGAGCAGCGCCTCGTGCCACTCGCCAGGTCCTCGAACCGCGCGGCCGTGCGCGGCCTGCCGGCGCGGGACGTCGAGGCGGCAAAACGCGTGCTGGTTGCGGTGACCGAGAACCTTGTCCGCCCTACTCGATCTTCACCCCGGCCGCCCGCACGACGTTCGCGTACTTCTCGAAGCTCGCCCGGTTCGCGGCGTTATAGGCGTCCGGCGTAGAGCCCACCGGGTCGATGCCGAGCTGCCTGAAGCGCTGCACCACCTCGGGCTGCTTCACCGCCTTCTGCGCCTCGGCGGCGAGCCGCGATACGATTTCGCGCGGCGTGCCCGCGGGCGCGTAGTAGCCGATCTCGGCGATGAATTCGTAGCCCGGAATCCCCGATTCGGCCACCGTCGGCACCTCTGCAGTCTGTGGCGATCGCTGGGCGGTGCTGATCGCGAGGATCTTCACCTTGCCGGCCTTCACATGCGACTCGATCGAAGGCAGCGCGGAATAGAGCAGACCCACCTGTCCGCCCAGGAGCGCCGGCACCGACTGGCCGGTGCCCTTGTAGGGCACATGCACGAGGTCGAGCTTGAGGCCGGTCTTCAGAGCCTCCATCGCCAGGTGATGAATGCTGCCGAGCCCCGAAGAGCCGTAGCTGATCTTGCCGGGCTGCGAGTGCACCAGCGCGATCAGCTCTTTCATGTCGTTCGCCGCGAGCGAGGGATGGGCGACCAGGTAAAGCGGCGAGGTCCCGAGCATGCTCACGCCGGTCAGCTCCTTGAGCGGGTCGTAGGGCAGGCTGGAGAAGAGATGCGGGTTCACCGCGATCTGCGTGACGTCGGCGACGAGCAGCGTGTAGCCGTCGGGCGCCGCCTTCGCCACTTCGTTGGTGCCGACGATGCCGCCCGCGCTGCCGCGGTTCTCGACCACCATCTGCTGGCCGAGCGATTCGCCGAGCTTCTGGCCGACCAGCCTGGCGATGGTATCGGGCAGGCCGCCGGCCGCGTACGGAACGACTACTTTGACCGGCCGGTTGGGGAAGGCCTGCGCGCTCGCCGCGAAGGACGCGAGCATCGACAGGACAAAAGCCACGAATTTCATATTCACCCTTCCTCCTCGGCAATGTGGCGCCAGTATACTGAGCCGATGAACCGGCTCAGGCTCACGCTTGCGTGCTGGGATTACGACCGCACCCGCGCGCTCGCCGACGGCAGCGTCCGGCCCGACGGCATCGATCTCGTGTATCTCCAGCAGCCGGTCGAGGAGACCTTCTTCCGGATGCTGCGCTACCGGGAGTTCGACTGCTCCGAGATGTCGCTCTCGTCGTATGTCGCGTCGCTCGGGGCCGAGGAGCCGCCGTTCGTCGCGATCCCGGTGTTTCCTTCCCGCTTCTTCCGCCACTCGTGCATCTTCGTCTCGACGAAAAGCGGCATTCGCGCCCCCGAGGACCTGAAGGGCAAGCGCGTGGGCGTGCCCGAGTACCAGATGACGGCGCCGGTCTGGATCCGCGGCATCCTGTCGGACGACTATGGCGTGAGGGTGAGCGATGTCGAGCACTATTCGGGCGGCGAGGAGGAGCCGGGCCGCGACGAGAAGATCCGGCTGAACCTTCCCGCGTCGATCCGGGTGAAGCCGATCGGCCCTAGCCAGACGCTCTCGCGCATGCTCGCCGACGGCGAGCTCGACGCGCTGGTCACGGCGCGCGCGCCGTCGACCTTCCGCACCGAGCCGGACAAGGTGCGGCGCCTGTTCCCTTCCTACGTCGAGCAGGAGAAGGCGTATTACCGGCGCACCAGGATCTTTCCGATCATGCACACGGTCGCGATCCGGCGCGACGTGTACCGCGCCAATCCCTGGGTCGCTCAATCCCTGTACAAGGCCTTCGTCGCCGCCAAGGCGAAGGCCTTCGAGATGTACCAGCAGACCGCCGCGCTGCCCGCGATGCTGCCCTGGCTGGTCGCGCACGTCGAGGAGACGCTGCGGGAAATGGGCGAGGACTGGTGGCCCTACGGGCTGGCGCCGAACCGGCACGTGCTCGACGCGTTCCTGCGCTACCACCACGAGCAAGGCCTGTCGCCGCGCCGCTTCGCGCCCGAGGAGCTCTTCGCCGAGGAAACCCTGGAGACGTACAAAGTCTGAACACCGTCGACAAAACGATCACCGGCCTCCTGTCGCGGTCCCCGGCGGAGATCGCGCGCGTGCTCGAGAAGGCGAAGGCGGAGGGCGTGAGCGCGTGCGCCTTCTTCCCCAGCCTCACGTTCCAGGCGCAGCTCCTGCATATCGATCCGCGTGCGGGCCGCATCCTGATGACCCGCAGCGCCCTGCCGGCGGCGAACGCCGCGGTGCTGGCGCGCCCGCGCTGCACCTTCCATTGCGAGCTGGCGGGCTGGCACGTCGAGTTCATCGCCGCCGAGCCGCGCGCGGTAGCGGTGCGCCGGCGCGAGCTGATCCAGTGCCGCTTCCCGGAGCTGCTGGCAAGCAATCCGCGCCGCAGCCACGACCGCGTCCATCTCAAGCCGCCGCTTCCCCTTCGCGTGCACGCCGACACCCGCGGCATCATGCCGTTCGACGCGCTGATTCTGGACCTCGGCGCGGGCGGCATCGCGTTCCTCTGCTATGCGTGCAGCATCACGCTCGAGCCCGGCACCGTGCTGCGCGGCTGCCGCATCGTGCTGCCCAACCGGAGCGAGTGCGTGGTCGACCTCGAGGTGCGCTACACGCAGGCGATCACGCTGCCGAACGGCCATCGCGCGATGCGCTCCGGCTGCCTGTTCCTGACCCCCTGCCCGCAGCTCGCGGCCCTGGCGGGGCGCGCGCTCAGGCGCTAGCCCGCAGGCGGACGACGAAGCAGTTGCCTTCGCAGCGGACGTCGCCTCCATGCCGGCGCGCGATCTGCCGCACGATGGAAAGCCCGAGCCCCGAGCCGCGCGCCCCGCGGTAAAACGGCTCGAACACGCGCTCGCGCTCGGCGGCGGGCACGCCGATCCCCGAGTCGCACACCGACAACTCCCTGTTTTTCAATGACACCGTCACGGGCGGCGCGCCATGACGTCTGGCGTTCTCAAGCAGGTTGCGGATCATCCTGCGCAACAACCTGGCATCCCCTCGCACCATCATCGAGGCACCCTCGGCTTCGATGCCGTATCGAGACGCTTCCTCGGCCGCGAGGGCGAGCAGGTCCACCGTCTCGCCGCTCTCGACGCCCGGCAGGGCGTCCAGCCGGCTCGCCAGCAGGATCTCGTCGATGAGGGCATCGAGCTCGGCAATGTCCTGCTCGAGCTCGCGCTTGCGGGCCGGGTCCGCCCCCTCCTTCATGAGCTCGACCGCCATGCGGATGCGGGAAAGCGGCGTGCGCAGCTCGTGCGACGCGCTCGCCAGCATCGACTTGTTCGCGCCGACCAGCCGCTCGATGCGCTCGGCGGCCTGGTTGAAGCCCTCGGCAAGGCGCGCGACCTCGTCGCGGCCCTCGACCTTCACGCGGGCCGAGAGATCGCCCTCCCCCAGCGCGGTCACGCCCCGATGCAGGCGCTCGAGGCGCCGGGTCAGCCGGCGCACCACCGGGTAGGCGCCGACCGCGATGGCAATCAGGATCAGCGCGAGGACGAAGAAGCCGAATCCCGGCCCGCCGCGATGCGGCGCGCGCGCCGCGAGCCAGCGTCCGTCCTCGAGCTGCGCCGCCCAAACCGGCGGCCCGCGCATGCGGTGCTGGCGTCCGGGGCGCTGCGGTGCCTCGATCGGACGGCCGACACGCGCGAGGCGCGTGCCGTCGGGCGCGAACAGCGCCAGGTCGATGCGCAGGTCGCGCGCCAGCCGCTCGAGCGCCGCCTGCTGCTCGGCGGCCGGCGCTGCGGCCGCGGGCAGCACGTTGCGCGCGACCGTGGCCAGCGTCTCGTCGCTCACCCAGGCCTCGCCGAAGCTGCGCCACGCGAGGGCAGCCACGAGCGCGAACACAGCCAGGCTCGCTACGACCGCCAGGTAGATGCGCAGGTACAGCTTACGCATCAGGGTTGTTGACGGGCAAAAACATAGCCTGCACCGCGCACGGTAATGAGGCGGCGTGGCTTCTTGGGGTCGTCTTCGATCGCCGCGCGGATGCGGGACACGTGCACGTCGATGGAGCGGTCGAAGGCCTCGAGCGGCTGGCCCTTCACCAGGTCCATCAGGGTGTCGCGCGACAGCACCCGGCCGGCGTTCTCGGCGAGCGCCACCAGCAGCTCGTACTGCAGCGAGGTCAGCGTGCGCTCTGCGCCGTCGACACGCACCGCGCGCGCGTCGCGGTCGATTTCCAGCCGACCGAAGCGCATGAGACTCGATCTGGCGGGCGCATGTGCTCGCCGCAACAGGGCACGCAGCCGCGCGAGCAGTTCGCGCGGCTCGAACGGCTTGGCGAGATAGTCGTCGGCGCCGATTTCGAGGCCGACCACGCGGTCCATGGGCTCGCCGCGCGCCGTGAGCATGAGGACCGGCGTGTTCCACTTGGCGCGCAGGCGCCGGCAGACTTCCAGGCCGTCGATGTCGGGAAGCGTGAGATCCAGCACCAGCGCGTCGTAGGGTTCGCGCCCGAGGCGCTCGAGCGCGGCGGCGCCGCCCGCCACGGCGGCGACTTCGAAGCCCGCCGCGCCGAGGTATTCGGACACCATCCCGGCGAGGCGAGCGTCGTCTTCGACGAGGAGAACCCGCTCGGACACCCCGCCAACTATACCGCTCAGCCCCAGCGGTGGCGGTGGCGCTCGAGGCGTTGCGCGAGGCCCTTGCGCTGCTCCGGCGTGAGCACCTCCGCGGCGTCCGACAAGGCGCGGCTGAAGCGACGCGACGCTTCGTCGGCAAGGCGAATCTTCTCCGCGCGCAGCGATTCGACGGCGGCGGGATCAACGCGATCCTGGGTGAACAGCTCGATCGCCTGCTTGCGCGTGGCATGGAACTTCTCGCGCAGGGGCGCGAGGTCCTTCACCGCCTCCTTGACGATCGGCGCCAGGCGCTGCTTCTGATCCTCGGTGGCGTCGATCTCGACATAGAGGTGGCGCAGCATGCGGTCGATGTGCGCGTCGGACAGCGGCTCGCCGCGGCGCCAGCCGCCGTGCGCATACGCCTTGGCGCCGAATCCGGCGAGCGCCGCGCCCGCCAGCGCGAACAATCCCGCGCGCCGGAAAAAGCCTCGGCGCCGGCAGCTTTCAGTGGTCTGTTCCATGACTTCCTCTCGTACTCGTTTGGACGAGAGAAGTCTCGCGCCGCCTTGTAAGGCGCTTCTTTCCGGCATGTAAAGTTATATGAAGCGCGCTACTCGACCCCCTGTGAAGGGGGTCGCGAGCCGAAGGCGAGCGGGGGGTTTGGTTTTTTGCAGCGACTCCACGCGTCTTAATCCGCCAGGGCTTCATCTATTCGCGCACAAACTCCTTCAAATTGCTGCATCACTTCCAGATTGTCGAATCGAATTACGCGGATGCCTAGGAGCGCGAGCTCTTCAGTCCTGCGGCCGTCGTGCTGCTCGCCGGCGCCTGAGAAGTGGGAATCCCCGTCAACTTCGACGACCAGACGCGCTTGCGCACAGTAGAAGTCCGCGATGTAGCGAGCAAGGGGTTTCTGCCGCGTAAATTTCTTCGGATGCGTAGATGAAAGTGGAACCAAAGCCTTTCGCTCGGCGGGAGTGGGATCGTGGCGCAGTTCCCGCGAGCGGGCCTTGAGGTCGCGGCGATATCGGAAAAATGGGCGCACCGGTCGCACGAGATCTTCAACGCCCAGCCCGGAGATCGGCGCACAGCACCACAACGAAAAAAAACTAAACCCCCCGCTCGTTTCACTCGCGACCCCCTTTACAGGGGGTCGAGGCGGGCGAGCACGCCATTGCTCTCGTCGGTGAGGAGATAGATCAGCCCGTCGGGGCCCGTGCGCACGTCGCGGATGCGGCCGAGCGCGTTCTTGAGCAGGCGCTCCTCCTTCACCACCTTCTCGCCGTCGAGCTGCAGGCGCACGAGCATCTGGTCGCGCAGCGCGCCGACGAAGAGGTTGCCCTTCCAGCGCGGGAAGCGATCGCCGGTATAGAACGCCATCCCCGAGGGCGCGATCGAAGGCACCCAGTAGTGGATCGGCTGCTCCATGCCGGGCTTGGCGGTGCCCTCGCCGATCTTGGTGCCGATGCCGTAGTTGACGCCGTAAGTGATCACCGGCCAGCCGTAGTTGGCGCCTGCGCGGATGATGTTGACCTCGTCGCCGCCCTGCGGACCGTGCTCGTGCGTCCACAGTGCGCCGGTCAGCGGATGCAGCGCAGCCCCCTGCTGGTTGCGGTGCCCGAGGTCGAACTTTTCCGGCTTCCATCCCGATTTTCCGACGAACGGGTTGTCGTCGGGAACGCGGCCGTCGTCGTGCAGGCGGATTACCGAGCCGGCGTGGTCGTCGGGCCTTTGCGCGCGCGGCATCTCGCCGCGGTCGCCGAGCGTGAGGTAGACGTAGCCGGCGCGGTCGAAGACGATGCGGCCGCCGAAGTGGTTTCCGGTGCGCCCTTTCGGGCTCTGCCGGAACAGGACCTGCACGTCCTCGAGCCTGCCCTCGGCGAGCCGCCCGCGCGCGAGCTCGGTGCCCACGCCGTCCTCGCCGCGCGCCGCATAGGCGAGATACACCAGCGCATTCTTCGCAAAAGCCGGGTGCAGCACGACGTCGTGCAGCCCGCCCTGGCCGTGCACCGTGACGCGCGGCAGCCCGGCGATCGGCTGCGGCTCGAGCTTGCCGTTCGCGACGACGCGCAGCCTTCCCGCCTTCTCGGTGACCAGCATGCGGCCGTCGGGAAGGAACGCGAGCGACCACGGCTGCTCGAGGCCTTTCACCACCTGGACGACGCGGAACGGGTGCTCGTCGGATCTGTACGTCTGGGCGAAAGCCGGAGCGCCGAACAGGACTGCGAACAGCAGCAAGGTGCGCATGGGCCGATTCTATAATCGCCGCATGCACCGCATACACGTCCTCGTCCTGTTTTGGATTCTCACGTCAGCTTCCATCTCGGTGCTGGCGCAGGTGGTGCAGTACGACAAGCCCGACCGCGAGCAGTTTCTCCTGCAGGGAGCCAAGAAGGAAGGCGAGGTCATGATCTACACCTCGCTCGTGCCCGAGGACCTCACCGCGCTCGGCGCCGCGTTCGAGCGCAAGTACGGAGTGAAGCTGAAAAGCTGGCGCGCCAATTCCGAGAAGGTGCTGCAGCGCGCGGTCACCGAGGCGCGCGCCGGCCGCCACGAGGCCGACGCCGTCGAGACGAACGGTCCGCAGCTCGAGGCGCTGTATCGGGAAAAGGGCCTGCAGCCGCTGCGCTCGCCGCACCTCAAGGACCTGATGCCGCAGGCGCTGCGCCCGCACGGACACTGGGTCGGCAGCCGGATCAACCTGTTCGTGCAGTCGTACAACACCCGGCTGGTGAAAAAGGACGAGCTGCCGAAGGCCTATGCCGAGCTCGCCGACCCGCGCTGGAAGGGGCGCCTGGGCATCGAGGCCGAGGACGAGGACTGGTTCGCCATGGTCGTCACCGACCTTGGCGAGGAAGCCGGGTTGCGCGTGTTCCGCGACATCGTGCGCACGAACGGCCTTTCGGTGCGCAAGGGCCACACCCTGCTCGCCGGCCTGGTCGCCTCCGGCGAGATCCCGCTCGCGCTGACCACCTACAGCCACGGCGCGGAAAAGATGAAGCAGCGCGGCGCGCCGGTGGAGTGGTTCGCGATCGCGCCGGCGATCGGCCGCGCCAACGGCATCGGCATCGTCGCCCGGCCGCCGCACCCGCACGCCGCGGCGCTGTTTGCCGACTTCCTGCTCTCGCCCGAGGGCCAGACGATCCTGCAGAAGGGCGGCTACGTGCCGGCGAACCTGCGGGTCGCGGACCGCGCGCAGAAGCTGCCGCTCAAGTTCGTCGATCCCGCATTGATGCTCGACGAGAACGAAAAGTGGAAGAAGCTTTGGGCGCAGATCGTCCTCGGCGCGCCGCGGTGAGCGCCGAGCAGCTCGACCCCGGGCGCACCTGCCTGCTGCTTTTCGACCTGCTGGAGGGGCACGTCAACCGCGACGCGGCGGCGCGCGAGCGCTACCGGCCGGTGATCGCCAACGCTGCGGCGCTTCTCGCTGCCGCGCGCCGGGCGGGAGCGATGGTGGCGTACGCCAACGCGGACCACCGCCCCGACGAGCTCCGGCGCCGCCTGCGCGACACCGACAACCGGCTGCGTCCGGTCACGGCGGAAAGCGACCGGCCGGCAATCGTGCGCGGTACGCCGCAGGCGAACATCGTGTCGGAGCTGGCGCCACGATCGTCCGACTACATCGTGCCCAAGCATCGCTGGAGCGCGTTTCACGGCACCTATCTCGACCTCGCGCTGCGCGCGAGGAATGTGGACACCCTTGTCCTGTGCGGCGGCTCGACCGATGTGGGCATCGCCGCCACCGCCTTCGCGGCACGCGATCTCGACTACGACCTGCTGATCGTTTCCGATGCCTGCACTTCGCCCGAGCAGGATAACCACGCCCAGTTCATGAAGAGGATCTTCCCGCGCATGGCGCGCATCCGCACCACGGCCGAGGTGCTTCCGCTCTTCGGCAAGGCTGGATGATTCGTCAGCGCTCGGCCGCTCCGGTGATCCATAGGTAGACCGGGTGGTCGCGGCGGCCGGCGCTCACGTGCATGGCCTTGCGCGGCTGCCAGTCTCCCATGTCGTGCCAATGAGAGACGATGCGCGTGCCCGGGCTCAGCGCCTGCAGGCGCGGCCGCAGCTTGCGGTTGAAATCGGGCGAAAGGAACAGCATCACCACGGTGGCGTCGCCGAGGTCCACGCCGAAGAGGTCCTCGGTGCGGAAGCCGATGCGCTCGGCCACGCCCGCGCTGCGCGCGTTCTCCTCCGCGTCGGCGATGCGCACCGGGTCGATGTCGACGCACACCGCGCGCGCGCCGAGCCTGGCCGCGGCGATCACGATGCGCCCGTCGCCGCAGCCCAGGTCGTAGACCACGTCGCCGGGCTTCACCGCCGCGAGCTGGGTCATTGCCTCCACCACCGCGTCCGGCGAGGGCTCGTAGCGCACGAGCGGCGCGCCGGGCTGCGCCTGGGCGAGGCCCCAATAGAGTGCGAGCAGCATGAGAGGTGGAAATAGCCTTGGCATCACTGCAGAATCGCGGCTCGGGGAGAACGGCATGATCCTAGACCACATCGGGCTCGCGGTGCGCGACTTCAACAAGAGCGCAACCTTCTTCCGGCGCGCGCTCGCGCCGCTCGGCATCCAGACCGTGCTGGAGGGCGAAGGCTGGGCGATGCTCGGCAAGGAGGGCCGGCCCGAATTCTGGATCGGCGTCCACGGCATCCCGCCCGGGCCGATCCACATCGCCTTCGCCGCCGAGAACCGCGAGCAGGTGCGCGAATTCCACCGCGCCGCGCTCGCGGCGGGCGGCCGCGACAACGGCGCTCCCGGCGTCCGCGCCAGGTACCATCCGGATTACTACGGCGCGTTCGTGTTCGATCCGGACGGGCACAACATCGAGGCGGTGTGCCACAAGCCGGGATGAAGACGATTCTCGCACCGCATCTCCTCCTTTTGGGCTTGGCCCTTTCGCAGGTCTGCGCGGCGCAGGACCGCCCGACCATCATCGGGGCCGCGGTCCGGTCGCGGCCGGCGTACGACGGCTCGAGCTCGCAGGTCACCGACCTCATTCCGCAGCTGCGCTACTACGGCAAGCTCTGGTTCGCGCGCACCACCCAGGGAATCCTCGAAGGCGGCATCCGCAACGAGCTCGCGCCGGAGTTCTGGGCCGGCGCGCAGATCGCCTACGAGGCCGGCCGCAAAAGGAGCGAAGCGCCCTTCCTCGAGACGGTTGGCGCGCCCGACATCAAGACCAGCGCCTCGGTCGGCCTGCACCTCGAGTGGGACCGCCAGTTCGGCCAGATGCCGGTCAGCTTCCTCATCCGCGCGCGCCAGAACTTCGACACCGATCTCGGCGGGCAGGCCGACCTGCGCGTGAACTTCGGCGTATTCCAGCGCTGGGGCCTCGAGGGAGCGGTCTTCACACAGGCGACGTGGGGAACCGGGAACACGATGCAATCGCGCTACGGCGCGCCCAATTCCGGGCTCATTTTCGCGAGCGTCGGCCTCCTCGCCGGCTACGACGTGACGCGCCATTGGCTGATCGTCGGCAGCTTCGAGTTGCGCAAGCTCTACGACGCGGCCGCGGACAGCGCCGTCACGGAGCGCCCCACGAATCACTACGCCAGCGCGGGACTCGCCTACCGCTTTTAGTGGCAACGCCGAAAACGCTGTCGCAGTTCCCGCGAATCCCGCTATGCGAACCCGCGCCTCGCGGGCGCGGGCCTATAGTCCGGCGCTTCCGAGGAAGGAGAATCCATGACCACCCAGTTCCTGGAGCTCTATGGCGCAGGCCTCAAGAACACCGCCGACATGATGAGCGCCGCGTTCGACGGCGCACGCCAGCTCCAGCAGCAGCAGCTCGATCTTTTCGCCATGCAGACGCGCATGGCCAGCGCACAGTTCGAGCGGGCGGTCGACTTCTGGAGCAGCCTGTGGGCGAGCCAGGCCGGCAACCGGGAGAGCTGAGCCTCACT
>Ga0075419_10000179_pt1 | contig 36646 bp, 40 predicted proteins | sample SoiMetdeltSBSDD3_FD_76900 | JGI IMG/M metagenome (GOLD analysis project Ga0075419, IMG submission 76900) | Bulk soil microbial communities from a Populus tree surrounding site in Tennessee, USA - Soil MetaG P. deltoides SBSDD3 | ecosystem: Environmental > Terrestrial > Soil > Tree plantation... | reverse complement strand
TCGGCTGGAGCCGCGACCGGGCCATCGACTACCTGCTGGCCAACTCCGCCCTCACCCGCACCAACGTCGAGAACGAGGTCGACCGCTACGTGGCCATGCCCGGCCAGGCCCTGGCCTACATGGTCGGCCGCCTGGAGCTGGTCCGGCTCCGGGAGCTGGCCCAGGCCCGGCTGGGCGGCCGGTTCGACCGGCGCGCCTTCCACGACCTGGTGCTGGGCACCGGCGGGGTGCCGCTGACGGTCCTGGCCGAGGTGGTCGACGAGCGCCTGGCCGGCACCTGGTAGGGTGACATCCATGGCGACCACCAATGACCTCAAGAACGGCATGACGCTCAACCTCGACGGCAACCTCATGAACGTCGTCGAGTTCCAGCACGTGAAGCCGGGCAAGGGCGGCGCGTTCGTGCGCACCAAGCTCAAGAACGTCCGCACCGGGCGCACCCTCGACAAGACCTTCCGGGCCGACGAGCCGGTCGAGGTGGCCATCCTCGACAAGCGCGAGATGCAGTACCTGTACCGCGACGAGACCGGCTTCCACTTCATGGACACCCAGACCTACGACCAGTCGGTGGTCGACGCCGACGCGGTCGGTGGCGTGGCCAGCTGGCTCACCGACGGCGCCACCCCGTACGTGACCTTCTACGAGGGCACCGCCATCGGGGTCGAGCTCCCGGCCGCGGTCGAGCTGGAGGTGGCCGAGACCGAGCCCGGCATCAAGGGCGACCGGGTCTCGGGCGCGACCAAGCCGGCCACCGTCGAGACCGGCGCCGTGGTCCAGGTGCCGCTGTTCGTGGACATCGGCGACCGGATCAAGGTCGACACCCGCACGGGGGCGTACCTGACCCGGGTGCAGTGAGCGACGAGGTGGCCGCGCCAGGCACCCGCTCGGCCGCCCGCCGGCGCGCCCTCGACATCCTGTTCGAGGCCGACCTGCTGGACCGGCCCGTGGCCGAGGTGCTGACCCGCCACCGCGACGACCCCGAGGCCGGCGCCCCCGACGCCTACACCGTGGAGCTGGTCGACGGCGTCGCCGGGCTGCTGCCCGAGCTGGACGCCCGCATCACCGACGCCGCCGAGCACTGGACGATCGAGCGGATGCCGCTGGTCGACCGCAACCTGCTGCGCCTGGCCGCCTTCGAGCTGGCCGCCCGGCCCGAGGTGCCGACCGCGGTCGTCCTGGACGAGGCGATCGAGCTGGCCAAGCTGCTGTCGACGGCCGACTCGGGCCGGTTCGTGAACGGCGTCCTGGCCCACATCGCCGCCGAGGTCCGCGGCGGCGCCTGACCGCCAGGTCCCCTTGTTGCCGGTTCGGCCCCTGCCAGCCCAGTATTCGCGCATGGCCGAACGCCCCCCCAGGCATCTGGCCGAACCCGCGAAGCGGTTCGGCCTGTCGCCGCTGCAGCGGCTGTTCCTGGTCGCCATGCTCAGCCTGGCCGCGCTCACGGCCGTGATCGCCCTGCTGACCCGCGACACCGGGGACGGGCGGCGGGCGGCCGGGCCGGCCACCACCCAGGCCCAGGCCGCCACCACCACCGCGACCACCGCCACCACCACCGGCCCGGCGACCACCGGCCCGGCGACCCGGCCCATCCGCCCCACCCCCGGCAACCTGCTCGCCGACGGCGACTTCGAGCGCGACCTGGCCGGCTGGGCGCCGCTCGGCGGGGCCAAGCTCCGGCGGGTCGAGGGCGGGTCGTCCGGCCGCTGGGCGGTCACCGCCACCCCCGACCCGGACCAGGGACGGCCGGCGGGCCTGGTCCGGCGGGGCGCGGCCACCACCCGGGCCGACACCACCTACGAGGCCGCCCTCTGGGTCCGGGCCCCGGCCGGCGGCCAGGTCGTCCTGGCCCTGCGCGAGCTGGTCGGCGGCCGCGAGGTCAGCGCCGACCAGGCCGGCTACACCCTGCCCGCCGGCCGCTGGCGGCAGCTGGCGGTCGAGCACCGCACCGCGGCACCCGGCTCCAGCCTGTCGGTGGAGGTCGTCGGCCAGGACCTTCCCGGCGGCGGCCGCCTGCTGGTCGACTCGGTCGACCTCCAGACCGAGGGCGAGTGAGCCGGCCGATCCGGCCGATCCCTACGTATGGTTCCGTAGTCTTCCCGATGCGTCTGCCTGGTTAGGTTTCCGTATCGTCAAGGGAGCGCAGGCTTACGCTGAAGCGCGCCATCCGGCGTGCGGCCGGCGAAGGTCCAGGAGGAGACGGTTCCCATGCGGTGGCGGCGAGCAGCCACGATCGGCCTGACCGCGTTCGCCCTGCTCACGCTCGCCCAGCCCGCGGGCGCCGTCACCTACGTGGGGCTCCACGACCTGACCTGCAACGGCGCCACCACCGAGGGCACCGGGATGCCCGAGAAGTCCCGCCTGGACGTCCAGCTGGTCGACCCCGCCTCGGACAAGGTCCTGTCCAGCGGCCGGGTCACGACCAGCGCCTCGGGCGCCTTCGAGTGGCGGGCCAAGGCCTCGCTGAGCGGCATGCGCGCGGTCCGAGCCATCGTCCGCGAACCCGGCAAGTCGGCTCCGGTCGCCTGGGTCGAGCACTCACTGGCCCGCGCCTGCCCGCTGGCCGACACCGGCCCCAACCGGACCCTCCCCCTGGTCGGGGTCGGCCTCAGCTCCTTCACCCTGGGCGTGCTCGTGCTGATCGCCTTCGCCTACCAGGGCCGGCACGCAGGCGCCGGCGGCCGCCACCTGGCCGCCCCCTACCGTCCCCGCCAGACCAGCCTGCGCTAGCCCGAGCCGGCCACGCGGCCCACGAAAGGTCAGGCGTGCTGGTGGTCGCCGCTCTCGTGGAGCAGGTCGCGCATGGCGTCCCGCAGGCCGTCGAGGGCGTCGGCGGCGACGGTGGCGTCGACCCCCGCGACCTCGCCGACCCCGACCACGAAGGCGTTGGGGCTGGTCGAGCGGAGCCGCCGGACCAGCGCCTCGGGGCGGGGACCGGCGGCGCTGGCGTCCAGCACCAGGAAGCGGGCCCGGCGCTCCACCGCCTCGACGTAGGCGCCGTTGGCGTCGGCGGCCTCGCCCACCACCTCCCACTCGGCCGTGACCGCGGCCCGGCGCAGCGCAAGGCGCCGCTCCCGGTCGGCGGCGGCGACGACGATGCGGACGGCGGTGCACATGCGCTGGCTCCGGCGGCTCGGCGGCGGACGGCCGCCCATGCTAGCCGTTCGCGCCCCCACACTCGAATCACGCCCACACCCGAACCCCGCCGAGGCCCCTGACCTCGGGTTGTCCCCACCCCGGTCGGCCAGCCTCCCGGATGGGCCGGCGGCCTCCCGCGCCCTAGCCTCGACCTGGCAAGATCGAGGCGACACCAAGGAGCGGGCGATGGCGGTCGAGCAGGCTGCGACGGCGGGGACGCCGGGAGGCGGGGGGATCTGGCCGGTGCTGGCCGCACCGCTGCGGCTCCGCACCTGGACGGCCACGGTCTACCTGCTGGCCAGCATGTGGGTGGGCGTGGCCTGGTTCGTCATCCTGGCCACCGGCCTGAGCCTGGGCCTCGGCCTGCTGATCGTCTGGGTCGGGGTCCTCGTCCTGGCCCTGACCCTGCTGGCCTGGCGGGGCGGGGCCTGGCTGGAGCGGCGCTGGGTCAAGGCGACGCTGGGCGTCTCCATCCCCCAGCCCTACCGGCCCCTGCCCGACGGGTCCCTGTGGCGGCGGGCCCGGGTCCTGGCCGGCGACCCTGCCACCTGGAAGGACCTCGTCTACCTGGTCCTGCTGTTCCCGCTCGGGCTGGTCTGGTTCGTGGTCACCAGCACCCTGTGGGGCCTGGCCCTGGGCCTGCTCACCTCGCCGCTGTGGTTCTGGATCCCGCCCGCCGGGCAGGGCCCGGGCTTCGACAACGGCCAGCAGGCCCGGCTTATCATCGACACCCTCCCCGAGGCCCTGCTGGCCGGTGTCGCCGGGGCCGCCCTGTGCGTGGCCGCGGCCTGGGCGGTCAGGGGCATGGCCGCGGCCCACGGCGCGCTCGCCCTGGCCCTGCTCGGCCCCAGCGACAACCAGCTGCGGGCCAGGGTCCAGGCCCTCCAGGCCAGCCGCGACCGGGCGGTGGACTCGGCCGAGGCCGAGCGCCGCCGCATCGAGCGCGACCTGCACGACGGCGCCCAGCAGCGGCTGGTCGCCCTGGCCATGGGCCTTGGCATGGCCAGGGCCAAGCTGGAGACCGACCCGGCCGCGGCCACCGCCCTGGTCGGCGAGGCCCACGAGGAGGCCAAGCGGGCCCTGGCCGAGCTGCGCGACCTGGCCCGCGGCATCCACCCGGCCGTGCTCGCCGACCGGGGCCTGGACGCGGCCATCTCCGCCCTGGCCGCCCGCTCGCCCGTGCCGGTCGGGGTGGAGGTGACCACCGGGCGGCTGCCAGGGCCGGTCGAGTCGGCCGCCTACTTCGTGGTCGCCGAGGCCCTCACCAACGCGGCCAAGCACGCCCGGGCGGCCGAGATCGGCGTCCGCATCACCCGCCACCGGGACCTGCTCATCGTCGAGGTCATCGACGACGGCGTCGGCGGGGCCGACCCGGCCGGAGGCAGCGGCCTGCGCGGCCTGGCCGACCGGGTCGCCGCCGTGGACGGCCACCTCACGATCTCCAGCCCGCCCGGCGGCCCCACGGCGATCAGGGCGGAGCTGCCGTGCGGGTCGTGATCGCCCTGAGACCCTCGGTGATCAGGGAGAAGCCCCCGTGCGGGTGGTGATCGCCGAGGACTCCGTCCTGCTGCGCGAGGGCCTGGCCCGGCTGCTGGCCGACGGCGGGATCGAGGTCGTGGCCCAGGTCGGCGACGGCCCCGGCCTGGTCGCGGCCGTCGACGCCTACCGGCCCGACCTGGCCGTGGTCGACGTGCGCATGCCCCCCGGCCACACCGACGAGGGCCTGCGGGCGGCCATGGAGGTGCGCGACCGCGCCCCCGCCACCGCCATCCTGGTCCTGTCCCAGTACGTGGAGGAGCGCTACGCCACCGACCTGCTCGCCGGCGGCGCCCAGGGCGTCGGCTACCTGCTCAAGGACCGGGTGGCCGACGTGGCCGAGTTCCTGGCCGCCGTCCGCCGGGTCGGCGACGGCGGCGCCGCCATCGACCCCGAGGTGGTCGCCCAACTGCTGGGCCGCCGCCGCCGCGCCGACCCCCTGGCCTCCCTCAGCCCCCGCGAGCTCGACGTCCTCTCCCTCATGGCCGAGGGCCGCAGCAACGCCGCCATCGCCGAGCGCCTGGTCGTCACCGAGGGCGCGGTCGAGAAGCACATCTCCAGCATCTTCGGCAAGCTCGGCCTCCCCGCCGCCCCCTCCGACCACCGCCGGGTCCTGGCGGTCCTCACCTACCTCCGGGCATAGTCCGGCCATCCGCTTCACCTGCGGTGCTTGAGTGGGCGGGAGCGGGCGGCTACCATGCCCGGCGACGAGCGACCTTTAAGGGCCGGTCCTGTGAGGCCGGGAAGGGAGCCAAGCGAGCATGGTGTGGTTCGTGACGCCTCCAGCCGAGACGGGTTGGGGGCGTTTGTGATGTCCGGGCCGGTGACGGTGCTGGACGCCGCCGACGTGCACCGGGCCCTGGTCCGGATCGCCCATGAGGTGGTGGAGCGCAACAAGGGCACCGACGGGCTGGTGGTGGTGGGCATCCACACCCGCGGGGTGCCGCTGGCCCGGCGGCTGGCGGCCACGCTGGGGGAGATCGAGGGGCGGCAGGTCCCGGCCGGGGCCCTGGACGTGGCCATGTACCGCGACGACATCGGCCTGCGGCCGCCCCAGGCCACCCACGACACCGAGCTGCCGTTCGACCTGGCCGGCAAGGTCGTGGTCCTGGTCGACGACGTGCTCTACACCGGGCGGACCGTGCGGGCCGCCCTGGACGCGCTCACCGACTTCGGCCGGCCGCGGGCCATCCAGCTGGCCGTGCTGGTCGACCGGGGCCACCGCGAGCTGCCCCTGCGGGCCGACTACGTCGGCAAGAACCTGCCCACCGCCCCCGACCAGGCGGTCCGGGTCCTGCTGGCCGAGACCGACGGCGCCGACGGCGTGCTCGTCGAGGACGCGGGCCGAAAGGCGGTGGCCTCCTAGATGCAGACCGCAGGGGTTCGGCCGGAGGGGTCCGGGGAACCCCGGAGGGGTGCCCCGGTGGATCGGATAGCTCTTCCAAGGGGGTGCCCCGATCGATAAGCATCTGCTGTCGGCGGCCGACCTGACCGCGGCCGACATCACCCGGGTCCTGGACACCGCCGCCCACCTGGCCAAGGTCACCGACCGGGCCATCAAGAAGGTCCCCACCCTGCGCGGCCGCACCGTCTGCAACCTGTTCTTCGAGGACTCGACCCGGACCCGGATCTCCTTTGAGCTGGCCGCCAAGCGCCTGTCGGCCGACGTGATCAACTTCTCGGCCAAGGGCTCCAGCGTCTCCAAGGGCGAGAGCCTCAAGGACACGGCGATCACCCTGGAGGCGATGGGGGTGGACGCCATCGTCATCCGCCACGGGGCCTCGGGGGCGCCCTGGCGGCTGGCCGAGTGGGTCGAGGCGGTGGTCGTCAACGCCGGCGACGGCACCCACGAGCACCCCACCCAGGCCCTGCTCGACCTGTACACCATGCGCCAGCGGTTCCCCGGCTTCGACGGCCTCAAGGTGGCCATCGTCGGCGACGTGCTCCACTCCCGGGTCGCCCGCTCCAACGTCCTCGCCCTCACCACCATGGGCGCCGAGGTCACCCTGGTCGCCCCGCCGACCCTGCTCCCGGCCCGGGTCGAGACCTGGGGGACGGCCGTCTCCTACGACCTGGACGCGGTCCTGCCCAAGCAGGACGTGGTGATGATGCTGCGGGTCCAGCTGGAGCGGCAGCGGGCCGGGTTCTTCCCCTCGCTGCGCGAGTACGCGCGGCTGTACGGGCTGGACGCCCGCCGCCTGGACGCCATGGCCGACCACGCCATCGTCATGCACCCGGGGCCGATGAACCGGGGGGTCGAGATCGCCGCCGAGGTGGCGGACTCGCTGGAGCGGTCGGTGATCGCCGACCAGGTGGCCAACGGCATCAGCGTCCGCATGGCCCTGCTCTACCTGCTCCTGGGCGGGCCGGAGGTGACCGCATGACAAAGCTCCTGCTGCACGGCGGGCGGCTGGTCGACCCGGCCTCCGGTCACGACGGGACCGCCGACGTGCTGGTCGCCGACGGCCGGGTCGCCGAGGTCGGGCCCGGCCTGGACGGCACCGGGGCCGAGGTCGTGGACTGCGGCGGGCTGGTCGTCTGCCCCGGGCTGGTCGACCTGCACGTGCACCTGCGCGAGCCGGGCCGCGAGGACGCCGAGACCATCGAGACCGGGTCGCGGGCGGCCGCCCTGGGCGGCTACACGGCCGTCTGCCCGATGCCCAACACCGACCCGGTGGCCGACAACGCCGGGGTGGTCGAGATGGTCGCGGCCCGGGGCCGCGAGGTCGGCCTGGTCGACGTGTTCCCGGTCGGGGCGGTCACCCTGGGCCAGCGGGGGAGCGAGCTGGCCGAGCTGGGGGCCATGGCCCGCTCGGCGGCCCGGGTCGACTGCTTCTCCGACGACGGCCGGCCCATCCGCGAGGCCCGGCTGCTGCGCCTGGCCCTCGAGTACGCCCGGGCCTTCGACGCGGTCATCGCCGACCACGCCGAGGACGCCTCGCTGACCGACGGCGCCCAGATGCACGAGGGCGAGGTGTCGGCCATGCTCGGGCTGGCCGGCTGGCCGGCCGCCGCCGAGGAGATGGTGGTCGCCCGCGACCTGCTGCTGGCCGAGCTGACCGGCGGCCGGCTGCACCTGTGCCACGTCTCCACCGCCGGCGCGGTCGAGCTGGTCAGGGCGGCCAGGGCCCGCGGGGTGCGGGTCACCGCCGAGGCCGCCCCCCACCACTTCAGCCTGACCGACGAGGCCGCCCGCAGCTACGACCCGGTGTTCAAGGTCAACCCGCCGCTGCGTGAGAAGGCCGACGTGGAGGCGGTCCGCCAGGGGCTGGCCGACGGCACCCTTGACGCCATCGCCACCGACCACGCCCCCCACGCCCGCGAGGACAAGGAGGTCGAATGGGCCACGGCCCCCCCGGGCATGCTCGGCCTGGAGACGGCCCTGGCCGTGACCGTGACCGACCTGGTTGAGGGCGGCTACCTCGACCTGGCGACCGCGGTCGAGCGGATCACCGCCGGGCCGGCCAGGTGTCGACGGGTTCCCGGGCACGGTGGGCCGGTGGCGCCGGGGGCGCCGGCCAACCTGGCCGTGTTCGACCCGGCCGCGACCTGGACGGTCGACCGGGCCGGGCTGGCCAGCCGGGCCCGCAACACCCCCTTCCACGGCCGCGAGCTGCGCGGCAGGGTCGTCCACACGCTGCTGCGCGGGGACTTCACCGTTCGCGACGGGCGGGCGACCAGGTGACCTGGCTGCTGGGCGTGGTGACGGTGCTGGCGGTGGCCGCGGTCGCGGCCCTGCTGGTCCTGTCGGCGGTCCGGCGGACCGTGGCCCGTCACGAGGCCGGCCTGCCGCCCCTGCCCGCCTGCCCGCCGGCGGGGCCGCCGCTGCTGGCCGAGCAGGCCCGCTACCTGGGCACCACCTACGCTCCCTCGACCGTCCGCCGCTTCAACGGCTACGGCCTGCTCGGCCGACGCCTGGTCGGCCTCGCCCTGACCGACGGCGGGCTGCGGGTCGACCGCGACGGCGACCCCTGGTGCATCCCCGCCGCCGACCTGCGCGGGGTCGAGGTCACCTCCCATCACGCCGGCAAGGAGGTCTACGCCGACAAGGTGCTGGTGGTGGACTGGCGGCTCGGCCCGGCCACCCTGCGTTCCGGGTTCGCCCTCGACGAGGCCACCGCCCCCGGGTGGGCGGCGCGGCTGCGGCCGCTGGCGCCCCGATGAGCCACCGCGAGGCGCTGCTGGTACTGGAGGACGGCACCGCCTTCGCCGGCGAGGCGTTCACCGCGGAGGCGGCCACCGTCGCCGGGGAGGTGGTGTTCAACACCGCCATGGGCGGCTACCAGGAGGTCCTGACCGACCCCTCCTACGCCGGGCAGCTGGTCTGCATGGCCGCCCCCGAGGTCGGCAACTACGGCACCGCCGGCGACGACGCCGAGTCCGACCGGGTCCAGGTGGCCGCGTTCCTGGTCCGCCAGGCGGCCCGGCGGCCGTCGAGCTGGCGGGCCGAGCGCAGCCTGGCCGAGGAGCTGGAGGCGGGCGGCGTGCCCGGGGTCGAGGGGCTGGACACCCGCCGGCTGGTCCGCCACCTGCGCCAGCGCGGGGCCATGCGGGGCGCCCTGTCCACCGAGGTCCTCGACCCACCGGCCCTGCGCGAGCTGGCCGTGGCCGCCCCCGACCCCAACGGCCTGGCCATGGTCGACCGGGTGACCAGGGCCGAGCCGGTCGAGCTGGCCCCGGACGGTGAGGAGCGCATACGGGTCGTGCTCTACGACTTCGGGGCCAAGGCCAACATCGCCCGGCGGCTGCGCCGGCTCGGGGCCAGGGTGCTGGTGGTGCCGGCCGCCACCCCGGCCGCCGCCACCCTGGCCTGGCGGCCCGACGGGGTGGTGCTGTCCAACGGCCCCGGCGACCCGGCCACCGTCGGCCACGGCGTCCAGGCCACCCGGGACCTGCTCGGCCGGGTGCCGCTGTTCGGCATCTGCCTCGGCCACCAGCTGCTCGGCCAGGCCGTGGGCGGCCGCACGGTCCGGCTCAAGTTCGGCCACCGGGGCGTCAACCAGCCGGTGGTCGAGCTGGCCACCGGCCGGGTCGCGGTCACCAGCCACAACCACGGCTTCGCGGTCGACGGCGACAGCCTGCCCGCCGACGTGCGGGTCACCCACGCCAACGCCAACGACGGCGTCGTCGAGGGCCTGGAGTGCCTGGACGTGCCCGCCTTCTCGGTCCAGTACCACCCCGAGGCCGCCCCCGGCCCCCACGACGCCCATCCCCTGTTCGAGCGGTTCGCCGACCTCACGCAAGGAGCACGCCATGGCTGAGCAGCGGACCTTCCGGGCCCTGGGCGGCGTCGACCGGGGCGCCCTCCCGCCGGCCGGGGAGGTGGCCGACGCCCTGCGGGCCGAGTTCGAGCGGGTGTTCACCCTCAAGGCCAGCCTGCGCGGCGAGGCCGAGGCCGGCGTCTCGCCCACCGGCCGGCGCACCACCGCCCAGGACGAGGCCAAGCTCCGCACCCTGGTGGCCAGCGTCGAGGGGGCCAGCCGCTTCGCCATCCGCCTGCGGCTGCTCAGCCCGGCCCAGGTCAGGGCGCTGTGGGCCGAGGCCATGGGCCGGGGCCTGTACGACGGCTGGGACGGCGGCCAGAGCGCCTACGACCAGGCCGCGGAGGCCGAGGCGGGGGACGCGCCCCCCAGCACCAGCGGCAGCCCGCCCGAGGTCCTGCGGGGGGACGCCTAGTGCCGCTGCGCCAGGGGCTGGGGTCGGTCCTGGTCGTCGGGTCGGGGCCGATCGTCATCGGGCAGGCGGCCGAGTTCGACTACTCCGGCACCCAGGCCTGCCGGGCCCTGCGCTCCCTCGGGCTGCGGGTGGTGCTGGTCAACTCCAACCCGGCCACGATCATGACCGACCCGGAGGTGGCCGACGCCACCTACCTGGAGCCGCTCACCCCCGGCCCGGTGGCGGCCGTGCTCGAGGCCGAGCGGCCCGACGCCATGCTGCCCACCCTGGGCGGGCAGACGGCCCTCAACCTGGCCGTGGCCCTGCACGAGAACGGCACCCTGGAGCGGCTCGGGGTGGAGCTGATCGGGGCCACCGTGGACGCCGTCCGCCGGGCCGAGTCCCGGGTCGAGTTCACCCGGACCTGCCGGGCCGCCGGCCTGGACCTGCCCCGCGGGGTCGAGGTCGGCTCGGTGGCCGACGGGCTGGCCGCGGTCGACGACCTCGGCCTGCCGGTGGTCATCCGGCCCTCGTTCACCCTCGGCGGCTGGGGCGGGGGGATCGCCCGGACGGTCGAGGAGCTGGGCCGGCTCCTGGGCGAGGGCCTGACCGCCAGCCCGGTCGGGCGGGTGCTGATCGAGGAGTCGGTGCTCGGCTGGAAGGAGTTCGAGCTCGAGGTGATGCGCGACCGGGCCGACAACGCGGTGGTCGTCTGCTCGATCGAGAACGTCGACCCGATGGGCGTCCACACCGGCGACTCGGTCACCGTCGCCCCCCAGATGACCCTGTCCGACCGCGAGTACCAGGCGATGCGCGACGACGCCCTCATCGTGCTGCGGGCCGTCGGGGTCGAGACCGGCGGGGCCAACGTCCAGTTCGCGGTCGACCCCCGCACCGGCCGCCGGGTCGTGATCGAGATGAACCCGCGGGTGTCGCGCTCCTCGGCCCTGGCCTCCAAGGCCACCGGGTTCCCGATCGCCAAGGTGGCCGCCCAGCTGGCCGTCGGGTTCACCCTGGACGAGATCCGCAACGAGGTCACCGGCAAGACCGCGGCCGCGTTCGAGCCCACCCTTGACTACGTGGTCGTCAAGGCCCCCCGGTTCAACTTCGAGAAGTTCCCGGGCGCCGATCCCGAGCTGACCACCCGGATGAAGTCGGTGGGGGAGGTCATGGCCATCGGCCGCACCTTCCCCGAGGCCCTCCAGAAGGCCGCCCGCTCGTTGGAGAACGGCCGCTCCGGCCTGGGCAACTCTTCCGGCGACCCGGCCCCGGGCAGCCCCGGGGCGGCCCCCGAGACCCTGCTGGCCGGCTGCGCCCGGCCGACCGCCGACCGGCTGGAGGCGGTCGAGCGGGCCCTGCGGCTGGGAGCGACGGTCGAGCAGGTGGCCGCCGCCTCCGACATCGACCCCTGGTTCGTGGACGGGATCGCCCGCATCGTCGAGGTCGGGGCCGAGGTCGCCGCCGCCGGGTCGATCGACGACCTGGGCCGGGGGCTGCTGTGGCGGGCCAAGCGCCACGGCTTCTCCGACGCCCAGCTGGCCGCGGCCGTCGCCGCCACCGAGGGCGAGGTCCGGACCCGGCGCCGTGCCCTGGGGGTCGAGCCGGTCTACCGCTCGGTCGACACCTGCGCCGGCGAGTTCGAGGCCTCCACCCCCTACCACTACTCGACCTACGAGGAGGAGACCGAGGTCCCGGCCACCGGCCGCCGCCGGGTGGTGGTGCTGGGGTCGGGGCCCAACCGGATCGGGCAGGGGGTCGAGTTCGACACGGCCTGCGTCCACGCCGTGCAGGCCCTGCGCGAGGCCGGCTACGAGACGGTGATGGTCAACTGCAACCCCGAGACCGTCTCCACCGACTACGACATCGCCGACCGCCTGTACGTGGAGCCGCTCACCTGCGAGGACGTGCTCGAGGTGTGCCGGGCCGAGGCCGCCGGGGGCGACCTTGTCGGGGTGATCGTGACCATGGGCGGCCAGACCCCGCTGCAGCTCGCCTCCGGGCTGGCCGCGGCCGGGGTGCCCCTGCTCGGCACCCCGCCCGAGGCCATCGACCTGGCCGAGGACCGGGGCCGGTTCGGGACGGTGCTGGAGCGCTGCGGCCTCGACGCCCCGCCCTGGGGCCAGGCGGGCGGCGTCGCGGAGGCCCTGGCCGTGGCCGACCGGGTCGGCTATCCGGTGCTGGTCCGTCCCTCCTACGTGCTCGGCGGCCGCTCCATGGAGGTCTGCTACGACGGCGACGGCCTGGCCCGCTCCGGCGCCCTCGCCGGGATCGGCGGCAACGGGAACCGTCCCGTGCTGGTGGACCGGTTCCTGGAGGACGCGGTCGAGGTCGACGTCGACGCCCTCTGCGACGCCGCCGGGCAGGTGCTGGTCTGCGGGGTGATGGAGCACATCGAGGAGGCCGGCATCCACTCCGGCGACTCGGCCTGCGTGCTCCCGCCCATCACCCTCGGCCCCGACCAGGTGGCCGCCGTCGAGGAGGCCACCACCCGGCTGGGTCGCGCCCTGGGCGTGGTCGGGATCCTCAACGTCCAGTTCGCCTTCAAGGGCGAGCGGCTGTACGTGCTGGAGGCCAACCCGCGGGCCAGCCGCTCGGTGCCGTTCGTGGAGAAGGTCACCGGCCTGCCCGTGGCCAAGGCGGCCGCGCTGCTCATGACCGGGTCGACCCTGGCCGGCCTGGCCCTCCGGGCGGCCGAGCCGGCCCACGTCGGGGTCAAGGAGGCGGTGCTGCCGTTCGCCCGCTTCCCGGGGGCCGACTCGCTGCTGGGGCCGGAGATGCGCTCCACCGGCGAGGTCCTGGGGCTCGACGCCCGCTTCGGGGCCGCGTTCGCCAAGAGCCAGGAGGCCGCCTACGGGGCCCTGCCGGCCAAGGGGGTGGCCTTCCTGTCGGTCCGCAACGCCGACAAGCGAGCCATCGTGCTGCCGGCCAAGCGCCTCGCCGACCTCGGCTTCACCCTGGTCGCGACCACCGGCACGGCCGGGGTCCTGCACCGCAACGGGGTGGCGGCGGCGATCGTGCGCAAGGGCCACGAGGGGCCCGACAACGTGGTCGACAAGATCCGGGCCGGGGAGATCGACCTGGTGGTCAACACCCCGGCGGGGCCCGGGGCCAGGGAGGACGGCTACGACATCCGCATCGCCGCCGTGGCCGCCGACATCCCCTGCATCACCACCCTCTCCGGCCTCACCGCCGTGGTCCAGGGCATCGAGGCCCGCCTGGCCGGCGACCTGGCCGTCCGCCCCCTCCAGGTCTGGCACGACGGCCCAGCCGGGAGCGGGACGGCGCCTCGCCGGCCGCCGGGGCCCAGGCCATGAGCCCGGTGCGGGAGCTCTGTGAGGTGCTGGAGCGGCGGCGGGTCGGCGCCTACCAGGCCCTCACCCTGGTCGCCCCGCGGATCGCCGAGCACGCCCGACCCGGGCAGTTCATCCACGTGCTGGCCGGCGAGGACCGCTCGTTCCCGCTGCGGCGGCCGTTCTCGATCCACCGGGTCGAGCGGTGGGGGGGCTCCGGGGGACCGCCGGGGTCGTCCCCCGGTGGATCGGGGGGGTCCGGGGGACCGCCGGGGTGGTCCACCGGTGGATCGGGGGCGGGGCTGGGCGCCGTGGAGATCGTGTTCGACGTCGTCGGGGCCGGGACCCTGGCCCTGTCCAGGCTCCGGCCCCACGACGTGGTCGACGTGCTCGGGCCGCTGGGCCGGCCGTTCACGCCGCCGGAGGCGCCGACCGGCTGCCTGCTGGTCGGCGGCGGCTACGGCACCGCCCCACTGTTCTTCCTGGCCACCGAGCTGCGGACGCGGCGCTGCCGGGTCGACTTCGTGGTCGGGGCGGCCAGCGCCGGCCGCCTGCTCGACGCCATGGAGGCCAAGCGCCTCGGTCACAGCCTGACCGTGACCACCGACGACGGCTCGGCCGGGCGGCGCGGGCTGGTCACCGACCCGCTGCCCGACCTGCTCGCCCGCACCCGGGCCGGGCAGGTGTACGCGTGTGGGCCCATGCCCATGCTGGCCGCGGTCAGCCGGGTCGCGGCCGCCGCCGGCGTGCCCTGCCAGGTCGCGGTCGAGGAGCAGATGGCCTGCGGCACCGGCATCTGCTTCTCCTGCGTGCTGCCCCTGGGACCGGAGGAGCCGACCCGGATGGCCAGGTCGTGCCTTGAGGGCCCGGTGTTCGACGGCACGGCGATCGCCTGGGCCGAGCTGGGCCACCCCGAGCTGGAGAAGGCCGTCCGATGACCGCGGAGGGGTTCGGGGCACCCCAGAAGGGCGCCCCGAAGCAACCGGACCTGTCGGTCGAGCTGTGCGGGGTCCGGCTCAGGACCCCGGTGCTGGCCGCCTCCGGCTGCTTCGGGTTCGGGCGCGACATGGCCGGCTGGGTCGACCTGGCCGCCCTCGGCGGGGTGGTCACCAAGTCGGTCAGCCTGGAGCCCCGCCGCGGCCGCCCGACCCCGCGGATGGCCGAGACCCCCGCGGGGATGCTCAACGCCATCGGCCTCCAGAACCCGGGGGTGGAGGCGTTCTGCGCCGGTGACCTCAGGTTCCTGGCCGACGCCGGCGCGACCGTGGTGGCCAGCCTGGTCGGCCGCAGCCCGGAGGAGTTCGGCCGCCTCGCCGCCCGCCTGGACGGCGAGCCCGGGCTGGCCCTGGTCGAGGTCAACCTGTCGTGCCCCAACGTCGAGCACCGCGGCGAGGTCTTCGCCACCGACCCGGCGGCCGCGGCCGAGGTGGTGGCGGCGGTCAGGCAGGCCACCGGCACGCCGGTGCTGGCCAAGCTCACCGCCGACGTCACCGACCTGGTCGCCGTGGCCAGGGCGGTGGTCGACGCCGGCGCCGACGGGCTGACCCTGATCAACACCCTGCTCGGCATGGCCGTCGACACCCGGACCCGCCGGCCCCGGCTGGCCGCGGTCACCGGCGGCCTGTCCGGCCCGGCGATCCGGCCGGTGGCCGTGCGCTGCGTCTGGCAGGTCGCCCAGGCCCTACCCGGGGTGCCGATCGTCGGCACCGGCGGCGTGGTCAGCGGCGAGAACGCGGCCGAGTTCCTGCTCGTCGGGGCGACCGCGGTCGCCGTCGGCACCGGCAGCTTCATCAATCCTCGAGCGGTGGTCGAGGTCGCCGACGGCCTCGAGCGCTACCTGGCCGCCCACGGCGTCGGGTCGCCGGCCGAGCTCCCGGCGCTCTTCAAGGCCGAGCGGTGAGGAGGGCCACCCCCGGACCCCCGCCGGTCACAGGTCCCGGGTAGGCTCCGCGGATGGAATCGCCGCTGGTCCTGGCCCTGGACACCGACGACCTGGAGCAGGCCCTGGCCTGGTCGCGGGCGGCCGGGGAGGCCGCCGGGATGGTCAAGGTCGGCCTGGAGCTGTTCGCGGCCGCCGGGCCGGCAGCGGTCGGGGCCCTGGTCGGCGACGGCCGCCGGGTGATGCTCGACCTCAAGCTGCACGACATCCCGGCCACCGTGGCCGGCGGGATGCGGGCCGCCGCCGGGGCCGGGGCCGAGCTGGTCACCGTCCACGCCCTCGGCGGGCCGGCCATGCTTGAGGCCGCCGTCGAGGCCGCCGGCGGCCGCTGCCGGGTGGCCGCGGTGACGATCCTGACCAGCGCCGGCCCGGCCGACCTGGCCGCCGCCGGCCTCCCCCCGGCCGCCGAGGCCGTCCCCCGGCTGGCCGACCTGGCCGTCCGCTCGGGCTGCCGGGCCATCGTCTGCTCACCCCTGGAGGCCGCCGCCCTGCGGGCCCGGCTCGGCCCCTCGGTCGAGCTCGTCTGCCCCGGGGTCCGCCCGGCCGAGGCCGCCGGCCGGCACGATCAGGCCAGGGTGGCGACGCCGGCCCAGGCCATGGCCGCCGGGGCCACCCGGATCGTCGTCGGGCGGCCGATCACCAGGTCAGACGACGTGGGCGCGGCCGCCAGGGCGGTGCGCGACCAGGCGGTCGCGGACCGCCCCGGAGGGGGCCGGGACGACCCCGCGAACCGCCCGAACGCCCTCGATGCTCATGGTCGACTTGACGGTTTGTAAACAGAGGAGGGTTCTGACCAGCGCCGATAGATTGTGGCCGTCGCCAAGGTATGCATAGAATCCGCCAGTCTTCGATCCCGACCGAGGTCACGAGGAGGAACGAATGCCCCTGCCAACCCTGACGCCCGAGCAGCGCCAGCAGGCGTTGGAGAAGGCTGCCGAGGCGCGCCGCAAGCGGGCCGAGCTCAAGGCCCAGCTCAAGAGCGGCAACACGAGCCTGGCCACCGTCCTTGCCAAGGACTCCGACGAGACGGTGGGCAAGATGAAGGTCTCCAGCGTGCTGGAGAGCATGCCCGGCGTCGGCAAGGTCCGCGCCCGCAAGATCATGGAGAAGCTCGACATCTCCGCCTCCCGTCGCGTCCGCGGCCTCGGCTCCAAGCAGAAGGACGCCCTGCTCGCCGAGTTCGGCGGCAAGAAGTAGCAAGCACCGCCCGTTGACCGATGGTGGCGGGGATCGGCGGTCGGGCCGGCGGGGGAGGCTGATCGTGCTCGCCGGCCCGTCGGGGGTCGGCAAAGGGGCCATCGTGGCCAGGCTGCTGGCCGCCCTGCCCGACCTCGAGCTCTCCATCTCGGCCACCACCCGCCAGTCCCGGCCGCGCGAGGACGAGGGTCGTCACTACCACTTCGTCGACCGCGGCAAGTTCGACGAGATGGTCGAGGCCGGCGGGTTCCTCGAGTGGGCCGACATCTTCGGCGAGCGGTACGGCACGCCCAGGGAGCCGATCGACCGCGCCCTGGCCGAGGGCCGCGACGTGCTGGTCGAGATCGACGTCCAGGGCGCCCGTCAGGTCAAGGCGGCCGAGCCCGAGGCCTACATGGTGTTCATCACCCCGCCGAGCCTCCAGGAGCTGGAGCGGCGGCTGCGCACCAGGGGCAGCGAGACCGACCGGCAGATCCGCGGGCGCCTGGCCAAGGCCTCCGAGGAGCTGGCCGCCGAGCCCGAGTTCGACGTGACCGTGGTCAACGACGACCTCGAGACGGCCGCCCGCGAGGTGGTCGAGATCGTCGACCGGCTGAGGCGGCGTACCATCAACGGCGGTCACACACGCATCAAGGAGCGGAAGCACTGATGATCGAACCCAAGATCGACGACCTGCTGGCCAGGGTCGACTCCAAGTACACCCTGGTCATCCTGGCCGCCCGGCGGGCCAGGCAGATCAACGGCTACTACAGCCAGCTCGGCGAGGGCATCGGCGAGTTCGTGCCGCCGATGGTCGACGCCGGCCCCAACCGCAAGGCCCTCTCGGTCGCCCTCCAGGAGCTGGTCGAGGACAAGCTGAACTGGGAGCGTCCGGCCGAGGTCGCCGAGTCCATCAAGTAGCAGTGGTCCAGCCGGCAGGGGGCCCCGGGGGCTCGCCGCAGGCGGTGCTGGCCGGGGCCCGGGTGCTGCTGGGGGTGAGCGGTGGGATCGCCGCCTACAAGGCGGCGGAGCTGGCCCGGGAGCTGCGGCGGACCGGGGCCGAGGTGCAGCCGCTGCTCACCGCGGCCGCCGAGCAGATGGTGAGCAGGGCCACCTTCGCCGCCCTGACCGGCCGGCGGGTGCCGGCCTCGGTCTGGGACGACCCGGCCGCCGTCGAGCACGTCGCCCTGGCCCGCTGGGGCCAGGTCCTGGTGGTCGCCCCGGCGACCGCCCACACCCTGGCCCGCCTGGCCGTCGGCCTGGCCGACGACCTGCTGACCAACGTCGCCCTGGCCTTCGACGGGCCGGTGGTGGTCGCCCCGGCCATGCACACCGAGATGTGGGAGCACCCGGCCACCCGGGCCAACCTGGCCACCCTGACCGAGCGCGGGGTCCGGGTCGTGCCCCCCGCCTCGGGCCCGCTGACCTCCGGCGACGTCGGCCCCGGCCGCCTGGCCGAGCTGGACGACCTGGTCGCCGGCGTCGGCGCCGCCCTCGCCCCTGATCGATCGGTGGACCCCCCCGGCAGCGGCCTCGCCGGGGCCCGGCTGCTGGTCAGCCTGGGCGGCACCAGAGAGCCCCTGGACCCGGTCCGTTACCTGGGCAACCGCTCCTCGGGACGGATGGGGGCGGCGATCGCGGCCGAAGCCGTGGCTCGCGGGGCCCAGGTCACCGCCGTGGCCGCCGCCACCACCGTCGACCCGCCGGCCGGGGCGCGGCTGGTCCGGGTCGAGACCGCCCAGCAGCTGTACGACGCCGTCCTGGCCGCCGCCGACGACCAGGACGTGCTGGTGATGGCGGCCGCGGTGGCCGACTTCCGGCCCAAGCGGGTCGCCCAGGGCAAGCTCAGGAAGGACCAGGGCGTCCCCGAGGTCGTGCTCGAGCCGACCCCCGACACCCTGGCCGAGCTGGGCCGCCGCCGCCGCCCCGACCAGGTCCTGGTCGGCTTCGCCGCCGAGACCGGCGACCACCTGGCCGGCGCCCGCCGCAAGCTGGAGGCCAAGCACCTCGACCTGGTCGTCCTGAACCACGTCGAGGGCGCCCACTCGGCCTTCGGGGCCGACGACGCCGACGCCTACCTGGTCGACGCCGACACCGTCGAGGAGCTCCCCCGCACCTCCAAGGCGGCGATCGCCGCCCGCCTCCTGGACCGGGTCGAGGCCCTGCGCGCCGCCCGGCGGTGAGCCTCCGGCCGAGCCCGGCGCGGGACGAGGGGTTTGCCACGGCGTCGGCGCCCGGCTACCCTTCGGCGATGGCTGGCCGCCGCTGCGCGGCGCGAATTCCCTTGGAGGCACACACGTGGTGAACCGGTACCTGTTCACGTCCGAGTCGGTGACCGAGGGTCACCCGGACAAGATCGCGGACCAGATCTCGGACGCCATCCTGGACGAGATCCTGCGCGACGACCCGGCCGGCCGTGTGGCCTGCGAGACCCTGATCACCACGGGCCTCGTGGTGGTGGCCGGGGAGATCTCCACCAAGACCTATGTCGACATCCCGAGCGCGGTCCGCCGGACCATCCTCGGCATCGGCTACGACCGGGCCAAGTACGGCTTCGACGGGTCCACCTGCGGGGTCACGGTGGCCATCGACGAGCAGTCGCCCGACATCGCCCAGGGGGTCGACCACGCCTTCGAGGAGCGGGCCGGCGACACCGACCCGCTGGACACCCAGGGCGCCGGCGACCAGGGGATGATGGTCGGCTACGCCTGCAACGAGACCCCCGAGCTGATGCCGATCCCGATCGCGCTGGCCCACCGGCTGTCGCGCCGCCTGGCCGAGGTCCGCCGCTCCGGGGTCGTGCCCTACCTGCGCCCCGACGGCAAGACCCAGGTCACCATCGAGTACGAGGGGCGCAAGCCGGTGCGGCTGGACACCATCGTGGTGTCCACCCAGCACGGGCCCGACGTCGACATCGAGACCCTGCTCGCCCCCGACGTCCGCGAGCACGTGATCGACCCGGTCCTGCCCGACGACCTGGCCTCCGAGGGCATGCGGGTGTTCGTCAACCCCACCGGCCGCTTCGAGCTGGGCGGCCCCAACGCCGACACCGGCCTGACCGGCCGCAAGATCATCGTCGACACCTACGGCGGCATGGCCCGCCACGGCGGCGGCGCCTTCTCCGGCAAGGACCCGACCAAGGTCGACCGGTCGGCCAGCTACGCGGTCCGCTGGGTGGCCAAGAACGTGGTCGCGGCCGGCCTGGCCGAGCGCTGCGAGGTCCAGGTCGCCTACGCCATCGGCGTCGCCCACCCGGTCAGCGTGTTCGTGGACACCTTCGGCACCGAGCAGGTCGACCCCGAGAAGCTGGGCAAGCTCCTGCCCGAGTTCTTCGACCTGCGCCCGGCGGCGATTCTGCGCGACCTCGACCTGCGCCGGCCCATCTACAAGAAGACCGCCGCCTACGGCCACTTCGGCCGCTCCGAGCCCGAGTTCACCTGGGAGTCGACCACCCGGGCCGAGGAGCTGGCCAGGGCGGCCCGCTCGCTGTAACCACCGCGACCGGGGAGGGAACCCGGGCTGGACCTGGACGTGAGGATCGCAGGCGTCCAGGTGCTGGTCGACGTTCCCCTGTTCCACCTGGACCGCCCCTTCACCTACCGCGTCCCCGTGGGCCTGGCCGGCCAGGTCCACCTGGGCAGCCGGGTCAAGGTCCCCTTCGGCGGCCGCCGCCGCGTCGACGGCTGGGTGGTCGGCCGCGCCCCCGACCTGCCGTCGGACGCCCGCGACCTCCTGCGCGTGGTCTCACCCATCCCCTCCTTCGGCCCCCCCGAGCTCGACCTGCTCCGCTGGGTCGCCGACCGCTACGCCGCCACCGTCACCGACACCCTGCGCCTGGCCATCCCCCCCCGGGTCGCCGCGGTCGAAGCGTCGGTGGAGGCGGGCGCGCCACACCCGGACCACCCGGGCGCGCCGCACCCGGACCCCCCGGAAGCTGGGGCCCCTGCACGGGAGGGTAGCCGACAGCCGGGAGGGGTGCGCGGGACCGTCCCCAGCCCCTCCTCGCCTCCCCAGCCCCCCTCACCCTCCCGGCCGTCCTCCCCGCCCACCGACCCGCTGGCCGCCCTGGTCGCGGACGGGTGGGCCGGGGCGGTGTACTGGCGGCCGTTGCCGGGGGAGGACCGGGGAGCACGGGTGATCGCGCTGGTGGAGGCGGCGCTGGAGCGGGGGCGGGGGGCGATCGTGGTCACGCCGGAGGTGGCGGCCGGGTCGGCGGTGGGGGACGCGGTCCGCAAGGCGTTCCCGGACGCCGCCGACCTGGCCAGCGACCTGTCGGACCGGCGCCGGTACCGGGCCTGGGCCGAGCTGCGGCGGGGCCGGCGGCTGGTCGTGGTCGGCGGGCGCTCCAGCGTGCTCGCCCCGCTGGACGGGCTCGGCTGCGTGGTCGTGGACGACGAGGCCAACTTCGCCCACAAGGAGCAGCGCACCCCCCGCTTCCACGCCCGCGAGGTCGCCCTGCGCCGGGCCGCCGCCACCCGGGCCCTGTGCGTGCTCACCGGCACCGTGCCCTCGGCCGAGGCCCTGGCCGCCATGCAGGCCGGCCAGTGCCGGCTGCTCACCCCCGACCGGGCGGCCGAGCGGGCCGCCCGCCCGCTGGTCGAGGTGGTCGACCCCGACGACGAGGGCCCGACCGCGGCCCGGCTGCACCCGCGGGGGCTGGCCGCCATCCGGGCCGCCCTCGGCCGCCGGGAGCCCGCCTACGTGCTGGTGCCGCGGCGCGGCGGGGCCGACCCGGCCGCCCGCGGCGCCCGCACCGCCGGCCAGGTCGCGGCCGAGCTGGCCCGCATCCTGCCCGGGGTGACGGTGTGGCGGCTGGACCGCGAGGTGGTCGACCCGGGCATGGTCCCCCCCTGGGCCGGGCAGCGGCCCGGGGTGGTCGTGGGCACCGTGGCCGGGGTCAAGGACCACCCGCCGCTGACCGGCTGCCGCACCGTGGTCGTGGTCGGCGCCGACACCGCCCTCGGCCAGGCCGAGGTCCGGGCGGCCGAGGAGGCCTACCGGACCTGGAGCCGGGCCGCCGCCTGGTGCGGCCCCCGGGGCGGCGCCGGCCGGCTGGTCCTCCAGACCCGCCACGGCGGCCACCACGCCGTCCAGGCCCTGGTCCGCTGGGACCCGGAGTTCTTCTGGCGCCACGAGCTGCCGCGCCGGGTCGAGCTCGGCTTCCCCCCGGCCAGGCGCCTGGTCCTGGTCGAGGGACCGGAGCCGGGCGAGGCCACCGCGGCCATGGCCGCCCTGGCCGCCGCCCTCGGGCCCAAGGTCGAGCTGCTCGGCCCGGCGGCCATGGGCAGAGGCTGGCGTATCATCGCCAAGGTCGAGGACGCCGAGTCGGCGGCCAGGGCCCTCCGCCCCCTGCTCGCCGAGGCGTCCCGGGCCGGCGGCCCACGCATGTCGGTGGACGTCGAGCCCCTCGAAGTCCTTGCCACCCCCCGGTAGCGCACGCGTCGAAGAGGAGAACCCGCCACGTGGCAGTGCTCGAGATCCGGCTGTTCGGCGACCCGGTCCTGACCCAGCGGTCGGACCCGGTGTCCCGGTTCGACGCCGAGCTGGCCCGCTTCGGCGACGACCTGCTGGAGACCCTCCGGGCCGCCCACGGCGTCGGCCTGGCCGCGCCCCAGGTCGGGGTGCTCAAGCGCATGTTCGCCTACGACCTCCCGGCCGACGAGGAGACCGGCGAGCACCCCTTCGGGGTGCTGGTCAACCCGGTCATCACCCGCTGGGAGGGCGAGCAGGACGGCGAGGAGGGCTGCCTGTCGTTCCCCGGCCTCTACTACGCCTGCAAGCGGGCCATGGCCGTCACCGTGGCCGCCGTCGACGTGCGCGGCCAGCCGGTGGAGCAGGACGGCGAGGGGCTGCTGGCCCGCTGCATCCAGCACGAGATCGACCACCTGGACGGGGTGCTGTTCATCGACCGGCTGTCGCGGGGCGACCGCAAGCGGGCCCTCAAGCAGTGGCGCGAGCGCGAGTTCGATCTCGAGTTCCAGGGCATCGAGCCCCACCTGCACCGGTCGGAGATCACCAAGCCCGACAAGACCCTGTAGGGGTCGGGTCGATGCGCGTGGTGTACCTCGGCACACCGGCGGCCGCCGTGCCGCCGCTGCTGGCCCTGCTGGACTCCGCCCACGAGGTGGTGGCCGTGGTCACGCGGCCGGACCGGCCCCGCGACCGGCGCGGCGGGGCGCCGCTGCCCTCGCCGGTCAAGCAGGCCGCCCTGGCCGCCGGGGTGCCCGTCCTGGAGCCGCCGAGCGGCCGCGACCCCGAGCTGCCCGGGCGGCTGGCCGCCACCGGGGCCGACATCGGCGTCGCCTGCGCCTTCGGCTACCTGCTGCCCGACCAGGTCCTGGCCGCCCTCCCCAGGGGGATCGTCAACCTCCACTTCTCGCTCCTGCCCGCCTACCGCGGGGCCGCACCGGTGCAGCGGGCCCTGCTGGACGGGGTCGAGGTCACCGGGGTCACCACCTTCGCGATCGACGCCGGCATGGACACCGGGCCGATGCTGCTGGCCGCCGAGGTCCCCGTCGACCCGGGAGAGGACGCCGGCGCCCTCACGGCCCGGCTGGCCGAGGTCGGGGCCCGGCTGACCGTCGAGACCCTCGACGCCCTGGAGTCCGGCCAGGTCCAGCCCCGGCCCCAGCCCGAGACCGGGGTCAGCCTGGCCCCCAAGGTCACCGGCGAGGAGGGCCGCCTCGACTTCTCCTGGCCCGCGGCCCGGCTGGCCGACGCCGTCCGCGCCTTCACCCCGGCCCCCGGCGCCTGGACCACCCACCGCGGCCGCCGGCTCAAGGTCACCCGGGCCGCCCCGGAGGGTGGGGAGCCGAGGCTCGACCCGGGGCGGCTGGCGGTCGGCCCCGGCGGGCGGCTGCTGGTCGGGACGGCCGACCACCCCCTTGAGCTGCTCGAGGTGCGGCCCGAGGGCCGCCGGGCCATGTCCGGGGCCGAGTTCGCCCGCGGCGCCCGCCTCGGCCCCGACGAGTGGCTGGGCCGGTGAGCGGCGGCCGCCCCCCCGGGGCCCGCGGGCCGCGAGGGCCCGGCCGCGCCCAGGCGGCAAACCGGCCGCTTGGCCGGGCCCCGGCCTCCGACCTCCGCGACGTCGCCCTGACCGCGCTGGAGCGGGTCGACCGGGGCGCCTACGCCAACCTGGTCCTGCCATCGCTGCTGCGGCGGACCGGCCTGACGCCCTCGGACCGGGCCGCCGCCACCGACCTGGTCTACGGCAGCTTGCGGATGCGCGCGGCCCTGGACTTCGCCCTGGCCCCGCTGTCACGACAGCCCCTGGACCGGCTGGAGCCGCTGGTCCTGCGGGGCCTGCGCCTGGGCGCCTATGCCCTGCTGTTCGCCGGCACGGCCGCCCACGCCGCCGTGGCCGAGACCGTCGGGGCGGTGGCCAGGGCCGGCCACCGCGGCCAGGCCGGCTACGTCAACGCCGTGCTCCGGCGGCTGGCCGCCGCCCCGCCCACCTGGCCGGACCCCGAGCGCGACCCGGTCGGCTGGGCCACCACCCGCGGCTCCCACCCGGCCTGGATGGTGGAGGAGGTCCTGGCCCGCCTTGGCCAACGGGAGCTGCTGGCCCTGGTCGAGGCCGACAACACCCGCCCCGAGGTCTGCCTGCGGGCCACCCCCGGCCGGGTCACCCGCGACGAGCTGCTGGCCGAGCTGACCGGGGCCGGCGTCCCGGCCCGGCCGAGCCCGCTCAGCCCCGAGTGCGTGGCCCTCGAGCGCGGCGACCCGGGCCGCCTGGCCGCCGTCCGCGAGGGCCGGGCGGTGGTCCAGGACGCCGCCTCGGCCCTGGTCGCCCCGGCCGTCGGCGCCGCCCCCGGCGACCTGGTGGCCGACCTGGCCGCCGGGCCGGGCGGCAAGGCCGGCCACCTGGCCGCCCTCGGCGCCCGGGTCCTGGCCGTGGAGCTCCGGCCGCGCCGGGCCCGCCTGGTCGCCGAAACCGCCCGCCGGCTCGGGGTGGCCGGCCGGCTCCACACCGTGGTCGGCGACGGCCGCCGGCCGCCGCTGCGGCCCGCCGGCGCCGACGCCGCCCTGGTCGACGCGCCCTGCACCAACCTGGGCAGCCTGCGCCGCCGCCCCGAGGCCCGCTGGCGGCACGGCCCCGCCGACCTGGCCGGGCTGGTCGACCTCCAGCTGGAGCTGCTGGAGGCGGCGGCCACCGCGGTCCGGCCCGGCGGGACCGTGCTGTACTCGGTCTGCACCTGGACCAGGGCCGAGACCGAGGGCGTGGTCGCGGGGCTGCTGGAGCGCCGCGACGACCTGCGCCTGGAAGAGGCCCGTCAGCTGTGGCCGCACCGCGACGGGGCCGACGGTATGTTTCATGCACGGTTGTTCAAGGTAAGGTGAGATCTGCAATTGCAGGCTCACTTGCAACCGGCCGATACCACCGGCAACGACCATGGTCCACGACCGAGGAGCGACGTGATCCGACGCCTGGCACCGTCGGTGCTCAACGCCGACCTCGCCCAGCTCGCCGATCAGGTCCGGCTGGTGGAGGAGGCCGCCGACTGGATCCACCTGGACCTCATGGACGGGCACTTCGTCCCCAACCTCACCTTCGGCCCGCCGCTGGTCGCCTCCCTGCGGCGCCACACCGGCCACTACCTCGACTGCCACCTCATGGTGGCCGACGCCGAGGCGCTGCTGCCGGCGCTCGCCGAGGCCGGGGCGAACGGGGCCACCATGCACGTGGAGGCGTTGGACGACCCGGCCCGGGCGGTCCGGGCCGCCGCCGACCTCGGCCTGGACGTCGGGCTGGCCCTCAAGCCGGGCACGCCGCTGGAGCGGGTCCTGCCCTACCTGGACACCCTCGACCTGGTCCTGCCCATGACGGTCGAGCCGGGCCTCGGCGGCCAGGCGTTCGACGACCAGGTGCTGCCCAAGATCGCCGCCGCCCATCGGGCCATCGCCCAGGGCGGGCGGCCGGTCGCGCTCCAGGTCGACGGCGGCGTCAACGCCGACACGCTGCCCCGGTGCCTGGAGGCGGGCGCCGACGTGTTCGTGGTCGGCACCGGGATCTTCCACGCCGACGACCCGGCCGCCGCCGCCAAGGCGTTCCGGGCGCTGATGGAGCGGGAGAGGGGAGGGGCGTAAGGGTGGACGAGATGGTCCTGATCGCCGACGACGACCGCGACATCGTGCGGTTCGTCGAGGTCAACCTCCGCCTGGAGGGCTTCGAGGTGATCACGGCCCACGACGGCCAGGACGCGCTCGGCAAGGCCCTCGACCTCCAGCCCAACCTGGTCCTGCTCGACGTGATGATGCCGCGGATGGACGGCTACGAGGTCTGCACCAAGCTGCGGGCCGACGGGCGCAGCGCCCACATCCCGGTGATCATGCTGACCGCCAAGTCGCTGTCGGCCGACAAGCTGCTGGGGCTGACCGCCGGCGCCGACGACTACATCATCAAGCCGTTCGACCCGATGGAGCTGGTCGCGCGGGTCAAGACCACCCTGCGGCGGGCCAGCGAGATGCGCTCGCTCTCCCCCCTGACCGGGCTGCCCGGCAACAACCGGATCGAGCAGGAGATCGCCCACCGCATGGAGCGGGGCAAGGCGGTCGCGGTCGCCTACGCCGACCTGGACAACTTCAAGTCCTACAACGACCGCTACGGCTTCCTCCGCGGCGACGAGGTGATCTCGCTGTTCGCCCAGGTGCTGCGGCGGGCCGCCCAGGACGCGGCCGGCCCCGACGGGTTCGTCGGCCACATCGGCGGCGACGACTTCGTGGCCCTGGTCCCCCCCGAGGCGGCCGAGATCTTCGCCAGCCGGGTCATCACCAGCTTCGACGACCGCATCCCGACCCTGTACGACCCCGAGGACGCCGGCGCCGGCTCGATCGAGCTGGAGGACCGCCAGGGCCAGCTGCGCCGCTTCCCGATCGTCTCGGTCTCGCTCGGCATCGCCTCCAGCGCCCAGCGCGTCTTCACCAACCACCGCGAGCTGGTCGCCACCGCCACCGAGCTGAAGCACGTGGCCAAGCGCCAGCAGGGCTCCAGCTACGCCCTGGACCGCCGCACCGCCGGGTTCTAGGGGCCCAGGGGGCTCATGAAGCGACGGTAGCCCCCCGAAACGGGCCCACCCGCGCCGGGTGTACGCTGCTGGTGACGTAGCAAGCACGTCTCCGGGGCGGGGTGGAACTCCCTACCGGCGGTGAGAGCCCGCGACCCCCGGCCGGGTATCCCGGCCGGGGTGGATCCTGTGGAACCCAGGGGCCGACGGTGACAGTCCGGATGGGAGGAGGCGGCCGCGCGCTGGGCTGTCCTGCCCGGTGCGCGACCTCCACCACGCCCTGGGCAGGAGGGCAGTGGTGGCGGCAGACCAGGAGCCCGACGAGGCCTGGATGGCCCGGGCGGTGGCGCTCGCCGAGGGCGGGCGCGGCACGGCCAGCCCGAACCCGATGGTGGGGGCGGTGCTGGTGCGCGACGGCCGGGTCGTGGGGGAGGGCTTCCACCGGGCGGCCGGGCTGGCCCATGCCGAGGCCATGGCCCTGGACGCGGCCGGGGAGCTGGCCGCGGGCGCGACCTGCTATGTGACCCTGGAGCCGTGCGCCCACCACGGGCGCACCCCGCCGTGCGCCGACGCCCTGGTCGCGGCGGGGGTGGCCAGGGTGGTGGCGGCGGTGGCCGACCCCGACCCGCGGGTCGGGGGGGCCGGGCTGGCCCGGCTGCAGGCCGCCGGGGTGGCGGTCAGCGTCGGGACCGGGGCCGAGGCCGCGGCCGAGCAGAACGCCGCCTACCTGACCCACCGCCGCCTGGGCCGGCCGCGGGTCACCCTCAAGGCCGCGGCCAGCCTGGACGGCAAGGTCGCGGCCCCCGACGGCACCTCCCGGTGGATCACCGGGCCGGCGGCCCGGGCGGACGCGCACCGGCTGCGGGCCGAGGCCGACGCCGTCTGTGTCGGCGCCGGCACCGCCCTGGCCGACGACCCCCGGCTGACCGTCCGCCTGCCCGGCTGGACCGGCCGCCAGCCCCTGCGGGTGCTGGTCGACGCCGCCGGCCGGGTCGGCGCCACCGGCCACCTGTTCGACGGCGAGGCCGAGACCCTGGTCGCCACCACCCCCGCCGCCCCGGCCTCCGCCGTCGACGCCTGGAAGGCCGCCGGCGCCGAGGTGCTGATCTGCGAGCCGGCCGGTCGGGCCGTCGACCTGGACGACCTGGTCCGGGCCCTGGGGGAGCGGGGGGTGCTGGAGCTGCTGGTGGAGGGCGGGCCGCGGCTCCAGGCCAGCCTGTGGGCGGCCGGGCTGGCCGACCGGCTGGTCTGGTACCTGGCCCCACTCGCCATCGGCGGGAAAGGAGCACCGGGGCTGCTGGGCAGCGGGGCGGCCACCCTGGTCGACGCCCGCCGGCTGCGACTGGCCTCGGTCGACCGCCTCGGCGACGACCTCCGGGTGGTGGCGTTCCCCCGACCGACCGGTGGGGCCGAAGGCGTCCCCCCGGATCCCCCCGGACCGAGCCCCATGGGAGGTGGCTGATGTTCACCGGGATCATCGAGGGGACCGGCACCGTGGCCGCCCTGGCCGCCGCGGCCGACGGCAGCGGGGCCCGGCTGGCGGTCGACGCGCCCTGGCTGGCCGGGCGGCTGGGGCTCGGCGAGTCGGTGGCGGTCAACGGCTGCTGTGTGACCGTGGCCGAGACCACCCCGGGCGGGTTCGCGGCCGACCTGGCCGCCGAGACCCTGCGCCGCACCGCCCTCGGCGGCCTGGCCGCCGGGGCCGAGGTCAACCTGGAACGCCCCATGGCCCTGGGCGGCCGCCTCGGCGGCCACCTTGTCCAGGGCCACGTCGACGGGGTGGCCAAGGTCCTGGACCGGACCCCGGTGGGCCAGGGTGAGGAGGTCAGGGTCGAGCTGCCCCCCGACCTGGAGCGCTATGTGGTCGAGAAGGGGTCGGTGGCGGTCGACGGGGTCAGCCTGACCGTGGCCGGGGTCGGGTCCGGCTGGTTCGCGGTCGCCCTGGTCCCGCACACCCTGGAGGTCACCACCCTGGGGCGGCGCCGCCCCGGGGACCCGGTGCAGCTGGAGGTCGACGTGGTCGCCAAGTACGTGGAGCGGCTGGTGCAGCCCTGGACCGACCGGGCGGGCATCCCGATGAGGGCGGGCGCCGACGAGACGTCGGTGGAGGGGAGGGTGCGCCGGTGACCGGCTTCGCCGCCGTCGAGGACGCCGTGGCCGCGATCGCCGCCGGCGGCATGGTGGTGGTCGTCGACGACGCCGACCGCGAGAACGAGGGCGACCTGATCATGGCCGCCGAGGCGGCCACCCCGCAGACGATCGGCTTCTTCGTCCGCCACACCTCCGGGGTCATCTGCACCCCGATGCTCGGCGAACGCCTCGACGAGCTGGAGCTGCCCCTGATGGTGGCGGCCAACACCGCCCCCTACCGGACCGCCTTCACCGTCTCGGTGGACGCCCGCGCCGGCACCACCACCGGCATCTCGGCCGCCGACCGGGCCACCACCATCCAGGCCCTGATCGACCCGGCGACCCGGCCCGCCGACCTGGTCCGGCCGGGCCACATCTTCCCCCTGCGCTACCGCGACGGCGGGGTCCTCAAGCGGGCCGGCCACACCGAGGCCGCGGTCGACCTGGCCCGGATGGCCGGCCGGGCCCCGGCCGCGGTGCTGTGCGAGATCGTCGACGACAGCGGCCAGATGGCCCGCCTGCCCCAGCTGGAACGCTTCGCCGCCACCCACGGCCTGCCGCTGATCTCCATCGCCGACCTGATCCGGTCCCGGCGCCAGCACGAGAAGCTGGTCAAGCGGGTCGCCGAGGCCCGCATCCCGACCCGCTGGGGCGACTTCACCGCGTATGCCTACGAGTCGCTGCTGGACGGCGAGCAGCACCTGGCCCTGGTCAAGGGGGCGGTCCAGGGCGAGGAGGACGTGCTGGTGCGGGTCCACTCCGAATGCCTGACCGGCGACGCCCTGGGCAGCCTGCGCTGCGACTGCGGCCCCCAGCTGGAGGACGCGCTGGCCCGCATCGCCGACGAGGGCCTCGGGGTGGTCGTGTACCTGCGCGGCCACGAGGGCCGCGGCATCGGGCTGGGCCACAAGCTGCGCGCCTACAGCCTCCAGGAGCAGGGCCGCGACACCGTCGACGCCAACCTGGACCTGGGCCTGCCGGTGGACGGGCGCGAGTACGGCATCGGCTCCCAGATCCTGGTCGACCTCGGGGTGACCACCATGCGCCTGCTCACCAACAACCCGGCCAAGTACGGCGGCCTGGACGGCTTCGGCCTCCAGATCGTGGAGCGGGTGCCCCTCCAGACCCGGCCCAACCCCGAGAACCTGCGCTATCTCCGGACCAAGCGCGAGCGCATGGGCCACCTGCTGGAGCTGCCCGAGGAGGACGGCGGGTCCGGGGGCCTCAGGACCAGCCCCCCGGAGAAAGGGGTCGCGACATGAGGCGGGTCTACGAGGGATCCGTCGACGGCCGCGGCCGGCGCATCGCCATCGCCGCCAGCCGGTTCAACCGGCTGGTCACCGACCCCCTGGTCGCCGGGGCGGTCGAGGAGCTGCGGCGCCACGGGGTCGAGGACGCCGACGTGGACCTGGCCTGGGTGCCGGGCGCCTTCGAGCTGCCCCTGGCCGCCGAGCGGCTGGCCGCCAGCGGCCGCTACGCCGCCGTGGTGGCCATCGGGGCGGTGGTCCGCGGGGCCACCCCGCACTTCGACCACGTCGCCGGCCAGGCCGCCGCCGGGCTGGCCGCGGCCACCCGCGCCACCGGCGTGCCCGTGGCCTTCGGGGTGCTGACCTGCGACACCATGGAGCAGGCGTTCGACCGGGCCGGCGGCAAGGCCGGCAACAAGGGCGCCGAGGCCGCCCTGACCGCGCTGGAGATGGCCGGCCTGCTGGAGGCCATCGAGAAGGAAGAGGGATAGTCGTGCTCAAGCTGGTCCTGCCCAAGGGCAGCCTGGAACGGGCCACCCTGGCCCTGTTCGAGGCCGCCGACCTGCCCGTGAAGCGGGGCGGCGAGCGCGACTACCACGGCACCATCGACGACCCCAGGGTCGAGCGGGTGTCGCTGCTGCGGCCCCAGGAGATCCCCCGCTATGTCGAGGAGGGCTTCTTCGACCTCGGCATCACCGGCCGGGACTGGATCGAGGAGACCGGCAGCAAGGTGGTCAGCCTGGCCGAGCTGCCCTACTCCAAGCAGACCGCCAACCCGGTCAGGGTGGTCCTGGCCGTCCACCGCGACCTCGGGGCCGCCCGCCCCGAGGACCTCAGGCCGGGGCTGCGCGTCTCCACCGAGTTCCCCAACCTGACCAGGCGGTTCTTCGCCGAGCTGGGCCTGGCGGCCCGGATCTTCCCCTCCCATGGGGCCACCGAGGCCAAGGTGCCCGAGATCGTGGACGCGGTCGTCGACCTGACCGAGACCGGGTCCACCCTGCGCAGCCACGGCATGGTGGTGATCGCGACCCTGCTCACCTCCTTCACCGAGGTGGTGGCCAACCCCGAGTCGGCCGCCGACCCCGAGCGCCGCCAGGCCATGGACGACCTGCTCACCCTGCTGGTCGGGGCGGTCACGGCGCGGTCCAAGGTGCTGATCAAGCTGAATGTGGCCGACGCCGACCTGCAGCGGGTGCTGGCCGTGCTGCCGTCGATGAAGGCCCCGACCGTGACCGAGTTGGCCGACTCGGGCTTCCACGCCGTCGAGACGGTGGTCGACAAGGCAGGGGTGAACCGCCTCATCCCCACCCTCAAGGCGGCCGGCGCCTTCGACATCCTCGAGCTCCCGATCTCCAAGATCGTCGCCTAGCCGGCCCGCCAACCTGGCGGTTCGAGCGTTTTGACCTGCGCTTGTGCCTAAGTTGACGTCGCGGTACAGTCCGCGCGGCCCGGCCGACATGCCTCAGCAACCGGTGTCGAGGCCGCCGGGGTCGACAGGAGGGAAGCACGTTGCCTGAAGGCACCGTCAAGTGGTTCAGCAACGAGAAGGGCTACGGCTTCATCGCCCGCAACGGGGGCGACGACGTCTTCGTCCACTTCTCGGCCATCCAGAGCGACGGCTACAAGACCCTCAACGAGGGTCAGGCCGTCGAGTTCGAGATCACCGACGGGCCCAAGGGCCCGCAGGCCTCGAACGTGCGGCCGCTTGCGTAAGGAGCAGGAGCAGGACGGGCCTTCGGTTCGTTGACGTCCGGCATCACGCAAGGTTCGAAGGCCCCGCCCTGAGGGCGGGGCCTTCTGCGTTCCCGATCCTCAGTCCTGCCCCGGCACCCACAGCCCGCCGGGGGGCCGCAGGATCCCCGAGTCCTCGGGCTCCGGTTCGGTTCCGGGGGGCGTGCGGGGGGCAGAGCCCTCCGCGGTCGCGGCGACCTCGGCGAAGGCCAGGCGGAGGTTGGCCAGGGCGTCGCGGAGGCTGGGCTCGGGGGCGCCCAGGCGGCCCTCGGCGGCCGACAGCAGCCCGCCGAGCGCGTCGATCAGCAGGCGGGCGGCGTCCAGGTCGCGGTAGCGGGCATGCTGCTCGGGCGGGATGCCGAGGCGGACATAGGCCAGCGCGATCAGCGACATGGCGGCCTCGGCGACCACGTCACCCGCCGACACCGAGGCGAGCTGCTCGCGCAGCTGCTCGAGCTGGTCGGGGGTCAGGTCCTGCTCCGACATCGGGGCTCCTCGCGGCGTCGACAGCGGGAACAATCGACGCTACAGTAGCGTTGATTCGGTCGGGTCCGAGCACCTTCGGGCCCGTCAACCACATACGGAGCAAAGCAGAAGCGAGGGCTTCTCACCTCCGGGCCCAGGGCCCAGGGGGTCACCACAGGACCACCGGTCATCGCGGTGGAGCGGCCCTTGCGCCGCCTTTTTCGTTTGGGCGCAAGCCCCAGGGAGGGATGTCAGCATCAGCGTAGAACCCAGGATCAACGACCGGATCCGGACCCCCCAGGTCCGGGTGGTCGGCGCCGACGGCGAGCAGCTCGGGGTGATGGACACCCAGGCCGCACTGCGGATGGCCAGCCAGCAGGACCTCGACATGGTCGAGGTGGCCCCGATGGCCCGCCCGCCGGTGGTCAAGCTGATGGACTACTCGAAGTTCAAGTACGAGCAGGCCATCAAGGCCAAGGAAGCCAGGCGCAAGCAGAGCCTGGTGGCCCTCAAAGAGATGAAGATGCGGCCCAAGATCGACCCGCACGACTACCAGACCAAGAAGGGTCACGTCGAGCGGTTCCTCAAGCAGGGCCACAAGGTCAAGGTCACCATCATGTTCCGCGGCCGCGAGATGGCCCACACCGAGCTCGGGCGGCGGCTGCTGGAGCGGCTGGCCACCGACCTCGTCGAGATCGCCCAGGTCGACAGCCCGGCCCGCCAGGACGGGCGCAACATGATCACGGTGTTCTCGCCCCGCAAGACCCAGGGTGGCGCCAAGGGCGCGCCACCGGCCGCCGGGAGGGCAGCCGCCAGCACGTCATAAGTCCAGGAGACCCCGTGCCCAAGATGAAGAGCCACCGGGGCGCCGCACGGCGCTTCCGGGTGACCAAGACCGGCAAGCTGATCCGCCGGCAGTCGAGGCTGAACCACGAGCTCGAGAAGAAGACCCCAGCCCGCAAGCGCCGCCTCGGCCGCGAGGTCCAGGTGACGGCCGCGGACAGGCGCGGCGTGCGCCGCATGCTCGGCCTGTAGCGGGGTCGCCGTACCTATCCGACGAAGCGAAAGAGAACTCCGATGGCAAGAGTCAAGCGGGCCGTCCACGGCGCCAAGGCCAAGCGCACCACCATGGAGCTGGCCAAGGGCTACCGGGGCAGCCGGGGACGCCACCACCGGGCCGCCAACGAGCAGGTCATGCACTCCCTGCGCTACGCCTACCGGGACCGCCGGGCGCGCAAGGGCGACTTCCGGGCCCTGTGGATCGCCCGGATCAACGCCGCCGCCCGGGCGGAGGGCATGACCTACAACCGGTTCATCTCCGGCCTGCGCTCGGCCGGCATCCAGGTCGACCGCAAGGTCCTGGCCGACATCGCGGTCACCGACCCGCGCACGTTCGCGAGCCTGGTCTCCAGCGCCCGCGAGGGCCTGAACGGCTCCAGCGGCTCCAGCGGCAAGGCCTGACGGGCGGCCCAGGCGGCCGTCGTGGACGTGATCACCAGCCCCAGCAACCCCGCGGTGCGGGCGGCGCGCAAGCTCGCCAGGCCGTCCTCGCGGGCCCGGGCCGGCGGTCGCTTCCTGCTCGAGGGGCCCGAGGGGATCCGGTCGGCCCTTGAGGCCGGCCACGTCCCCGACAGCCTGCTGGCCACCGAGCGGGCCGCGTCCCGCCACGCCGGCCTGGTCAACCTGGCCCGTCGGCGCGGCGCCCGGGTCACCCTGGTGGCCGAGCCGGTGCTGTCGGCCCTGGCCGCCACCACCACCCCCCAGGGGCTGGTGGCGGTGCTGGCGAGCGTGGTCCGCCCCCTGGAGGCGCTGCCGGCCTCGCCCCGCCTGGTCTGCGTGCTGGCCGAGGTCCGCGACCCGGGCAACGCCGGGACCGTGCTGCGGGCGGCCGACGCCTTCGGCGCCGACGCCGTGGTCACCACCCGAGGGTCGGTCGACCCCGAGAGCCCCAAGGCGGTCCGGGCCGCCGCCGGCAGCCTGTTCCACCTGCCGGTGGTCGCCGGGGCCCCCTGGCCGGCGCTGCGGACCGCCCTGCGCCGACGGGGCCTGCGCCTGGTCGGGGCCGACCCCCACGCCGCCGCCACCGCCGACCGGGCGTCGCTCTCCGACCCGGTCGCCCTGGTCCTCGGCAACGAGGCCCACGGCCTGCCCGGCGAGATCGCCGCCGACCTCGACCTGGTCGTCCGGGTCCCCCTGGCCGGCCGGGCCGAGAGCCTCAACCTGGCCGCCGCCGCGGCCGTCCTGCTGTACGAGGCCACCCGGACAGGTCAGGAGGCCGCCGTTGGCCGATGACGGGGCCTACCTGGAGCTGCTGCCCGACGCGGTGGTGGTGGTCGACGCCGAGGGCCGGGTCGCCTACGCCAACCCGGCCGCCGAGCGGCTGGCCAGGGCGAGCCGCGACGAGCTGGTGGGCCGGCCGATGGACGACGCCATGCCCCTGCGCGACGGCGCCGGCAACCCCTGGTGGACCTGCACGGAGCGGCTGCGCCGCCTCCCCGGGGTGCGCCGGGTCCCGGTGCGCGAGCTGGACCTGGTCGCCGGGGGCGAGCCGACCCCGGTCGACCTCACCGCCAGGTTCCTGCGCGACGGCGCCGGCCGGGTCGTCCAGGCGGTGTGCGTGCTGCGGGACGCCTCGACCCGGAACCGGGCCGACAGCCAGCGGGGCGAGCTCATCTCCACCCTCGCCCACGAGCTGCGCTCGCCCCTGACCAGCGTCAAGGGCTTCACCTCGACCCTGCTGCACCGCTGGGAGCGCTTCACCGACGACCAGAAGCGGGAGATGCTGGCCACCGTCAACATGGACGCCGACCGGGTGACCCGGCTCATCAAGGAGCTGCTGGACGTCTCCCGCATCGACGCCGGCCGCCTGGAGCTGCGCCGCACCGAGTTCGACCTGGCCGCCATGGCCGAGGGCATCGTCGGCCGCTTCCAGCTCCAGCACGACCGCCACCGCTTCCAGCTCACGTTCCCCGACGGCTTCCCGCGCGTCTATGCTGACCCCGACAAGATCGAGCAGGTGCTGACCAACCTGGTGGAGAACGCGGTGAAGTACTCCGACGGCGGGGCGGTCACGGTGACCGGCCGGGCCACCGAGACCGAGGTCGAGGTCGCCGTGGGCGACCACGGCGTCGGCATCCCCGCCGACCAGCTCCCCCTGATCTTCACCAAGTTCTACCGGCGGACCGGCCACGGGTCGCCCGGCGGCACCGGGCTCGGCCTGTTCATCGCCCGCGGCCTTGTCGAGGCCCACGACGGCCGGATCTGGGCCGACTCGTCGCCCGAGGACGGCACCACCCTGCGATTTCGCCTGCCCCGCGGGGGCCTGGAGCTGGCCGGCATCACCTGAGCCCGGCACCCGGCCCGAGCGGGGCGACCGCGAAGCGGACGAGTCGTCGTTGCCGTTCACGTGAGGAGCTCGAGCATGCCAACCCCAGACCTGGACGCCGTCGTCGCCGCCGGGCGGCGGGCCATCGCCGACGCCACCGACCTCGACAGCCTGCGCGAGGCCGAGCAGGCCCACCTGGCCAGGCGCTCGGCCCTCGGGGAGGTCCAGCGCTCCCTGGGCGGCCTCGACGAGCAGGCCCGCCGCGACCTGGGCCGCCGCGTCAACCAGGCCAGGACCAGCCTCCGGGCCGAGGTGGCCGCCCGCCGGGCCGAGCTGGAGGCCGAGCGGGACCAGGCCCTGCTCGAGGCCGAGCGGGTCGACGTCACCCTGCCCGGCCGGGTGCCGCCCCGCGGCGCCATCCACCCGGTGACCCGGACCACCGACGAGATCGTCGACATCTTCATCGGCCTCGGCTACCGGGTCGCCGAGGGCCCCGAGGTCGAGACCGACTGGTACAACTTCCAGGCCCTCAACATCCCCCCCGACCACCCGGCCCGGTCCATGCAGGACAGCCTGTACCTCGAGTCGGGCGACGGCCGGGAGGCGGGCGAGCTGGTGCTGCGCACCCAGACCTCGCCGGTGCAGATCCGGACCATGCAGGCCGGGCCGCCGCCGGTCTACGTCGTCGCCCCCGGCCGCTGCTACCGGGCCGACACCCCCGACGCCACCCACGTGCCGGTGTTCAACCAGGTCGAGGTCCTGGCCGTCGACCGCGGCCTGACCATGGCCGACCTGAAGGGCACGCTGCTCGCCTTCGCCCGCGCCTACTTCGGCGAGGAGCGCCAGATCCGCCTGCGCCCCTCCTACTTCCCGTTCGTCGAGCCCGGGGCCGAGGTCGACGTGTCCTGCTTCATCTGCGGCGGCACCGGGGCCGGCTGCCGCACCTGCCGCGGCGAGGGCTGGATCGAGCTGCTCGGCGCCGGCATGGTCCACCCCAACGTGCTCCGGGCCGG
>Ga0075419_10000176_pt1 | contig 36908 bp, 29 predicted proteins | sample SoiMetdeltSBSDD3_FD_76900 | JGI IMG/M metagenome (GOLD analysis project Ga0075419, IMG submission 76900) | Bulk soil microbial communities from a Populus tree surrounding site in Tennessee, USA - Soil MetaG P. deltoides SBSDD3 | ecosystem: Environmental > Terrestrial > Soil > Tree plantation... | reverse complement strand
TCGACGAATACACACAGCCTCGAATGCTGACCTACCGGGCAAAGAACCTCTGAGGGATTTGGAGCAGCGGAACTCATGCGCGTGCGTAAGACCATTGTGCCTGTAGCCTTGACCGCGATGTGGCTGGTCGCGAGCTGGCTGGCAATGCCCCTGTTCGGCGACTGGATTTTCGCGCAGCAGGACGGGAAAGCGCCCGTCACGATGGAAAAGGCCTTTCCCAACTCCAGCAAGTGCAAGCGCTGCCATGAGCGCGTGTTTGAAGAGTGGGAAACCTCTCCTTTGTCACGGTCGATCCATTCGCCCGCCTTTCGCGCCTCTCTTGATGCGTTTCTGTCATCGCCGGCCGGGAAGGATAAGGCGCTCTGCTTCCGCTGCCACGCGCCACACGTGCGGGAATTTCCCGATCAGGTGCAGCTTTTCATCGATCAGGCAAAATCGGGCGATCCGCAGATGGACGGCGTAGCCTGCTCGCAGTGTCACCTCATCAAGCAAGTGGATCGCACCAAACAGCCGCCAGAGCCGAAATATGAGCCGGCCGGCAGCAAAACGCTTTACGGACCATACAAGGATTTTGCGCAAAATCTCGCCCACCAGTCGTTGGAGTTGGGACTGTTCCGAAAATCCGACCTCTGCTTGAACTGCCATCAGGCGGTACCATCGGCGGCCAACCTCGGCAAATCGAACGATTTGCTCGGCAACTGGGATCAGAGTAAGGCGATCAAGTCCGGCAAGGAATGCCAGTCCTGCCACATGCCCGAGCAGACCGGCGAATCGGCCAACGGGGAAAAGAAACGAACGGTGGCCAATCATACATTCCCAGGTCGCATCGGAAAGTTACGCCAGGAAGCGGCGAAGCTCGATGTCGAGACAAAGATTGAGGGAGAGAAGACGACCGTCGTGCTGAAGGTCCAGAGCCTCGTCCCGCACAATCTGCCGACGACCCATCCGGCTTGGGCGAGCGTCGTGCTGCAACTGGATATTAAAGGCAAGAATTTGAAGACGGTGTTCTCGGACAAGCGCGTGTATGGCAGAGTCTTTCAGGACGCCAAAGGGCAGAAGACGGTCTTCGATTTTGAAGCCGTGAAGGTGCTGGAGGATACAGTGTTGAAGCCCGAAGAAGTGCGCGTCGAGACTTTTACGTTTCCCACTCCGAAGGAGACGCGAACGTTTGACGTGGAAGCCACCCTCAGCTATGCGCCGGTCAGCGGGCCGGCCTCCTTCCTGCAGCGCATCGAAGCCGAGTCTTCCAAGGGGTCCTCTGATCCCGTTTTCCAACCAATCGACATCGTGAAGAAAACCGAAAATATTCCCGTCAATAAGTAGCTCTGTTGGCCTGAGCCGCTTGACGACTCCTGCAATTTGTCTTTCCCGACAAAGAGTTGGGGACCAGGCTGTCTCGGAGCGCGAGCTAGGGAACCCGGCTCTGGCGAACGGACAGACGGGGGAGTAGGCTGTGCACATGCGTCTCAGCAAGACATCAGTCATCGTGGTCGGCGCAGGCCTGGCGGGTCTTTCCGCTGCCGTCCGATTGATGAAGGATGGCGCGCACGTGACGGTGGTGGAGGCGCGTAACCGCGTGGGCGGAAGGGTCCTGACGGTCCGCGACGCTTTTGCCAAAGGCCAGCATGCAGAGGCGGGAGGCGACTTTATCGACGACGGCCAGGAAGACATCAGGCGCCTCGCGGACCAGTATGGCCTGACCGTGCGCACGATTCTGCGCCAGGGATTTTCCTTCATACGCTATAAGGAAAAAGGACAAATCCACGGCCGTCCGTTGAAGGGCGAGCGGGCCTGGAAGCCGATCATCGACCGGGCCACGCCGCTGATCGAAGCCTATCGGCGGGCGGAGCAACGGTGGGAGAGCGCCGTCGTCAGGAGCATGGCTCAGCGCTCGGTCGCTCAATGGCTCGATGAAATCGACGCTGATGGAAACATGCGGGCGATGGTCCGCGGCCTGCGCGGGTTTTTCCTTGCGGATCCCGAGGACCTTTCGCTTTTGGTCCTGATCGAACAGCTTGCTTCCGAAGCGCCAGGACAGGAACCAATGGGACGCATCGAAGGCGGCAACGATCGATTGCCCACGGTCATGGCCGCGGAATTGGGGGAGTCGTTGCACCTTAACACGGCCGCCCGCGCGATCCACGACGATCAGCCGGTCGTGCAAGTGACCGTCGAGAGTGCCGGCGGCGATCGAACACAGATTAAGGCGGACTACGTCATTCTCTCCGTGCCGGCCACTGCGCTTCGCGCCATTGAGATCACTCCGGGCCTGCCGCTCGAGCAGGCCAAGGTCTTTGAACGATTGAAGTACGGCAGGGTCACCAAGAGTCTGCTTCAATTCGACCGGCGTTTCTGGAAGCGCAAGGGCCGTTCGCCTGCCTATGGCACCGACGCCCCAACCGGCGCAATCTGGGACGCCAATGAGGAACAGCGAGGTTCCACCGGTATTCTGACGCTCATGGCTGGCGGCCAGGCGAGCGAAGACACCCAAAAGATCTTGGCCCAGGAGGGCGTGGAGGGTTTAGTGCGCGCCCTGGAGTGGTTGAAGCCGGGGGATGCCGAGCTGCTGCACAGCCATCATGTGACGTGGGAGCACGATTCGTGGTCCCAAGGCGGTTATGCCTATTTCGATCCTTCCTTCGATCCGGCCTGGCGGCCTTGGCTGGCCCGTCCTCACGGGCGGATGCTGTTTGCCGGTGAGCACACCAGCATCAAGTGGCAGGGGTATATGAATGGGGCGGTGGAAAGCGGTCTCCGCGCCGCGGCGGAAGTGTGGGCGCTCGCGGCGGCTGGCAACCGCCGGGCTTCCTAGTCCGCTCTATTCGTAGACAATCCGCGAACCCGGCGACTTCATCTTGAAGATTTGAAGCGCGTTGTAGATCCCTTTAGCGGGATGGTTGAGGATCAAGCGTGAGTTCGTGATGTGGGTGTCGAGCAGTTCGTACTGCCCGCCGCTGTAGTAGAGATCACAATCATCGATGGTGCAATTCTTGTAGACGTGGTTGTCCAGCGCCAGCTTGGCCTTGCTGAACGTCTGACCGTCGATGACAATGTAATTCGGTTCCAAACCCATCCCTGTTTCTCCCGCGCGGACTATAACAAAGTCTTTCCTGCTCCGCAAACGCGTGACTGTTGCGATTGCGCCTTTTCTTTCACCTTTTCCTAGGGTATTCTTCGGCATGCCCAAGCCGGAACGATTGCGCAGCCGACCACTGCCATGGCAGCTCTGGGTAGGACTCCTCGCCCTCACAGGCTGTGCGGAAGTGAGTTCGAATGCCCCCGAGCCGTTCCCTGCCCAGCGGGCCCTGATTGGCGCGACCGAAGAAGCGCTACTCGCCTGTGCGGGCCCTCCGGTTATCCAACGCAAAAAAGGTGAAGAGGTGCTCTTCATCTACTACCGGGAGGCCTCGCAGTTCGAGGAATCGTTTGGCGGCTCGAAAAGCAGTTTTCCCATGGTGCATCACGGCTGCCGCGCCACGATCAGACTTCAGCAGGACCGCGTCACCGAAGTGCGATACGAGAGCGAGCCGAGTTCGTATCAGGACGAAGACCACTGCGAGGACATGTTCCAGTCCTGTGTCAACCCGTAGCACGTACGAACATCCCACAAGTATCGCGGCCGTATGATGCGTTTCATCTCCTACACCACAGGACCGCTGTTGACTGGACTTGCGGCCGCGTTCCTCTGGTGGGCGGCTCCTTGGGGCCTCGTCCCCCAGGCCCATGCACTAGAGAAATACGGGCGGCCCCTGCCCGAAATGGACAAGGGGGCGAAGGATGGCGATCATGATGATGAGTCTCTGATCGGCGGGTATCTGCTCGCCGGGGCCTTCATTTCCAATCCGTCCTTTGCTGCACGTCCCGACAACACCGGCCTGGTCGGTATGCGGTATATGCTCCACGCCGAGACGGATCTCTATAAAAAATATCTGACATTCTACTCAGATCAGAATTTTTTCTCGGATCGTGACAACGGCTGGATCGAGCTGAGCGAATGGGATCAGACGTATGGTCTCACCGGGACAATTGCCCATTGGAACTGGCGGGTGCAGTACGAACGGGACGCGCCGCTGGACAAGAGCGGTCTGAAGCAAATTTATGCCGACGGTCTCGTCAACTATCGGATCCGCAGCCATGAGGACTGGGGCTGGTGGCGGCGAACGTTTCCCAAGAACAGCTTCACAGCCTATGCCGGAGCGGGGTGGCTCTTTCACAATAAGGATTATTTCGCACGTCCCGACAACACCGGGCGGGCGCTGTTCCGTTATGTGGGCCATTTTGACCTGGATCTCTACAAGCAGAAGGTCGTGTTCTTCGGGGATTTCAACATGTTTACCGATCGGGAGGCCTCGAATGTCGCGAGGCCGACGGAGTTGGACTGGATCCTGGGCCTGGCGGTGCGCTGGCGGGATTATGAAGTGAGCCTCTACCGTGAGCAGGACCGTCCGCTCGACCGCTCGGGGCTCATTCAGGAATATTGGGCGGTGCAGCTGCGATATGCCTTCGACGTACAAAAAAGGTGAGACTCGCGCCGCATAGATCGCGCGTGCTAGAAGGGCACTTTTGTACGCGGGAGACCGGGATCAATCACGAAGTGCACCCGGCACTCATGCACCGCATCGCCCCGGAGCTCGCCCAGAGCGCGGAAGAGGTGCTCAAGCGCTGTGGCCTGCGGACTCTTGGCGGCGAACCACATTGCGCGGCAGTGAAAGCATCGCTCGGGCGAGTCGCTTTGGAGCCGTGCCACAGGAAATTCCGCAGACGCATGGCACTGGGCGCAGGTGATCTTGATGGCCGTGAGATCGGCCAAATCGATATTTAACAGGGTATAACTCATTGTAATTCCTTTCCTCGCACCGCTGTGGAGAGACCTGGCCCGTTACACTGTCAGCCCTGTCGGGGACATTTAGTAAAATCCGGGACCAATACGCAGAGGATCTCGTGCTCGGGATGCAGTCTACCTGGAGCCTGCTACCTGGTACAGGTGGCCTTCATCAGCTGACCTGATCTCAAACCGTTCCCTTCGTATCTCGGCTCCGGTCGAGTTGCGATAGACCAACTGATCATGGTCGAGATCGTACTCGGGAATCTCGACGCTTTGCCATCGCTGTGCGAAGTAGTGGGCATAGAGTGAGTACAGACCGTGATTGTGACGATTATGCCGAAGTACGTACTCTGGCATGGTGCGTACGTCCAGTTCGGCATGATAATGCTGAAGCCACAGGTAATCACCCAGAATAATCATCTTGACCAATGGTGCGTCTGCGTACAGTTTCAGTTTGACGGCTTTCCCCATGGCCCGCAGCCGCTTGAGCAGTGCAATGCTTTGCCGCACTTCTTCACGAAAGGCATGGAGAGTGTATTCGGGGTGGTCAATGGCTTCAATGCGGGTAGTCGCCTCCTGGCTATACGGATTCACAAGAAGAATTTTTGCACCAAGGCAGGTGTCGAGAACAGATGACAAATCGCCGACTTGGTCGACGAAGCTGCTGTAGCCGCTGGAACCAATCACCATGATGGTGCGGCCTGTCGTGTTCTCTTCCTTAAGCCGTGCGATGTGTCGGTGAGCGCGAGGTTCGTGCCTGGGAAAAAAGGAGATCAGCCCTGCGTCCGCTGCGGCTTTAGCCAGAACACGGTCCCGACGGCTGCGCCGGACATAGCTGAAGCAGCCGATCAACAGCACAGCCACGATCATTTCAATGAGAATCAGTGAAAGCTTGTCCTGTTCGATCCTGGACCAGAAGCTGAGAAATTGCCTGGCGCCAGCAGGAAGAAGGAGGGCAATTCCTGCGCTTAAAGCGATTACGACGACATGATAGAAGCCTCCTGCCGTCTCACGAAAAAATGTCTGTATGGGCTGTATGAGCGACCGCAATGCGTGGAACAAGGATACACCTCTTCCGGAGTTAGTGTTGAGACAGAACATCACGCTCTGTCGGATGTCGGGGGATCGTAGGTCCGTGCCGGGAGGGTGCTCGCCAGAGACAGAACGATCTCAACAAGTGCGTTGATATGCAGGGAGCCGAACTGGAGACCACTCAACTTGGAGGAGGTCTCACAATCAATGTCAACCTAGCATGGTTAGGGAAGTGACACAAGCAGTTAAGTCAATTCCAAATGGGCCGAGTCTTGGGGAGACTCGTTCAAGAGGTCGTCAAATTTTACCTGATCTTCATTTTCGCTAGGGCGACTCAAGTAGTGCTTCACTCGCCTTACATATTGCCCTGTTGCGTCCATCTTGGTACACTCCGGCGGGCGCGAAACGAAGTGCCGCTGATACAAACGGGCAAGCGTCTCGTGATGTTCACCAAGGAGGTTGTATGAATGGTTATGTGCGATTCATCTGTCTGCTGGCAGTAAGTTGTATGGTGCTGTGGACTGCGGGATGTTCCAAAAAATCGGTGCAATCGGATGGGCGCACGTCAAGTGCCGCACGTCCTCCGGTCCAAGAACCGCTTCCCAACTTGTCTTTGGACGATCCGTCCGGCACCGAGCGGCTGAGTTCGGGAATTGCCGTGGCGAAGAATGATCCGGCGACGGCCAAGCGGCAAATGGACCAAGTGCGTGCTGAAGATGCGGCTACGGCGGCTGCCGGCCTCCGCGATGTGTTTTTCGGTTATGATAGCTGGACTCTCAGCGACGACGGGCGACAGGCGCTCAGCCGCGATGCCGAATGGCTGCGCGTGCATCCGGCCGCCCAGCTCAAAGTGGAAGGGCATTGCGACGAGCGCGGGAGTTCCAGCTACAACTTCGTGCTCGCAGAAAAGCGGGCCAAGTCCATTCTCAACTATCTGTCGGATCTGGGCATCAAACGCGAGCGCATCGTTGCCGTGTCTTACGGCAAGGAGCGCCCATTCTGTAAAGATCGTTCCGAATCCTGTTATCAGCAGAACCGTCGCGGCCATCTCGTCGTGAGGCCCTAAACGACGAATGACAATTTAGTGAAGTGAGCTGAGACCGTCGTGGGAGACGCGCACGTCCCGGGTAATCGATTGCAGAGCAATCGGGGGCGGGTGGGTGAAAAAAGATTGCGCAGGGCTGGGCGGGTGAGAATGGCGATGACGGTCTCCGTTAATCGTCGCCCGTTCAAGTGACGCCGTTCCTCCCGCCGCGAAACGCGGCAGAAATTCTCGTCGCCCGAATCAGGTCAACTCCCGCTAACGAACTCTACTGGGCGGCGGCGCACAGCCTGCCTTTCTGAAAATGATTCGGCAGCAGCAAGATGCAGTTGGGGTTGAAGCCTGCCTTTTTCAACGTGTCGATACTGCCCGCACCTTGTCATCCTTTAAGTCGATCACCGTAATGGATCCGTCGCTCATGCCTTCCAAATTGAGCAGGCTATTCTGCACAAAGAGATAGCGCTCGTTGGGTGAAAGCACGCAGTGAGGCGCGCGCCTTCCGCCGCGGGGATCGTCTTCAAGAACTTCGGGCGGTGCGGTCGGTGTTGTCGTAGAGATTGACGAATCCCGGCTTCGCGGTCGTGACGAACAAGCGGTCGCCCTCGCGTTATACAGCATCTCCAACGGCTTGCCTTGCTGGCCGCGGGCCAAAGTCGTCGATCTGCGTGAAGGAAACTCCTTCTGCTTGGCATCCCACACGCCGGACCAGAGCGTGGCTTCGAGCAAGAACGAATGCCGCCGATTCACCCTTTCCGCCTGAATTGGCAGTCAGCCCGACAAGGGATACTTCTAGTAGGAGTGCTGCAGACGAGTTGTCTTGCGCCAGCACAGGGTTTCCGTGGCTGCGGTGGGGCAGGAACATATCAGGGAAAAACACTAGTCTGTAGACCCGCGAAGTTACGACACAATCGCCTGATCGGCGTTGAGCTTTGGTTGGTCCTGCCTTTGCAACCCTTCGTCCTGAGAAGTCTTTAACAAGGAGGAGTTATGCCTAGCAGCACTCCGGATGTCTATTTCGAGGAGCACAATGTAGTCATTGCTCCAGGCGGCCTGGCGACCAGGGCCTGGCCGGTTCATTGGAGCGCCATCTGGGTTGGCGCTTTGGCATCGCTTGCCGTTGCGCTCATCTTCGGGCTGGTCGGCACCGCGATTGGCGCTCACCAGATCGGCAAGAAGGTGATGAATCTTCACGACCTGACGTTGGGCGGTTTAATCTTCAGCGTCGCCGGGGCGTTCTTTGCGTTCGTGGTGGGCGGATGGGTCGCGTCATCAATCGCCGGCCTGCGCCGGGCGGAGGACGCCGCCTTACATGGCACCATCACCTGGCTCGCGGCGCTTCCGCTGTTCCTGTTTCTGGCGGCGCTCGGGGCAGGGAGCTTCTTCGGCGGATGGTATGGGGGGCTGGCCGGAACCCCGATCTGGGCCACCTCATCGTCGGTTACGGCGGATCCCAATGCTGCGATGGTCGCCCGCAACTCTGCGGTCGGTGCCGTCACGGCGCTGTTGATTGGCCTGATGGGGAGTCTCATCGGCGGCTGGTTGGCGTCTGGCGAACCGATGTCCTTGACCTATCGCCGGATGAAAGAGGACGACGACGTCTCCGGACGTCGGCGTGCACGGGCTGCATAACTGGCTCCATCCATAAACGAACTCAGTTAGAGGAGGTATCGTATGGCATACGTGATTATGTGGTTATTGGGTCTCCCGTTGAGCTTGATTGTCCTGCTCTGGTTAGTCGGTATCGGCAGATAGCGGCTAAGGGCTGCCGGTCTCTCTTGCTCGCCAAGCGCGCACCAGGCCAAATCGTTGTTAGATTGGCGGTGCTCGTCGAAACGAGCAGTGAGAGACCGATCAGTCCCGCCCTCACTACACTCCTGTTCGTCGCTAGACATTCCCAGTCGTCCCGCGTAAGTTCCTGCCAGTGGCTCCCAAGCATTTCTCCATGATCCGCGAGTTCCATCTGGCTGATGTGCTTACATTGGCCAATGCCGCGTGCGGACTGGCCGCCGTCTTGTGCGCGATGCTCTACATGGGCAGTCAGTTGCCTGCTCACTACTTCATCGCCGCGGCGCTGACCCCCGCTGCACTCGTCTTCGACTGGCTCGACGGCCGCGTCGCCCGTTTCAGACATACCCATTCGGCGCTTGGACGTGAGTTGGATTCCCTCGCCGACATCATCTCGTTCGGCGTGGCGCCGGCGACGCTGGGCTTCGCTGCCGGTCTGCGAGGAGCCTGGGATTGGCTGGCACTGATCTATTTCGTCTGCTGTGGTGTGAGCCGGCTCGCACGGTACAACGTAACCGCCGAACGCCTGTCGGAAGGCAGCGACAAGGTGGCCTATTTCGAGGGTACGCCGATTCCCACCACTATCTTATTGACTGTCGTGCTTGCCGTTGCCGGCTGGCAGGACCGCCTCGGGGAGCGTCTCTACTGGGGTTCCTGGTCGCTCGGTCCGTGGGAGCTGCATCCCTTGTCGTTGCTTTTCATTCTCTCCGGCAGCCTCATGATCAGCAAAACGTTGCGCATTCCAAAGATTTAATAGCGGCACAAGTACCGGCGATGCGATTCTCTTAAATCATCTCACATCAACGGCAGGATGATTTTTGTGAGTGGACATTGTATCGTGCAGGAAAACGATCAAGCGAGAGTGCCATCACACGGGGGGGATTCGATGAAACGAGCATGGATCGCACTAGGCCTATGCCTGTCTCTGGGCGGAGCAGGCTGTGGAGGAGAAAAGGCGGAGATTAAAGAAGATCGGTTGACTGTGGGAAAGGTGCAGGGAGAGATCAAGGTCGGCATGCCGGCTTCACAGGTGGCCGAGCTGCTGGGCAGCCCGAATATTGTTACGACGGATGATAAGCGTCGCGAAGTCTGGATCTACGACAAGGTGTCGACCGATCGGGTGGATACAGCAAGTTCCTCTTTTGGAGGCATCATCATTTTAGGTGGTAGTTCGAGCGACCGATCGAGTTCACAACGTCAGCGGACCCTCACCATCATCATCAAGTACGACGAAGAGAAGAAGGTCCGCGACTTTGCGTACAACTCCACGCAGTTCTAACCGGGACTACCGCCGCGTGATGCGCGGATGGGCCCCGGTGGCGACCGCCTTACTCTTCTCCAGCCAGCTCGCCGGATGCACGACCCCGTCCGACCCGATTGAGCTGTTTCAGCTCACACCGGAAAGCGCAATAAACCGCGCGATGCAGACCCGCCTGTTCGAAACCAGTGATCAGACAGAGTTACTGTCGGCCTCCGCGGCGGTCCTTCAGGACCTCGGTTTTCAAGTAGAGGAAAGCGTGCAGGATGTCGGCTTTCTGCGGGCCACCAAGGAGCGAAGCGCCAGGCAATATGGTCAGGACATCGGCCGGTTTCTGATCTTCGTGCTCTCGCTGGGACATGCCATTATACCGGTGGATCTCCACCAGAAAATTGCCGCCGTCCTCGTCGAGCGACCGGTCAATCCGGATGGGACGCGTTGCGAAGTCCGGATCGTGTTTTATCGGGTCATCTGGAAAGGAGATGGCCACGTTGATCGCCAATACATACCGCCTGGCGAGCAACATATGGAAATGCTCCGGGACGCGGCGCTGTACCAACAATTCTTTGCCAAGCTTTCGAAGGCAGTATTCCTGGAGCCGTTCACACTATAACGATGAGGTGATGATGAGACGAGCCTGGTGGGGAACCCTGGCAATCGCGGGCACGCTGTTCGTGCAGGGCTGTGAAACACCGAAGCCGACCCAGGACTTGCTCGCCCCAACGGAAGCGCAAATGAAGATGCGGAGCTTCCAGACCCGAACCTTTGATCTCGAAGACCGTCACCTGGCCATGCGCGCAGTCATCGCGGCCTTGCAGGACTTGGGTTTCATCATCGAACGGGCCAACGAATCTCTGGGCCTTGTCACCGCAGCACGATTCGCCGAGCCGAACTATTACGACGTGGTGGGCATCACCGTGACCGTGCGGCAGGAGACGAAAGAACGGATGATGATACGCGCCAATGCCATCCACAACAACAAACCCATCGAAGACCCGAAGGTCTATCAAAATTTCTTTGCGACCCTCGAACGGTCGCTGTTTGTATCAAAGACTTAGCCATGGAGGGCGGGCCGAAGATGGAGAGAAAGACCCTCAGGACCGGAGGTTGGCGCGGCGGGTCCGTCATGTTGGCCATGGTTCTTTGGCTGCCGCTAACGGGCTGTCCGACACCGTACGAATGGAGACATGAAGGGCAGTGGGATTCGCGAGATCAGGTCTGGCTGTCTGAACAAAGTCAGGTGAAACTGCGCGCTGCACAGAGCCGTGTGTTCGATACGACCGACCGTCGCCGTACGATAGAGGCGGTGATCGACACGATGCAAGACCTTGGCTTTATGGTGGAAGTGCTGGACGAAAACCTGGGCATCGTCTCCGGGAAGCGCTTCGAGCCGATCGAAAGCAGTGCCTTCTTCAACGATCCGTTCTATCACCTCTATAGCGACGAGAGCTTGTTGGTCTTCACGAAATCGTATCGCAGCTGGGGGCCTTTTTGGCATCGAAGTGATCTGGTTCGCCTGACGATAACCGTGCGCAAGCGCAATGAGGTTCAACTCGTGGTGCGCGCCAGCGCGCAATACTACCTGAAGGCTGTGGAAGACCCGTTGCCCTATCAGAGATTCTTTCGCACGCTCGAGCAAGCGCTCTTTCTTCAGGCTAGGCCGCCCATGGAGTAAGACAAGTCCGAACTGGGAGCTGCATCCCTTGTCGTTGCTCTTCATCTCTCCGGAAGTTTCATGATCATCAAACCTTGCGCATTTAATTAATCTAACGTGCAAGGCGAACCTGCTTGTCCGATTCATGTGTAAGAGAAAGGAGTAGAAATGAAGGAGATGGAGCAGGGAGCTTCACCGGCTGAACGGGAGAGCGGTGTTCGAGCCCGAGCACTACGAGAAGAAATCCGCTCGCGAGGACTCGATCGAGTGGCGCATCTCCTCGCTCAGGAATCGGAAGCAACGGTAGCGACGCTGTTGACCCTTCTACCTGAATGTGATGTAGCGGCCCTTTTACCCACACTGGAAGCCGATCGACGAACAGCGATTCTGAAGTCTGTTTCACCAGCAAAAAGAGACCGTTGGCTATACAATTCGCGTTACCCCGAGCATTCTGTCGGCTATTTGATGGAGCCAGTTGCAGCGACGTTCGCGCCTGATACCACTGTTCGCGAGGTAGTGGAACAACTGCGGGAGCTGGTAAAGCACGCGTTTATCACCTACGGCTATGTGGTCGATGGAGCGAACCGGCTTATCGGAGTACTGATAATGCGTGACCTGCTTCTGGCGGAGGCAACGCGACCAGTTCGAAATGTCATGATGGAGCGTCCCTTCGCATTGAGAGCGACGGACCCCGTGCGCGACATTATTCCCTTGGTCCATATCCGGCATTATGCGGAATACCCCGTGTGTGATGACGAAGGACAGCTCGTCGGAATCGTGCGAGGCTACGCGCTCTTTCAAGAACAGACTCGTGAACTAGTCGCTCAGCCAGGGAAAATGGTGGGAGTCGTGCGAGAGGAGCGTCTGCAGTGCAGTCCTTGGCGTAGTCTTTCATTTCGACAGTCCTGGCTGCAGGTCAACTTGTTGGGCAGCTTTGTCGCGGCAGGCGTGGTTGGATTCTATGAAGATGCTGTGACGCAGGCCGTGGCCGTCGCCGCGTTTATCCCGGTGATGGTTGGACAATCGGCGAGTACCGGCGGACAGGCGCTGTCTGTCGCCTTGCGTGGACTCACGCTCGGTGAGTTGAGCCTCAACCGCTGGCATGCACTTATCAACAAGGAAGCTGTGGTTGGCACTGTCAATGGCGCACTGGTAGGGCTGACCGCCGGGTTGGGGATATATTTCTACGCTACCTTCCACGGCCATCCGGGGGCCGTGAAACTTGCTGGCGTCATGTTGCTGGCCATGATCTTCAGCACAACGGTGAGCAGTGTTGTTGGGGCGGTGACACCCTTTCTGATGAAGCGCCTGGGGTTCGATCCGGCAATAGCAGCGACCATTCTTGTTGGGGGAATCACGCGGATCGTCAGTATTACCGCCTTCTTAGCGCTGACCCGATGGATTGTACTGTGATAGATGCGTCTCGGGGCGATTAGTGAAGAGTTAAAACCGATTAGTTGCCGTTTGAAGAACTCACCGCTGTGCCGATCACCTGAGCGACTGACACAGGTTTCTGCACGCCTTTTAAGTTCATTTCACCGATCAGTTCGAAGGTGACGAGTTCCTTGACCAGGGAGATCACCCTATCGGAAATAAGGATCTGACCATGTTGAGCCTCACTGCATAATCGAGCCGCTAGGTTGGTAACCGGGCCGATCGCAGCGTAGTCCTTGCGCCCTTCAAATCCAATGGCGCCGATCGTGGCATAGCCAGTGGCAATACCTATTCCCGCTCCGAGATGAATACCTTGCGCCTTCCATTCATGTCGCAATGACTCTACGGCCTGCCGCATTGCCACTGCCAGCTTCACGGCTTGCTCGGCGTGATTGGGGCATGGCAATGGATCATTGAAATAGACCATGACAGCATCGCCCACAAAGCGTTCCAACGTCCCTCCATATTCCGAAACCAGGCGACCCATGACAGCCTGGTAGTCGCGAAGGACTGTCATGACTTCCTCGGGTGCTGCTAATTCCACAAACGCCGTGAATCCTCGAAGGTCGATAAACAATACTGAGATTTCCTGGCGATGTCCCCTTAAGAAATCATCATGCTCACCCGACATGATCAAATCCGCCAAGTTGGGGGGGAGGAATCTCGAAATCTTTTCCTTTTGCAATTGCACAAGTTCGCGTTCCTGTGCGCGGGTACGAATAAGGTTGCCAACGCGTGCCAGGAGTTCAAGCTCGTCAAATGGCTTTGAGAGGTAGTCATCGGCTCCTGCATCCAAGCTTTCGACACGGGCTTCGGTTCCGGCGCGGGCGGTTAAGAAAACTATGGGGACCGATCGAAGGGCCTTATCACGTCGTACTGCCTGCAACAGATCATGCCCACTCATTTTTGGCATCATGACATCCGTCACGATCAATTCAGGACGGAGCCTTTGCGCCTGCTCCAAAGCTTCGGCACCATCCTTTGCAAGTATGATCCGATATTCTCTGCGCAGGATCCGTTCAACATAACTGCGCATGTCGGCATTGTCATCCACGACCAATACCAATGGGGCGTTGAGCCTCAAAGCAGGGGAACTGGGAGAGTCAACCTGTCTTTCGGCCGCTTGAGCGGGAAGAAAGGTTTGATCGTCTTCTTCGTCCGGCACGCCAAGGACATGGTCTTCAGTCACGTTTCCACGAGGTAATGTGATGGTAAATATAGACCCCCGCCCTAAGTCACTCTCTACGGCGATCGTTCCTCCATGCAACGCGACAATCTCTTTGACCAACGCCAAGCCGATACCACTTCCTTCGTACCGTCTCGTCGCACCTCCTTCGACTTGTGTAAATCGGTCGAAGATGCGTGCCAACTGTTGGCGCGGAATTCCGATGCCGTTGTCTTCAACCTCCAACTCGATGGAGTGATCTTTGGAGGCAAGGCGGATCCATACCTGTCCGGTTTGCGCATCGCTGAACTTAAACGCGTTCGAGAGCAGGTTGTATAAGACCTTCTTCAATTGACGAGAGTCGCCTTCCAACGCCACAGGCTCTGCCAACCCCTTCAGGTGGATTCGACGAATAGGGCTGGAATCAAAGTTTGTGACCACACCTCGAACCAGTGCAGCAAAATCGAGGCACCGTTTTCTCAGGCTCGCCCGTCCACTGTCGAATTTGGCCAGATCCAACAACTCATTAATAAGAAACAGCAGCCTCGATGAATTTCGTATCCCGCCCTTGACAAGCTCACCGGCATCCTCGCTTAGCTTGGATTTTGCAAGCGCCTGAAATGCACCCAAGGTAAGGGTAAGCGGAGTTCGTATTTCGTGGCTGATGTTGGCGAAGAAATCACTTTTCAAGCGATCGAGTTCAAGAAGTTTCTGGTTGGAGATCTCCAATTCCTGCCGAGCATGGCGTTCGGATACTCGGGCGAAAAATTCTGCACGCTGAAGCCGCTCATAAAGCCCCACGGAAAACAACAACGCCACACAGGTCCAGATGAGAAAGAAGGAATTTTCTATGGCAGCGTTAAAATCTGGCTGCGGGCCAAGGGAGTTGCTCACATAGTAAGATGACAGGGTGACGAGCTGTGCCGCGAGGTGACTAGGCCACGACACCGGAACAATCACGGCGCCGGTCAAATACACCAGGTTCAGCCCGTTGTAATACTGCGAGGAGAAGCCGCCAAGAATTACCGTCATCTGGGTGATACACAAATTAGCCACGACGACCCACAGGATGACGAACCAGTTGGGGGGGATAGACTTGGGTCCAAACTTAAAAAGGAGAAATCCGCAGAGCAGGCCGAGTTGGAGGGCGACACGAACAATGAAGAGCGGGTTGAGATATTCGCGGTGCTGCAGATAATCCAATGCGATGAAGGCCGGATTCGCGATGAATCCCAAGTAAAATAGTACGTACAAACGCTCTCTAATGAAGTTTCTTCGCCATTCATCGTAGGCCTCCGCTGCCTCATGCCTTGGAGTGTCCTCAGGGGGGATCCCAGAGGAAAAAAGACTTTTCCAGTCGAGAGCGTTTTTCACTTTTGTCCAGGAGAATCTCATGCAATGCACTCACAACCGCGCGCGAGAAGTCAGTCTGCAGCTGTTGTGCTCAGAACCGCTAGCGGACGGGGTTGTAATACCGCGGAATGGATTCCGCCCCAGTTGGGCCGAAGGGCGGCGAGGCGTTGGTCTCCGAGCGCTATATCTCGGCGCATATGGCCTGCCAAGTCGTAAACCACTTTGCGGTCAATCGAGAGCCGCGTCCGCCGCGACCGCTTCTTTTATTAACCGGGTGGCTCCGACTGCCAGTGGTTGAAACGATATGCCCATTACCTAGAGCAGTGGAAGCGCCTGAGACCGCTCTAAGCGGGTTCAATTCTAGAAAAGAAGCGTCAGACGCGCAATAGGGTCTAAGGAATAATTGCACGTATTTTCAGAGCAGCAGGAGCGCCATGACATCAAAACTCGACGATGTTGGAAATGCACAGCCTTGACGAGGTGCTCTCGGCGCCAAGGTAGCCGCTAGATTCAGCTCTGCAGGGGCTTCAGAGGGCGAAGCGGTAAGAAAACATGAAACGTTGTTCCAATGCCCACCTCACTCTCGACCGAAATTTTTCCATTGTGAGCGTCCACTACGTCCTTCACAATCTTGGTGCCTAGGCCGGTACCGCCGCGTTTGCTACTCGTTGTCGCAGAGGTAAAGAGTGCGTCACGTATCTCCGGGGGCATACCTTTGCCTGTGTCCGCCACGGTGATGTGAATTGAGACTCCGACAGGTTCTTCTTTTGCAGCAATCGTAACTGTTCCTCCCTTGGGCACTTCAGGAATGGCATTGTTAACGAGGTTGTAGAGTGCGTTGAATAGCCGTCGTTCGTCAGCCACAATTTCAGGCGCCTGCTCGAGTCCCGATGTCCGGATGGACACTCCTTTCTGATCGGCCCACCAATGGAGCGTCTCAACGACTTCTTTCACTATCCGGTCGAGGCGACATGGTGCAAAGGCCAGTGGCGTGCTGAGTCCCTTAACGCAATCAGCAATCTCCTTTACACGGTCTTGAATCCGCCGTGTAGAATTGTCCACCATCTGAATGACGTCTTGGCATCGATCGAAACGTTCCTTTGCTTGCTTGTCTTCATGCTTGAGAGCCTCTCCCAGCAAGTCATGGAGATCGCTCTGCAATAAATCGGTGCCACATACCACGGGCATTAGTAAGTTTTTAATATCGTGACTAATGTCGCCGAGTAACCGAGCTACTTCCGCCAATTTCGCTTCTTGAAATAGACGAGCCTGCTCAATGGACGATGCTGTGATCGCAGAAACAATGGTCAAAATGGCGAGATCCTCACCGTTGAGCAGACCTTCCCGCCTGTTCATGACCTGAAGCACGCCAATCGGGTCGCCTTCCCAGCGTTTCAAGGGGAGAGTGATGAGATCCCGAGTGCGATAGCCGGTCAATTGATCGATGGACTCCAGATGACGCGGATCTTTTTGTGCATCCGCAATGACGATAGGATCTCCGGATTGAAAAACGGTCCCGGCGAGTCCTTCATTCCAGGAAATAGCGGCACCAGACGGAACGGAAGAGGCCCCGATGGAATGGTGAAAGATCAACTGTTCGGACGGCGGGTCGGCCAATAAAATGGAACCGCATTCGGCATTGACCACCTCGATGGCAATCTGGAGCGCCCTGACGACCAATTCATCCAGCGCTAGATGCTCGAACAATGCACTGGTAATTCGGGTCGCTGCTTGTATTTCCCTCTCACATCGCAGCAGGCGCCTGTCGCTGTGTCGTCGCTCTACACGCCGCCGGTCTTCTTTGGGCTCGGTGAACATCGTGGTTCCTCAACATTCTGATCAGGTGGTCCCTCGCCGGGAAGTTCCCCGAAGGAAAGCGAGCATAACATGTCTAAAGTCGTCAATTCGATAAGAGGCAGGCAGGTTAGGAGTCCCACCTTGCAAAGGAAACTTAGAAGAGGAGTGTTCGCATCGCAGAAGCCGGCACCACTTGTTGCCATCACTTAGAGGCGTCACCGCGACTCGAAACTCCGTAAACTGAGGGCCAAAATGTTGCTTGATCCCTCAACTGCGTGATTCGACCGTTGTATTTTTAAAGGCGGTGTTCTATCCTTAAAACAATGTGGACCTTCACTTAGGAGGATTCCATGGCTACGAAGGATGAAAAGGGATATGAAAAGGCAATTGAACGCATACTGAAAGCCCGAGAACAATTCTTTGTCGACACGGCTGAGGCAGTAGAGTATGCCACAATGGCGCAAGCCAAACTCATAAACACAACGACAAATGCGGTGACAAGGGGGTATTTCGGGATTCTTAATGGAACCACGGGTGCGATCTTGCAGAGTTATGCCGGCTTTCTAGACGGGTTTTCAAGCGCCTGGGACACTGTGCCGAAGAAAAGCGCCAAGAGAAAACCTGGCAAGAAGAAGTGATCTCACATGCCGTCACTCGGATGTTCAGCCTCGTCAGTTGAACCTTCCTCACTTGTCCCGCAGAAGCGTGTTTTTCGCCTTCAACTAGCTCAAGCCCCCCAATTAGGTCCACCTGGACCCTAAAACCTTTGACTGCATGCCGAATGAGTGGAGTTTCCGCCTAGACGCATGAATCACAGACGCCCAATCAAGGTGGCCGTTATCGGAGGCGGCTGCGCGTCCATTACAACCGCCTTCGAGTTAAGCAGGCCCGAACACAAAGGGAAATATGACATTACGGTCTATCAGTTGGGATGGCGATTGGGCGGTAAGGCCGCGTCTGGTCGCGGCCCCGCAGATCGCATCGAGGAGCACGGGCTCCACGTCTGGTTGGGCTTCTATGAAAACGCATTCCGCCTATTGAGGGAATGCTACGCTGAGCTCGGCCGCGATTCGAACACATGTCCCATTGCTGACTGGCGAGATGCCTTCTGTACCGACCATGAGATCGGTATGGCAGACAAGTCATCTCAAGGTTCATGGGTGACGTGGACCGCACATTTTCCGCCCGCAGATGGCCTACCCGGTGATCCCCTCACCACCCACAACCCATTTGCTCTCGGGAGTTACTTCAGCCAAGCGGCGAGGCTCCTTCAGGCATTATTGTTCGACGTCATGACTCGCGGGGGTGCTCTCACCGGAGATGCCAGGCCGGGGGAAACGCCCGAACAGGGCACCGAATCAGTGACTGCCAGTATTGAACGGTTGCTTCGGTATGGCAGCGTGTTGACGAGCGCCGGCCTCTTGGAGGCGTTGACCCTCCTTCAGGTGCTGTTCAAAAGTCTTCCGCAACTTCCCGAAAATATGCTTACCACATTTATTGAAAACATTGCCCAAGCGGTTCGGGGACAGCTTGAAAACCTCATTGTCGATAATGATGAGGCGCGGTGCCGGTGGGAGATCATTGATCTCGTCATGGCGATTTTTGTTGGAGCCGCTCGATTCGGCTTGCTTTACCATCCTAAGGGGCTGGATGCCATCAACGATTATGATTGCCGGGAATGGTTACGGATGAACGGTGCGTCCGAACGATCGCTTGAGTCAGCGTTCATGCGTGGTCTATACGATCTGGCCTTGGCGTATGAGAACGGAGATCGAAAGCGCGCCGCTGTGGCGGCAGGCCAAGGACTGCGCGGCACTCTGCGAATGTTTTTCACGTATCGCGGGGCGATGTTTTGGAAAATGCGGGCCGGTATGGGCGATGTCGTTTTTGCACCATTTTATGAGGTATTGAAGCGACGGGGCGTGAAATTTGAGTTCTTTCATCGATTGCAGAACGTCAAGTTGTCCCCCCCGAAAGGTCGTGCTTCCGGCGATTCTCCGTACGTCGCGGCGCTCGAGTTTGATGTGCAGGCAAGAATTCGGGGGCAGCGCGAATATTGGCCGCTTGTAAACGTGCGGGGCCTCCCGTGTTGGCCCTCGCAACCCGACTACAGGCAGCTACTGAACGGCTCAAGGATGCGGCGAGAGGGCATGGATTTTGAATCCCACTGGGATCGCCATAAAGTGGGGCGCAAAAAACTACGGGTGACGCGAGACTTTGATCTGGTCGTTTTGGGTATCAGCGTCGGGGCAATTCCTTACGTTTGCAAGGACCTCATCGCGCGAGATAAAAAGTGGCGCGACATGGTCACCCACGTCAAGACGGTCGCCACTCAAGCATTTCAGATTTGGCTGCATGACGAGATGCCGCAGCTCGGCTGGACGACTGCTCCGGTGACCTTGTCTGCCTTTACCGAACCGTTTGATACCTGGGCGGATATGAGACAATGCGCCGCGCAGGAATCGTGGCCGCAGAAGCCAGGGGCAATGGCCTATTTTTGCGGTGTGCTCGCTGACCCGCCCGACAGCCTCACCGCGGCAACAAGTAGGTATCCTAAACAACGGAGTCAGGAAGTGAAGCGCAATGCCATTGATTTTTTGAACCAGCAAGTTCACCATCTGTGGCCCAACGCCAGGGGGCGGAAGGGATCCTTTCGCTGGGAGCTTCTCATGGAGCCTAAGAGACGGCAGCGCCCTCGCCCAACCGAAAAATGTGACGAACGCCGCTTCGATTCGCAATATTGGCGAGCGAACGTGAGCCCGACAGATCGGTATGTTCTCGCGCTTCCCGGAAGTCTGAAGTACCGGATCTCTCCTCTGGATGACACGTACGACAATCTCACGATTGCGGGCGATTGGACCGATTGTGGCTTCAACCAAGGTTGTGTGGAGGCAGCTGTGATGTCCGGCAGACTGGCGGCCCATGCCCTAACGAAATCACCGCCGTTAGAGGAGATCATCGGTTATGACCACCCGTAAACGCACACCCGCTTTGAAGCGGACCGGAAGAGAACGCATCCGTCGGCCGGACGTTGGGCGTCGGGGTCCTATTCGCGATGCGACGAACTATCTGCGGGATTCAGGTTCATGGACCCAAAAAAGGCCAAATGACTCTGCTCAACAAGAACAAGATATTGGCGCGGAACATTCGCCATCCGGGTCGTTCGATGATGTTGTCACTCAGGGTGTCAAATTGGGATACAAAGTCATCGAGCAGTACATCACCCAAGGGCAACGCGTAGCGGAACAAATCAGCCGGCCCTTTCAAAAGGGAGTGCCTGAAGCTGGCACGGCTGACGTCGTGCATGGGATGGTGCGACTTTATAAAGATATGGCCGATGTCTGGGGCAATGCTCTCGATCTGATGGTACGCAACCCCGGGTTTTGGTCGTGGCTTGGCAGTTCCGCACAAAATGGCGTTATGCACCCACAGAATGGGATGCCAGGCACGTTGAACGGTAGCGGTGCCGCATTCTCTGTTGAGATTGCATCGCCGCGTCCCACAGAGGTCATGCTCAACGTCGAGCCCTCGCCACAACCCTATATACCGCTCGTTCATGCTCTCCATGCACCGGATCGGACAGTGCCTCCGCTGACGTCCATTGCTTTTCAAAAATCGCCGCAATCCAATATGCCAGTCCTGCTACTGAAGATACCGCCAAAACAGCCACCAGGTCTCTATACGGGGGTCGTGGTGGATAGAGATACGAACCAACCGAGGGGCACGTTGACTGTTCGCGTGTTGCCTTCCAAGCATTGAATGCCGGCCGTTGCCGAACCCCTTCAGACGCCGCGCTTCATTTCTGAGGTATTGCAGGAATATGGCGCGGTCACGCAGGAAGCGCTAAAGCGCTATCTTCCATCCGGATCGCCTCGCCAGCACTTGTATGATCTCGTAGCGGACTATCCTTCTCGCGGTGGAAAGATGATGCGATCCACCTTGTGCATCGCCACTGCGCGTGTGTTTGGTGGGCATCTTGATGATGCGGTCGGCACCGCCGTCGCTATCGAATTACTCCACAACGCTCTGCTGATCCACGATGACATCGAAGACGAAAGCGAGGAGCGGCGTGGCCGTCCGACCCTTCACCGCTTGCACGGTGTTCCGCTTGCGCTTAACGCTGGAGATACGTTGAGCCTGCTGAGCCTGAAGCCGCTCATCGATAATGTTCCGAAGATCGGGTCTCGACTTGCGCTCATGATCCTCGAAGAGACCCAGCAGATGGCATGGGAATCGGCTGAAGGGCAGGCGATGGAACTCGGTTGGCGCCACGACAACTCAAACGACGTTAGCGATGCCGATTATCTGACCATGGTGCTGAAAAAAACTTGCTGGCTTGGCATGATCTATCCGACGCGAGTCGGAGCGCTCATAGGAACGCGTGGCACGGTCAATCTTGAACCGTTCATTCGCTTCGGGTTTTTCCTGGGGAGTGCTTTTCAAATCCAGGATGATCTCTTGAATTTCGTCGCGGACCGCCGCTATGGCAAAGAGTTGGATGGAGATATTTTGGAAGGCAAGCGCACCTTAATGCTGATTCATGCATATCGAAATGCCCCCCACAAACATCGCCGTCGAGTCGCATCCATTCTGGCCCACACGCGCGAAGAGCGTAGCCTTAGCGATGTCCACTGGATTCGCAAGCTGATGGACGACCACGGCTCGGTGGAATATGCCCGCGCGATTGCCCATGGCCTCGCGGGAGCAGCTCGCCATGAGTTCGAGGGTATCTTTGGAAGTCGACCTGAGTCGCGCGATAAAGAATTCATCCGTGGCCTGGTGACGTGGGTTTTTGAGCGATGTTGAGGAGCGGGCGAAGGAGAACACAAGTTGACAGTTGAGGGCCGTTATGTCCCGTAATGTCGGCTGGACGAAATATCTTAACCCGGGAAGCCTCTATCTCCCCCATCCTCCGGAATTGCGTGGTGGTCCTCCGTTCAACTTCGAAAACGTCACCAGTCGTGTATTTCCTATCAAAGCCAACATGTCGAGGCTCACACACTTTTGTGATCAATACCTTAACAGCCACCACGAGGATGAGAAAAGTCATGTCCTATTTCGTCCTGCGGTGCCCTACGTCTATCTGATGGTCATCAATTATGGCAGCATGTCTCCATCGGCGGTAAACGCGCAAAATCTTGGGTGGGTTGCACAGCGAGAAGTGACGTTTACCGTTCCTCTTGAGCAGTGGGAGAAGGAAGATGGAGAATTTGTCTTCAAGAAATGGGCATGTGTTTCACCGTTTATTTTCGTGGACGATGAACTATCGCTGACGACAGGGCGTGAGGTGTATGGCTGGCCAAAAGCTTATGCACGAATGGAAACATTGCCTACTTTATGGAGCCAAGATCCTCGTCTCGATAGCCGCTTGTTCATCATGAAGACCGATATGACATTTATGCCCTACGCTGGGCAGCGAGAGCGACCGCTTGTATTGATGGAGATTGACTTGGCGCCGCGCCCGACATATTCGGAGTTCCCACCATCCCCGACAAACCCCTGGAGCCCTATCTCAATCTTCTCAACAGCAGCAGAAGGCTCGTTACGACTTATCGAAGATGTAACAGATATGTTTCTTGGATTGCCCATTCGTGGATATCGCTCGAAGCGAGATCCCGCTACACTGCTGAGAATGACTGAAACGCTCGGCAAGAATTTCATGCGTCTTTTACCAAGTTATCTGTGGCCGCTTAATGACCCGAATCGGTCTGCTGCAAGGGGAGACTGCCCGTCGGAATGTTTTGTGAACCATATTACGTTGAAGCAGTTCAGGGATGCCGAACATCCCGAAAAGGCCTGTTATCAAGCAATAGTCAGTTCTTCTATGGGCATTAACCGTCTTAATGCCTGTGGTCTGTTGGGTGATTTGTACCTACTTCGCGGTGATCCATCGGGTGGATTCACAATCAGGCTTTACCGCTATACCTCTCAGCCGATCATTGAGACATTAGGGTTAGAAATCGATGCAGAGGAGGGTGTGGCCAGAGCAGAGGAGTTTCGACGAGAAGACATACGCAAAACCACACCCGTCGCCCTTATTAAGCCCACGTTTCCCTTTTGGACCGATGTTGATCTTCATTATGGAAAAGGCGACGTCATCAGCAGGCGCAGTGATTCGCAACGTCTTCGGACAAAGGAGGGAACTCCATGTTGGCTGAGTAAGTCGCAAACCGATGAGGACAAGCGCAAGCAAGAGAAGCCTGAAAGAGCGCCAGAATTGCCCAACTATAATACGGTGCAAGGCGTCGCAGTCCAGGCGGTGACCGGTCCTTTCCGCTTTCCGGACCTCACACTACAAGTGTACCCACTCCTTGCCGACAGGACAAAGCTTGAGAAATATATCGGAGCGTATCTCAATAACCCTCTTCAAACCCCCGTTCAGCCGGTGGTAGGGCAGGCGGCTGAACTTCAATTCGAACCATTTGGTTCGTATGTTTACATGGTGATCAATACTTGCGATCAGCAATTTGGAACGATGTGGTCGGAGACTAATAATATTGGATGGTGGGCGGATAAGGATGTTTCATTCTGTGTGCCTGTGAAGGTGTATCAGAAGGAAGGTAACAACGGAAAGCGCCTCATCAGTCTCGCGATGATCGCTCCATTCGCCTATGCCAATAGTACTCGTGCAGTGATAACAGATCGTGAAGTTAATGGCCGAAATACTGCGAGATCCGTCATTACGTGCCCTCCTGATGCATGGCTAGGTCCTCGCGGTCCGGCTTCTGCTCGAAAGATGCTTTCGATGGAGACGCAAGTTTTTCCAGCGCTCAATCTAAGCCAGAAAAGCGAAATGCGCACACTACTGGAAATCACGGAACAAGATGCTTCAGAAGAAGTTGCCCGGACTTCCGATAGGATGACAAGGACCGAAGGACGCTTGATTGGAGAAACATGGGAAGTTCGACGAGGAGAAGAAGGAGACCGGCTTGCCAAAATTGGGGGCAGTTTGGCATGCCAAGTCAGTAGGATGCTCGCTTTGGAGTTGATGACTCAGCAAAACGCCTTCAATTTTATTTATTTAAAACAATACCGTGGTGCGGAAGATCCGAACTCATTTTGTTATCAAGCGTACGTGAATGCCGTGCGCACAGTCCATTCTGTTTTGGAAATGCAAGAAATCTTAGATCCAGTGCTTATCCGTCTTCACAAGTATCCTGACCATAACATTAGAGATGCGCTTGGGCTGGAATGTCTTCGAATGAATTCGGAGGGCGATAGCGTCGTGTTCGTTTTGGAACCTATATCTCCGTTTTGGATGAGACTCCAAATCAACGAAGAACTCAGTAATGTTTTGTGTTCCCGGTCACGCAGTGGGAAGGGCGAATGGAAGACCGATCACGCCTGGTTTCGGACTTCAGACTTAAAGACATGGGAAGAAATGAGTGATGACGAGCAGCCATACTTTCAAACACCGGGTCGAACAGCGGTCGGCCCAGGTCTGTTGATTTACCTTGACGGTTGCGGCAGTCAGAGAGAAGACGATGATTCTGCCTGGGACGATCAGACCAAGGCTTCAGCAGATATCTGGTTAAGAAAATCACTCATGCTAGATTTGAACAAAATAATTGAGAACGTTAAGCGGCTATGGAAGCAGAATTCGGGTAAGGCTCCTTCCACGGTGTCCAAGCGGCTCTCTAAGGGCACTAGAGAAGAAGTGACGTCAGCCGATTGGAATCTTGCATCGCTCGCGGCTTCGAAAAGTACCGGCAAATTATATTGGTTTGTAGAGGAGCTTGACTTTGCGCTGGAGCCAGAACGCACACAGCAGCCGTATCGAGACTTGCTGTTGTCCGTTCGGGAGGAACTGAAAGTGCATCTTAAAGCCGCTGATAAGCGCGTCAATCTCGATAAGTTAAAAATGAGACTCCCCCTTGCCCGGCGCAAAGAACTATTTGACGAGAAAGGCGTGCTAAAGGAGCCACTAAAGAAGCTTGCCGAAACAAAACGCTTAAATGAGCTATATCCTGTTGTGAAGGATATTGTGTGTACACTGGAGGGTGACAAAGCAAAAATACTGAGTGACGAACTCATGTACGCACGCTTCACGCGGGAAGAGGCAAGAGCATATGTCGACGCACTAGAGGATCCAAAAGCATTAACTGAGCTCATCATCCGTGAGGCGTGGCGCCTAGGATAACTGACGGGAGGACCGCGTATGCCGAAAGCCCAACCGCCAGTTGGTGCCATACCTGTCAATCATCGGGAACCTGAAGATAGACAGAGGAAGCGACTTGAGCAGCAATGGGGATGCGTGATGAAAAGGACTTATGGGGGCAAAGAATACTGGATCCGCTGTGACAAATAGCGCTGAAGCTTAAACGCAGACCTATCCGGATCGTAGCCTTATGGCCAAGTTTATCGAACATCACGGTGATCCTCAAATCCCGCCGCCGTACAGCTTCCCCAACGTGACGATCCACAGTTTCCGCCTGGCGGCTAATATGGGCGCTCTGACGGAGCTTTGCAACGCGAGGCTTAATATCGGCACGCCCGAGAAACGAGGATTCGAGTATCGGCCGATCCTGCCGTTCGTCGACCTCGAGGTCCTCCACTACCCACGAATGTTGTCGGCGAATCCGCGATTCGAGTGGGGCTCGTTGACTCAACGTGAATGTTACTTTCGGCTGATCGTCGGACGGTATGACTTTACCGCCGGCGGTCCCGCCCCGGCGGAGGCGGCGGTCTTCATACCCTATATCTTCGTGGATAATGCATGGTCGGTCATCAGCGGGCGGGAGGTCGTCGGCTTTCCCAAAGTCATGGCTACATTCACAACGCTGGATTCAGAGAACTCTCAAACTGAGCGGCTCTATCCGATACAAGTTGTTGCGGATGTGTTCGAGACATACAGTGTAAAGAGCACCCAATGTCGCTGTTCCATCGTTGAAATTGAGAACAGTCAGGTGGGGCAGGGCATGGGTGATGTCCCGCCAGAAACCATCTGGCCGTGGGGGGTGTTGCCAAAAAAATTGGATCCGGCGTGGCTGCCGTTTCTTCAAGACAAAACCAGATTTGCTTCCGTTCAGCTCAAACAGATTCGTGACGCCGAGCAGTCGGAAAAGACGTGTTATCAAGCATTGATCCACGCCGAGTTCGACATCGGCCGGATGGAGCTAAGAACACTCCCCGCGGCGGAAATCAGCATACCTCGCTATGATAGTTTGCGAATCGAGCAAGAGATGGGACTGATGGGTGAGAGGTTGCAGCCCTTGTGGCAGTATACTGTAAACTGCGACCTGAAATTGGGGAAGGTTCGGAATCTCTTCGTCAACGGCTGAAAAAAGAGCGCTCGACCTTTCTACACTTTCTGTGTTTCTCTCAGCAAATCGTAAGCTTCCTGCACCTCCGGCGTATCCGCATCAGACTCCTTGAAGTTTCGCAGCGCCGCCTCCAGCGCATTTCGTGATCGATCCGATCCACCGTTAGCGAGCGATGCCCGATGCCAACTAATGGCGGCGACCAGTTCGAGCATCTTTGCCCCCTGTTGCCGAGCAATTTCGATCGCTTCACGGAAATCCTTTTCGGCTGATAAGAGAGAGGGCGTGCCGCCTGCAGCCCGCAATTCTCCTCTGATCCGATACAGCGCAGAATCATAAAAATTCTCACTATTATGGATGGCATGACGAATCGCCTTATCCAAAGCTTGCAGCGCTTGCTTGTCAAGCCCCGCTCGCCGGTACATTTCGGCGTTGCCGGCCAGAAAGAACGACAGGTTTAGTTTCGCGCCACAACCCTCCCACCCAGCCAAAGCCGGGGTGAGATATTGGAGTGCGTGAGTCGATTGCTCTAACCCACTCATCGCGATGGCCATGTGCAGGGTTCCAGCTCCGAGCCAGATTGCGAAACCATACTCTTGTGCAATCTTGACGGTTTTCCCGGCGTGATCAAGTGCTCGGTCGTATCGGCGCCGGATGTTCTCCAACATTGCAATGAAGCAGTGTGAATACGCACGGTCAAACGGTCGGTTCAAAGATTCAGCTAAGGTAAGTGCCTCTTCACTGCAGTGAGTTGCATGAGAATTATCCCCAAGCATCCAGGCCCCGATGGCCAGCGCGGAAAGAGCGGCGACGGCCGGGTCCTGCGGCACAAATGGATAGCTCAATCGATGACCGTCATGTGCGCGATAGAGTTCAACTGCCTGAGAAAAAGACTTATAAGCTTCCTGAAGCGCGCCTTGATAGAACAACACGTAGCCAAGCGCGTTGTATCCTTCGATCAAGTATTCAGGCCTCTTGCTATCTTTTTCATACGTTTCCTTCCCCAGCCGCAGACATTGCTCGGCCAACTCTCTGGCGGAATCGAACTCGCAACGAACTTGATAAAAGACGAACAATCCGCGCAGGACGGGATATAGCTCAGCGGTGTCTCCCAGCAGGCTGCATAACTCACGTGCGCGTTGATAAGCGGCCGCCACTTCCGGAGCAGCATAGCCCCGAGCAGCCTGCACGCAATAGCCAAGTTGAAGCTGTAATTCGAGTTCCAGATGGCTTCTCAGTGACGAAGGAGCATGGTCGATCAACTCGAGCGCCTGGGAAAGATGCGTGCAACCTTCGGCATAAGCGGCCCGCTCCTTGGCGCGAGAACCGGCGTCTTTCCAATACGGAAGCGCTTTGGCAGGGTGACCGGCCGCTGTGTGATGATGTGCAAGGAGCTCCGGTATAGAAACCGCTACCTCACCTTCTGTTTCAAGAACCTCCGCTATGCGTCCATGCAGTCCTTGTCGTCTCTCGCGGAGCATCGACTGATACGCCTCTTCCTGAATGAGCGCGTGCTTAAAAATGTAGCTGCAATTTGGACGTGCTCCGATAGCGTGAATAATGTCGGCTTGGACTAACCGATCGAGTGCACTGTCGAGTTCAGTGCCTGACATTCCGTAAACCGCAGTTAAGAGGCTATAGGGGAATTCACGACCAATGGCGGATGCTGCTTGAGCGACTTCCTTACCCGTCGCTAATCGATCGAGACGCGCCATAAGCGAATCACGTAATGCACTGGGGCCTCGGTTAGCGAGGGAACTTTTTGCGAGTAACGGATTTGTATCCAGCCGGCCAACATTGGTTTCCAGCACCGCTTTAGTTAATTCTTCAAGAAAGAGCGGTATGCCGTCACCCCGGTCTAGGATCGCCTTAAGCGTCGAGGAAGGAAGTGGGTTTTGACCGGTAATCTGATTGACGATCGCCTCGGCATCGCTAGATAGCAGTCTTGCAAGGGTAAGAGTGGATGTGTGTCCACTTTCGCTCCATGGCGGAGTGAATTCATCCGGCCGACAGGTTGCTACTAGGAAGATTGGAAGGGATACAAGGGCTGGCACCAATTGTTCAAGGAAATCTAGGCTGGTGCGATCTGCCCAATGAAGATCTTCCCATACAAGAACGCGTGGTTTCTCACTTCCGAGGCCATCAATAAATGTTTTCAAGGCGTCCAACGTCCGCTGTTTCTGCATCTCCGGAATGTCTTGGATAATGTCATAGCCGGCTTCTGGCGGAATGGACAAGAGCGCTGCCAAGTACGGCAAACCAGTTCTTGCTTTAGGTGCTGAATTGGCCACTAACGTTTGAATTTTATCGAACTTTTCTTTAGGTACATCTTTAAGCTCAACACCCGCCATGTGTTCCAACTCTTGGATAACTGGATAAAGCGCGGTGTTCTGAAAGTGCGGCCCAGTGGAAAACCATAGAACCTCATCTCGTTCCCCTGAGATATTTTGTTGTTCCAAAAACGCTTTAATGAGTCTCGATTTTCCGATGCCCGCTTCCCCGAGCAACGTGACAAGCTGCCCTGCACCGTTTTGAGCTAATTTCCATCGCTGCGCTAATGCGTTCAGCTCAGAGCCTCGGCCGACCATCTCGCCAACGCCTGTTTTGGCTCGCATGGCATCGAATCGACTGATGCCTCCGCATTCACGAATGACTTTCCATGCTTGCACAGGGCAGTCGAACCCTTTCAGTGACTTGAAACCCAAGTCCTCGCATTCAAAAAGATCTCTTATTAGTTTACGGGTCTCATTCGAGATGACAACTTCTCCGGGGCGTGCAATTCCTTGAAGGCGCGATGCCAAATTCGGTGCTGGACCTCTCACTGTCGTTTTGCGAGATGCTCCTCTCCCAACCTGATCACCAATCACTCCCACGTCTGTTGCGATGCCGATGTGTGCGGCCAATTGTACGTTAGGGAGCGGTTCAAGATTCTCGATTCTAGTGATGAGCTCCAAACCAGCCCGGACGGCCCGTTCGGCGTCGTCTTCACGGCTCTTCGGAAATCCGAACACCACGATGACCCCGTCTCCGATATAATCAGTAATAATTTCATCGTGCTCGGCGTATTTGACAATCACTTCGTCACACGCTTTTTCAAAGGAGCGCAGAATCTGGCGATGGTCTTCGAGGTCCCTTGTATTGGACGACCTCGTTGAATCCACGAGATCGCAAAAGAGAATTGTCGCCTGGCGGCGTTCCGCGGTCTCTTCTGAACTCATGATGTCAACTCACTAAGCAGAGTATGGGACTGACAGCAAATAGGAAATCACAGCCGTGGCATATCGCTGATGCCCGGCGGCAATACCTGTACACGTTCGTCCGTTGATCGTTAAGAGCACCGCAGGCGGGGCATTGCATGGGACCGCTCACCTCCAGGAGTTCTTATCAGTCCGGAAGGGTGCTGGTTCGGGAGGAGCCTAGACCCCCTTCCTACAATATGTCAATGCCCTACAAGAGATTGGACAAGAGGCCAGTATCGCTTCTTTACAGATACTCATGCGCACGAAACCAGGCGAGAGCATCTTTGATGGCTAGCTCAATTGGGGTGCGGGGATAATTCAATTCGCGGATTGCCTTTGCGCAATCATAAAGGCCCATATGTGGCAGCATTTCGACGAAGAAGCGGGGAATCGGCTCTGGCCGCCGGAGGAGACTTTGGAATGTCCACTCACTCATCTGGAGGCCGAGCCGTGCCAACACGGGCGGTACCGGAATCAAGGGGGGCATGACACCGGCGAGGCGTGCAATGAGCTCGTTCACCTCTTGGTGGCTCGTGTTCCAATTCCCCACAATATACCGCTCTCCGATACGCCCCTTTTGAGCAGCATGGATCATACCGACCGCAACATCGCGAACATCAATGACGTTTGTTGGTCCTTGGACATACAGGGGCATCATGCGTTTTGCAATCAGAAGAATTTGCATCCCGCTCGTTGGCTTGCTGTCATATGGTCCATAAAACGCTGTCGGATTCACTGCAACAGTGGGCATGCCTCGTGAGGTGGCATTAAGAAATGCACTTTCCATAGCATGTTTCGCCATGAGATAGGGATTGTCGGAATAGACCGTTTCGAATGTACAGGTTTCATCGGCAAGCCCGCCGGGCGTGCGTGGTGGGCCGATCGTGGTCAAGGTACTGGCATACACCACTTTCCGAACGGAGGAACGAGTCCCGCGTGTGACCGCTCGCACAAGAACGTCTGTTTGCCTAAGCGCCTCCGAAACGGCGTGGCCGACCGGCACATTTTTTGTCGGATAATAGCCCGCCGCATGATAGACGACCGACACACCTCGACAAGCCTGTGCAATGGACGCTGCGTCATTGAGATCGCCGCTGACGCACTCGATATCCAGGCCGCTTAACGTCGTGGCAGGGCTCGATGGGCGGATAAGCGCGCGAACCTGTTCTCCGCGGTCCAACAGTGCTCGGATCAGGTTTGACCCGAGCTGCCCCGTCGCGCCGAGCACCAGAACTCTCATGGAAGGACCGAAAGGTCAGTCGTGTCGGCGTCGGAGAGCATTGATCTGGCACCGAGACAACAGCTCTGTATGCTGAGATGCACGGTCACCAAAGGATGCGAAAATACACCGAACCGATGTGGTAGACGGTACTATAGAGGCCATTCAGCGTTGGATTGTTGTTTCCTGTGATGGTTCGCTGCTCGTAGATCAGTGCTTGATATGCGACATCCAGCCCCCAGGCTGATGGCCTGATTCCGCTGCGCTCACGCGGCCCGCATTCCCAAATCCCCAGGAACTTACCTCCTCCCTTGCAGAGCGCACCGGCACCGACTGAAATGAGATGGCTGTCTGCATCCGGCACCGCAGGATTGAACGTCGCATCAGGAACCGACGTCTGTGCAAACCAATAGCCTGTGCGTAAGGCAACATCCCAATTATGCAGCCAGTCGGGGTTGATGAATTTGTATTCTGTCCCCATCATTACCGTGAACGTACTCCGCCAGTTGAGGGGAACAGGCGTCGTACCAGCTGGAGTGTTGAGGTTAATGTTGCGAAGTGATTTCCAGCCGGTGTAATCAACATCCATTTCCAATTTCCATTCACGATTCGCCTCCCGAATGGGCCAAATTCCCACCCCAGCTGTCAGGACCTGCGGAAGCACAGCCGTCGTTGAGGCGGAAGAAATGGCTGCACCGTTGACGAGCAGATTGCCATTCAGGTGTAGCGTTGCTTGACTGCGGTATACCAAGCCGATACTGACTTGCGGTTTCGAAACTTCTTCTTCAGTGATAGGGTCCTTTATCGTTTTCATGAAGGCTTGCGGTGTGTACATGAGGCTGACATTGAACCCAAGGGATGTGTCACTACCATTGACTTCTACTTGCTGACCAGCCAGTGGCCCTGACCCGACGAATTTCTGCTCGTATTGCCCCTCCCCAATGAAGCTCGAAAACGTGTAAATATCCATTCCGACGCCCACTGAAAGGCTGTCCGTCAATTGGTAGGCCACTGTCGGCTTGATATCGAGCAATGGAAGCGACGCGGTCACGGTTGTCGTGTTAAACGGTCCATCGTTTGGCCAGCGGTATTTCACGCCGAACGGGGGGCCTACCAGCCCGATTCCAACGACCAACTTGTCCTTGACAAACCGTTCTGGTATTGGCACGGCAATGTAGATATCGCCGGTCGGTGGCAATAAGACAGCACCGCCGAAATCTCCATGCGCTTGAGTCCCTGTCGGACTCGTATAATTGGTGCCGCCGCCGAAGAAATTGAATCCGCCATAAAACTCAGCGTGACGCAGTTGAGTCAGACCAGCTGGATTATAATAAATTGCCGATGCGTCGTCGGCTTGTGCTGTAAACGCATTGGACTGTCCGGCCCCTGAACCCCCATGGTCGAAAACTCGAAAGCCAGACCCCTCCGACGATTGAGGTTCCGCCAGGAAGAGCCACACACATAAACATGCTGCAAGAAATCGGATGATCCGTCGCATAGCACCTCCCCAGGAAAGGCCTCGAGAAGAACAGGGCGGTCATCTCTTGTGAGACAGGATGTCTGTGCGCGCTCCAAATGGCAGCGCACACGGCTGCTTAATGCGAAAACGCGCGTACTATTGCAGCACGTTCGTGTTGTGTCAATACCAGAGAAAGTCTTGGAATGAACGACGCATCGCGCAGAAGTCATAGTGAACTCGTGTCGTATTGGCCCATGTCGGGGCCTAGTATCGCTGTGACAACGGAATTTAGTGGTTTCCGTCAACCTGGAGAAAGTCATGGTGGCGTCATGACCTGTCAATAAAAAATACACGTATTCATACACTCTTCATTTAGCTCTATTGCGTAGTCTGCATGCAGAAACCCGGCAGCAGTCTCTCAGGTCGTTGGCATGAGTTCGTAAATAGCGCTGGGGGGACTGAGGGGCTAGACCGTGGTCCAAAGCACCTTGCCTTATAAACGCTGAATCAGGAGAGCTGTCCTCCGGCGCGCAAATGGTTGACAGTGTGTTAGCAAGACCCTCCCTCGAAGAGTTTCTAAAACCACCTTAGAGGAGTATTCTGTGCCTTAAAAAAGGAGCAGCGGATACAGCACCTGCAAGCCAGTTTATGACTCTTCTTTTATCAAAAGAGCACCGCATTCTCGAAAAGGGGATGATGGAATTCCAACCATTCGGCCGAAAACCGGATGGATCCTGGATCCGCGATTTGAGCGGAGTCGTCACACGAGCACACTTAGAATATCTAGAAGATCTAATGAGCCGAAAGTATGGCGAGAATGCCGGTCGGCTTGCTGTTGAACAATTCGTCAAGCTTTTGAATGAACGGATTCCGGATCGTGCCTACAATGTCACGGAAAGCTTTTTGAGGAATCCATGGAATAGTTACTCCAATGAATTCTCAGCGTTTGTCGGCGAGCTTTGCGTATACATTTCTGGCGACTCCGACTTTGCATTAAGTATGGCCAGAGAAAAAGCGATCCCATCGCTCATACAGGTTTTGGGCCGACCGTTTCCAGTGCATCAGATCTATAAAATGTCCTCCTATTTCTCCAAGAAATATGCGGCGAGCTCATTTGTCGTGGAAGCGATCAGCGTCTCCGATCGCTCCGCGATCCTTCGAATGGTTTTGAGTGAACAGACATACAATCATTTTGGCCGGTATCGCCGACGTTGTGCCTACCTGTGGTGTATTTCAGTGAAGGGCTATTTTGTAGCCGTACCGGAGCGATTTCACGGCCTGTCCCCCGCTCAAGTCACAGATCGTCGCTGCATTGCGAGGGCGAGGATTATTGTGAGTGGGAGGTGAGATGGTCAGGGAAAGAGCAACGGATATGGCCCGTCCTTGAATGGATCAAGAGCCATGGTCGGGCGATTGAAGTTGGACACATGATCGCTGGAGCTGTGCGCCCCTTGGCTTCAGGAAAGCCAGCATCTGAAACGGAAGGTCGAGTCATTGCGACGTCTGTCGCCGTATTGCCGGAATCCGGTCAGCACGATCAACACCAATCAAGCCCGGGCGTAGTCTTACTGTCGAATGAACACCGCATCACCGAGAAGGGCATGATGGAGTTTCAACCTTTCGGGAAAGGGCCTGACGGCAGAACGATTCGCGATTTGAGTGGAATAGTTATCCAAGCTGATATCGAGCTCTTGGAAAGATTGGCTGCCGTCAAGCATGGACCTGGCGCAGCCGCTCGAGCTGTTGAAGAGCTTGTTCGTCTCCTTAATGAGCGAATCCCTAATCGAGCCTATCACGTATCAGCCGAAGTGCTAAAAAATCCTTGGAATGGATACTCTAATGAATTTGTAGCTTTTCTTGCCGAATTCTGCGTCGCGATATCCGGCGAACCGAAATTTATGTTCGAAGTAGGCCGGCGACAAGCAATCTCTCCTATCATACAGGTTTTAGGCAGACCTTTCTCTGTTCCTCAAATTTATAAAATGTCCGCGTATTTTTCTCAGCGGTATTCAAAAGATTCCTTTCTTGTGGAAGCTCTGAACATGTCGAAGCAATCCGCGATTCTTCAGATGACCTTCAATGATCGAATGCATCAGCATTTTGGTCGCTATCGGCGCCGCTGTGCATCAATCTGGTGTGACGCGGTAAAGGGATATTTTACGGGAGTACCTGAACACTTCCATAAGTTACCGCCGGCGGCTGTCAAGGATCTGCTCTGCATGGCGAAGGGAGATGATCGATGCGAATGGGAGGTTACGTGGTCTTCAGCAGAGAAGGGGGGAGCGCTCCATCGTTTGGCTCTATCAATGGCCAGTAAAGTACTACGGTCAGAGATTGAGCAAAAAGAGCGCGTGATGGCCGAGCAGGTTAAGACTCTTGACACACGTCATGTCGAATTACAAGAGACTTATGTTGAACAGCAGCAGCTCACGGCCGAACTGCAACGACGCGTAGACCAACTCACCATTCTTCATGAAAGCGGGCTCGGCTTTGCTTCTATTCTGGATCGCGAAACCTTGATCGAGAACGTATTGGATACAGTCATAGAGAAGCTTCGCTATGATCGGGGCATAATCTGGCTCTTTGACCCGGAGCGAAAGGTTTTATTCGACGGGCGAATGCGCGGCGTTACAAAGGAAATTGCTGACTTCACTCGGTCGTTGAAAATTCCCGTCACCAATCCGGACAGTGTTGAGGGAACCGTCCTGCTCAAAGGAGAGCCAGTTCTTGTCGGTAACATCCAACAGGTGTGGGATCGTATTCACCCTTTGAACCAGGAGTTGGCACGACTGACGAAGGCCAACTCCATCATTTCAGTGCCGTTGAAAGTTAAGAGCCAGGTGCTCGGCTCCCTTACCGTGGACCGCGCAGGAGAAGAGGTCACTCAGGAAGACCTGAACCTAGTTGGCACGCTGGCCAGTCAAGTCGCAATTGCATTGGACAATACCTATGCCTACAGACAGATTGAGGAACTCATTGCTGGATTGGAAACCAAGGTCCATGAGCGTACCGCGGAGTTGGCCCAGGCCAACAACAAACTCAAGGAGCTGGACCGCCTCAAGAGCGAGTTCTTCGCGAATATCAGCCACGAGTTACGGACGCCGCTAACGCTCAGCTTCAGCGCATTTAAGACGCTTCTGAAATCACCACTAGCACAAGAATGCAAGGACGTCATCATCTCTGGTACGCGGAACACGAGCAGACTGCTCTATCTCATCAACGAACTTCTCGAATTGGCACGATTCGATAGTGGCCGTGTAGCACTAAAGAAGCGGTCTTTCGACATCGCCGTCTTGATCCGAGATATCGCCGCTAGCTTTGAATCAAGCTCCAGACGACTCGTGCACCTTCTAGGCACTAATAACCCCGTGGCGATTGAGGCCGACTTAGACCAGATCAAGAAGGTGATTTACAATCTGCTATCAAATGCAATCAAATTCACTGATCCTGAAGAGGGACAGGTGTGGATTCGACTGCGAAAGGATACAGATACGGTACAGCTAGAGGTGGAGGATAATGGTATCGGCATTCCCCGAGATCAATTAGATCAGATTTTTGAACGGTTCATCCAAGTTGAGACCAGCACCACGAGAAGATATGAGGGAACTGGGATCGGATTGTCATTAGTCAAAGAGATTGTAAAGGTACACGGCGGTGCCATTGCGGTCGAAAGTGAGCTCGGACGTGGTTCGACGTTCAGCATCACGCTACCGATCGGCACGCTCAAGGGTCATGAGATTATTTCCGTTGGAGACGATCGAGAAGAGACGGTCTTACCGCTAGGTTATGAGACCCCGTCCAGATATGAAAGTCTTCTGTCACCTCAGGTAGGCGATGATTCTGGTCGGCCACGCTTGTTAGTCGTCGAAGACAACCCGGACATGCGGAGTTATCTTAAAGCGATACTGCAAAAACACTATCAAATCGTGATAGCCAGGGATGGAGCAGAAGCCGTGGAGCACGCCAGACACGTGCGCCCGGATTTGATTCTCACGGATGTGATGATGCCGAAGATGAGTGGGCATGACCTCTTGCAAAGCGTGCGGGCTGATAAGGCGCTTCGGTCTATCCCCGTAATTTTCCTCACGGCTCGCGCCGGGACTGAAGCGCGGATCGAAAGTTTAGATGCAGGGGCCGATGATTATTTGTCCAAGCCGTTCGACGAACTCGAGCTGCTCGCACGCGTCGGCAATCTGATACGCACCAGGGCCCAGGAACGGGAGCTCGTGCAACTCCAGAAAGAAAAAATCGCGCGGTTTCTACCCCGCAACCTCGCCGACATGATCATGTCGGGCGAGCATGAGGATTTTTTTAAAGGACATCGAAGAGAAATTACGGTGGTATTCATTGACCTCCGAGGATTTACCGCTTTTGTGGAGGAGACGG